>Ga0318522_10000013_pt1 | contig 22571 bp, 13 predicted proteins | sample GRESIP178b2f18_FD_203490 | JGI IMG/M metagenome (GOLD analysis project Ga0318522, IMG submission 203490) | Tropical soil microbial communities from Luquillo Experimental Forest, Puerto Rico - GRE.SIPMG.178b2f18 | ecosystem: Environmental > Terrestrial > Soil > Tropical forest > Bulk soil...
GCTCAGGCCCTTGGTGCCGGACCCGGCACCAAGGGCCTGAGCATGTTCTATGTCCCGAAATATTTGTTCGACCCAGACACGCTGGACCTGCGGGAGCGCAACGGGGTGTTCGCGACCGCGCTGGAAGAAAAGATGGGCATAAAAGCGTCCCCGACCTGCGAGTTGACCTTCGGCGCAACCGACATCCCCGCCGTCGGATATCTGGTCGGCGACGTGCACGACGGCATCGCCCAGATGTTCAGGGCCATCCAGTACGCGCGGATGATGGTGGGTGTCAAGTCCATCGGGACGCTGTCGACCGCGTATCTGCACGCACTTGACTATGCGCAACAGCGGGTGCAGGGCCCCGACCTCACCCGCTTCACCGACAAGACCGCGCCCCGGGTGCCGATCACGCGCCACCCGGACGTGCGGCGAAGCCTCATGTTGCAGAAGGCGTACGCCGACGGGATGCGTGCCCTGTACATGTACGCGGCCGCGCATGCCGACGAATTCGGGGTTGAGCTGGTGCCGGGGGTGGATGCCGACTTGGCGGCGCGCGTCCTGGATCTGCTGCTACCGATCGTCAAGGGCGTGGGATCCGAAAAGTCCTACCAGTGGATCAACGAAAGCCTGCAAACCCTAGGCGGATCCGGGTATTTGAAGGATTATCCCATCGAGCAGTACATCCGAGACACCAGAATCGACTCGCTCTACGAGGGCACAACCGCGATCCAGTCGCTGGACTTCGTGTTCCGCAAGATCGCACGCGATCGCGGCGTCGCCCTCGCGCACGTCGCCGGCCAGATCGCCGCGTTCATCGACAGCGTAACTGGCGACCGGCTCAAGGCCGAATGCGCGCTTTTGCAGGCCGCCCTGGCAGACGTGCAGGCGATGACCGGCACACTTACGGCATATCTGCTTGGCGCAGAACAAGATCCCACGGAGCTGTACAAAATCGGACTGGTGTCCGTGGCTTTTCTGCACGCCGTCGGCGACCTGCTCATCGGGTGGCGACTGCTCGTGCAGGCCGACATCGCTGCTGCCGCAATCGATGCCGGTGCCGATGATTCCTTCTATCGCGGCAAGCTCGCGGCCGCATCGTTCTTCGCCAAGACGATCCTGCCGGCAATCTCGGCGGCCCGCGCGGTCGTCGAGAACGTCGACACCGACCTGATGGACGTCGCGGACGACGCCTTCTGACGGATTCCCCGATGTGCCGCTCGGGGCATGATCGGTGACGGGCGCTCCGTCAGATCAATTTTGGCTGAGCATGTTCATGGCCGTGCGGCGTGCGAGCGCCATGGTGGACAGCATCGGGTTGACCCCGGAACAGCTGGGCATTCCGCTGGCGTCGGCGATCCAGACCCCGGTCGTATCGTGCAACTCGCCAGTGGGCTTCGCCACCGACGTCTGCGGGTCGCTGCCCAGCTGTGCGCTGCACATCTGGTGGGCACTGAACACGGGTGTACCACCGGGGCCGATCGGGACCTGATTCACCTTCTCGATGAACGCCTCGAGGTCCTCACCACGTCGCCAGGGCGGGAAGGGCTGGCCGGCCAGGAAGATCTGTTGCGCACCGGCGGCCTCCTGCATGCGGATCGCAGTCACCGCGGCCTCGCGGAAGTTTCGGCGATCGAGTTCGTCGGTGAATGGATACCAGTGCTGGGACTGGCCGTTCTCGTCGATGGTGACACTGCCCGCGCCGCGATCCTTGACGATGAACACCCAGTCGGCTCGGTATTTGTACTGGCGGGTGAGCTCCTTGTGCTGCGCGCCGCTGAGCCACGGCACCACGGTAGTGAATAGGCCTGGGAGGTGCGGCACACATTCGATGAGGTACCCGAAGCCCTCGTTCGCCTCGGCGAACTCGTTCATGACGCCGGCCATTCCGGGACCAAACCACGGATCCTGGGGTTCGTCATAGATCCCGCTGACCAGGCTGGCGGGATGCAGTCGCAGTTTGGCGCCGACGGCCGGCCCGCCGATGCCCGACCGCAGCAGAAGCGCAGGGGTCTCCAGGCTGCCGGCAGCGACCACCACAGCCGGGGCGTGGACGACGACGCGCGAGCTCCGCGGCGTCTGTGGGTCGGTGTATGTCGTCTCCACACCCACGGCTTTGCCGTCGTCGGTGAGGATCCGCTCGGCGCGAGTGTTGGCCAGCAGTTTGGCTCCCGCGTCGGATGCGTCCTGTAGATAAGTGCGCAGCGTGCCCTGCTTGGCGCCGGTCTGATCACCCATCTGGCTGTAACCGATCAGGTTCGGGTCGTACCTCTCGGGGTCGATGTTGAGCGTGGCGAGACGATACGAATATCCGAGCTTGGATGCCCCCGCCGCCAACCGCTGGTGCGGAGCATTTTGCGTGGCGACCTTGTCGTTGCAGCCGATGCGGTCGAACACCGCGTGCAGGTGTTCGTCGAACGCAGGTGTGTCGACGTCGGCGAGGCCGTTGTCTTTGGCCCAGCAGGCGCGGACGCTGGCCGGGGTCATCAACGAATTGGACCAGTTCACGGTGCTGCCACCCCCCACGGTGCTGCCGGCGGCGATGCTGACCATGCCGTCGGCGGAGGGAAAGAACCCGCCGCGCAGGAACATTCGATAGGCGAGCATTTCCACCTGGACGAAGTCGGACTCGTTGAAGTAGCCGCCTGCCTCCAGGATGATCACCCGCTTGCCGGCCTTCGCCAACTCGGCGGCCGCGACCCCACCGCCGCTGCCGGATCCGACCACGACCACATCCGCCTCCAATGTGGTGTCGCCGGTCGGGGTGATGGCCTCCAGTGTCTTCGGCACGTCCGGCGGCGAGACCTGGGCCGGTCCCGGATATCCCATGCCATCCCACAAGGGGTTGCGGCCCTGCGCGTCGGGCATGCCATAGGAGAACAGCACCGAAAGCCGATACAGCGCAGCGATTGCCTGTGCGGCCTCGGACGAGACGCCCGCGAGGTTGGCGATGATCGCCTCCCGGATGGCCTGGGGTTGATTCTTCATCCCAACGAGGGCCGCGGTATCGATCAGTTGGAGTAAGCCCGCGAGCTGTTCGTCGGGCAGGTGAGTGAGGAGGTACCGCTCGGCGCCAACATCGGCTCCGAGGTCGCTGCCCTTGGTGGCCCAAAACCCGGTGGGGTCGTCCTTGCCTGGAACGGAAGCGACGAACGTGTCGACGATCGCGGTCAGCGTCTTTCGCTGAAGAGTGGTGAATTCGATGGCCACGGCGGTGATCCTTAAACTCGGTTCGGATGGCAAGCAGGAAACGAAGTCCTACGGCAGCTGCATCGATTTGGTCTCCAGGAACTCCTCGAGCCCCCATTCGCCGAACTCTCGACCGTTGCCCGACTGCCGGTAGCCGCCGAAGGGTGCGTGGATGTTGAAGGCCCCGTCGTTGATCTGAACCTGGCCCGCCCGAATCCGGCGGGCGACCCTGATCGCGTGCTCCTCATCGGCGGAGAAAACTCCGGCGTTCAAACCGAATATCGAGTCGTTGGCAAGCCGAACGGCCTCATCCTCACCGTCATAGGCCTGGATCACCAGGACCGGACCGAAAATCTCCTCGCGCGCGATCGCCATGTCCGGCGAGACGTCGGAAAACACCGTCGGCCGGACGAAGAAACCTTTCGTTAGCCCATCCGGCGGAGTGGGCCCACCGGTAACGAGGCGAGCCCCCTCGGCAATGCCCTTCTCGATGTAGCCGACGACCCGGTCACGCTGCGCAGCTGACACCAACGGCCCCATCATCGTCGCGGGGTCGAACGGATCGCCGACGACGAGCGATTCGGCGCCCGCTTTGGCCACGGCTTCGACCTCCGCCCGTTTGGACCGAGGGACGATCATTCGCGTCAGCGCGATGCAGGTCTGCCCCGAGTTGAGGAAGCAGGCCAACAATCCAGCCGAGACCGCCGCGATGATATCGGCGTCGTCCAAGATGATCAGCGGAGATTTTCCGCCCAGCTCCAGGGAGACCCGTTTGATGGTTTCCACGGCGACCGCGCCGATCCGGCGCCCCGCAGCCGTAGAGCCCGTGAGCGAAACCATGTCGACTTCCGGGTGGCCGACGAGGGCCTCCCCGACCCCGGCACCGGTCCCGGTGACCAGATTGAACACCCCCGGCGGCAGGCCGATCGAGTCGAGCACCTCGGCCAGCACATAGGCATTCAGCGGCGCGACCTCGCTCGGCTTGAGAACAACCGTGCAGCCGGCGGCCAGGGCGGGCGCAACCTTCGCCGCGATCTGGTGCAGCGGGTAATTCCAAGGCGTGATCGCGACAACAACCCCGATCGGTTCGCGCACCACCAAGGAGTTGTAGACCTGTCGCTCGAACGGGAAGCTCAGCGCGACATCGGCGATCGACACAAACGACTGCACCGGCAGGCCGGCCTGAATCACGTTGCTGTACGCGAAAGGCATCCCCACCTCTTGACTGACGAGCGTCGCGATTTCGGTCTGCCGAAGCTGCAGCCCTTCCGCCGCCTTCTTCAGATAACCGGCCCGCTCGGGCGGCGATGTCGTCGACCATGAGGCAAACGCCTCGCGGGCGGCGCGTACGGCCTTATCCGCGTCCTCGGCATTCCCTCCCGGGATCGACCCCAGCACCTCCTCGGTGGCCGCGTTGACGACCTCGATCCTTTCCCGGCCATTCGAGGGCTGCCACCGGCCCCCGATGTAGTGCGCGCCATGCTCGACCATGGGGCCCTCCAATCCGGTCACTTCCCCCGCTGCGGCGAGCCGACCTGTGATCGCCGTTCACACCTACACTTCGCGTCTGATTGGGCGGCGTCAACGTCCTTGCGAACAAAATCCCGCGGAAAGACCTGGGAGAAATACAAACGTCTCGGCCGCTGCCGGCCTGCACCGCGCTGGCGGGCTACTGCTTGCCGGTGAGTTCTTCCGCACCGACCTCTGCGGGACCACGATCGCCCGTTGGCGCGGTCGTGGTGAGCGCGTCGCCGGGCTGCTGCTCACCGAGCAGCTCACCATCACCGACCTCGGGGAGGTTCCGGTCGCCGTCATGCCCACCGCGCTTCGCCGCCTTCTTCTTGGGCGATTTCTGCACGGGCGGCTCGGCGCGTCGGACCGCGGCACGGTGACCGTTGCCCGTCAAGCCGGCGGACGCGCTGACCATCTCGATGGCCTTCTCGGTGTACACGCGATAGCCGAACTCCGGTACGTAACCATGGATTTCGGGCGTGTCGAGATCGCGCATGAATTGCAGTATCTCGCGGCTGAACACCTGGCCGGGTACCAAAACCGGAAAACCGGGAGGGTAGGGCGTTACATAAGTCGCCGATACGATGTCGACCGCCGCCTCCAGCCGTTCATCGATTTGCTCACCGGTGAGGTATTCGCAATTGTTGTCGTCGTAGGAGAGGTAGAACGCTCGGCGGACATCCCCTTCGGGCGTCGCCTCGCTTCCGGTGTGATCCAGGAAGGCGGGGTGAAAGCCGCTGAAATCAGGTAGGGGCAAAGACATTTCGGTAAGCCGGTAAACCGCCTTCTCGAAGTGTTGGCGCTCACCAAGACTCATCTCGGAGACGCTTTCGTCCAGCTCGCGGGCAATGCTGACAAGGACTTCCACCAGGAACGCGACCGAGCTGCGGGTGGTGCCGATATTGGTCATGAACAGCACGCTGTTGCGTGACGTCTTGTTGATCTGAATTCCGTAGCGGTCCATCAACTGTTGGCGTTTGAAGGTGTCCCCGTCGTAGCCGGTGGGCCCGATGAACAAGGTGATTCTCGACGGGTCGAGCACGAACTCGTCCTGATCCCACGCCGCCATCATGTTGCGCAGCCCAGAGCGCAGGGGTTGGGCGATGGCCGACGGCCGGAACTGATCCGGGATCAAATCAGACGTGCGGAGGCAGCGCATGTACTTGCTGAGCAAGGGATGGTTGTCGATCGCGTCGCGCAACTGCATCGCGTTTTCAATCTGCCGCTGCACCAGTTCAACACCTTCCAACGCCACCTGTCGCCGACCGAGGTCCAGCGAAGCGAGGATCTGGTAGTTGGGCGAGGTCGAGGTGTGCGCCATATAGGCCTCGTGGAAGGGCTCCGCGACTTTCTGGTCGAAGTCCTGATCGAAGACGTGGATCATCGATCCCTGCCGCAGCGCAGTCAACGTCTTGTGCGTCGATTGCGTGGCATACACGCGCACCCGTGCCCTCGCCGGGTCGGGTACGAGCCGTCGATCCAAAAGCTCGTCGTCGCTGGGTGGTTTGGCGGTGTCGGCGGCGAGCTGCTCCTCATACCGGCGCATGTGGTCTGGGTCCTGCAGCCGCTCCCGCAACGCCGCTGCCGACGCCATCGCGGTGCGGTTCCGGTATACCGGGTGGAACCGCGCGAACGCGAACCATGCCTCATCCCACAAGAACACCAAGTCGGGCTTGATGGCGAGGCACTCTTCCATCACCCGCTGGACGTCATAGACGATCCCGTCGAAGGTGCAGTTGGTCAGCGACATCATCTTGACGCGGTCGAGCTTGCCGGCGCGCTTGAGCGCCAACAACTTCGACTTGATCTCATGCAGGGGCACCGCGCCGTACATCGAGTACTCGTTGAGCGGATATGCCTCGAGGTAAACAACATTCGCGCCGGCCAGCATCATCCCGTAGTGATGGGATTGGTGGCAGTTACGGTCCAGCAGCACGATGTCACCGGGCGCCACCAACGCCTGCGTGACGATCTTGTTGGCGGTCGACGTTCCGTTGGTGACGAAGTACGTGTGCCGCGACCCGTATGCTCGCGACGCGAGCTGCTGTGATTCCCGTAGCGGCCCGGTCGGCTCGAGCAGTGAGTCAAGGCCGCCGCACGTCGCCGACGTCTCGGCCATGAACACGTCCAGGCCGTAGAAGCCCACCATGTCCTTGATCCAGTGCGAGTTGACGATCGACTTACCCTGCGAAATCGGTAGGGCGTGAAAGACTCCCGTGGGGCGGTGGCTGTATTGCTTGAGCGCGCTGAAGAACGGCGTGCGGTAGCGCGCCTCCACACCCTGCAGTATCGACAGGTGAAGCTCCAGCATGCCTTCCCGGGCATGGAACACCCTGCGGAAGTACTGGCCGAGCCGCCCGGCGATGTCCTCCACCTCGATTTCGGTCATCAGGTACAGGTCCATTTCGGGCCGCAGCTTCGACAGGGAAATCGCGAGGATTTGCGCGCGTTCTTCGGGCGACACATGATCGGCCAACTCGAGCGACACCTCGGTGTCGACGAACTCCGCCAGGGCTGACAGGTCCCGGGTCGATTTGTGCGAGAACCGCCGTCGGATCACGACCGCCTGCAGATTGACGTTGAGCCGCGCCGCGATGAGCGCCTCGTCCCCACTGGCGACCACCACCAGTTCGTAGACGAATTCGTCGTCAGGGCGCCGCCATTTGCGCACCTCGTTGCGCAGCGCCCGTTCCTGGTCTTCGGTCATCTTCTCGACGACGAGCACCTCGAAATAGGGACGGTCGCGCTGCGTCGCCGGTTGATGCTCGAGGAGCTGACGCGGATCGGTCGGAAACATGTCGAGGTCGTCGGCACCGGCGTTGTCCACGTCCCCAGAGCGGTACGACTCCGTGGTCAGCGCGCGATTGATCTGCCCAACCACTTGGGCAAACTTGTCATAGCTGCCCGCGGCAAATAGTCGTTGAACTCGCGCGAATTGGGGCGAGCCGGGATAGGCCCAGTAGGGCTCCAGTGTGCTCAGGCGAGCCAGCAATTCCTGGCAGACGGTCGCCCACTTGTCTTTAAATGCTCCCGTGGTCGTGGGGCGTGTCAGCCGATCCGCGGCTTCCTCCAAACGGCACCACGAGTCACTGCGGACCTGCCACAGACTGTTGTAAGCGCGCAGGTGTTCGGTCATGGCCGCCCTTTCTCGAGTCGTGGCGACTCCTCCGTGCCGGAGCGTCGGTCAAGGTTCGCAGACCCAATCCGCCCGCCGGTTACCAGGAGACCAACAATGCACGTCCGTCAGATGATAGGCCCCAGTAGGCCGCGGTAACAGAGACCTTATGACCGCCGCCGAGCGCATCCTGGCGCATCGTTCCCACCACAACGCACGTGCTGGTCGTCGGGCGAAGCGTCACTCGTGCTCGGTGTCAATTGCGTTCGTCCCCAGCAGTTCGGCGAGTTGAGCCGCCGAGTAATGCCTCGGCCCAAGGCCGCTCCGGGCCGCTTCACGTGCCGCGCGCGCCAACGCGGCGTTGAGCGGCGCCGTGATGCCGTGTCGGTTAGCGAGCCGGACGATCTCCCCATTGAGGAAGTCGGTCTCCACGCTGCCGGTGTTGCGGCTCAACGACTGCCAAGTGGAGTTGCTCGGTCCGGCATTCCACCCCGGTACCGGGCGTATCGTCGGCCCGTTCTTCCGTTCCGCCGTGGATGTCTCGAACGACACGAATTCAATCCCCGCGTGCCGCAGAACATTCTCGCCTTCGCTGCGTATCGCGGCCACCAGCTCGCTTACGTCGGCCGGGTCGGAGGACAGGGCGCCCACCGCATTTCCGAGGTTGCTCAGCAGCTTGTTGTACTTCCACGGGGCGACGTCGTCGGGAATGCTCACCACGATCCCCGCGGCGCTCCACGCTTTGGCGAGCGCCGTCAACAGCTCGGCATCGGCCTGCGTGCTGATCGACGCGGGCCACCGTGCGATGTGGAACTGGCCGACCACCGGCCACGACCGGACGATCACCTCACCGGGTTCGAGGTGCACGGCGGGCAACCAGACGCAGACACCGCATACCCGACGGAAGTAGCGCAGCGCTTTCTCCTCGGCGGCAACGCCGTTGAGTGCGGTCATCGCCGGCAGTAGCTCGCCCGCCGTCCCGGTGACGCCATGCGCACCGCGTACTGGCTGATCCACCCATTCCTGCAGGGCCGCATCGAGCTGCTGGGTTTTGGTGCGAAGACCAGCACGTCGCGCTCTGTCAACCGGACATCCTCGGGCCGCGACGCCGTGCTGAGCGCCGTGCGGAAGTTGCCGCCGGGCGTTCTCAGCGTTATGCCCGCGCTCGCCAGGACCTCGGCATTGCGACCCCGAGCAATCAACAGCGTGGTGATACCGGCCCGCGCGAGCACGCCGCCCAACGTGCCGCCGATAGCACCGGCTCCGATGATCACGTACCGGTGGTCGTCATGAAGGGACAATTGCCACGCCTTCCATCGGTTCTGACTAACCCCTTACGCGCAGACAATAAACTGCGACCATGCGTAGACAGCCGCAGTTGGCGCGACGCTTCTTCGATCGATTCGAGCCGGTGCACGCGGTGACCTACTTCGCGCCGGAGGCCCGGGCGGCATTCGACGGGCTGGGTTACCGAGGCTTCTGGATGGGTTACTTCGCCGCCCGATCGGCGCCGCTGGGCATCGTGCCGCGCGAGGTCGTGACCGCGATCTTCTATAACTTCGCCCCCGAGCGGGTCGCCAAGGCCCTGCCGGCGGCGTGGGAGATCGCCGGTCCGGAGGCCGCGTTGCGCGCCCGGCAGGACTCCGCCGTCGCGGCACTGCGCCGCTATGGCATCGGCACGGATGAAAACGTCAGCGTCGCAGCCGAATTGACGGGCAGGGCGGCGCGCCAGGCGCCGCTCGACGGGCGACCGCTGTTCGCGGCGAATCTGGCCCTGCCCTGGCCGGACGATCCGCTGGCGGCGCTATGGCATGCTGCGACGCTGTTGCGCGAGCAGCGCGGCGACGCGCATGTGGCGGTGCTGGCCGCCGCGGGGGTCTCGGGTCGAGAGTCCAACGTGTTACACGCCGCGGCGGGCCGGATCGCGGGCGACTACATGGCGCGCGCCCGCGACTACGACGACGCGGCGTGGCGTCACCAGGAACGACGGTTGGCCGACCGGGGGCTGCTCAACGACGACGGGTCGATTACCGAGGCCGGCCGGCAACTGAAGGACCACATCGAATCGGCGACCGACACGCTTGCCCTGTCGGCGCTCGACAGACTCAGCGACGACGAGGTGGAAACGCTCTTTCAGGCGCTCACTCCGATCACCCAGGCCGTGGTCGCCGGCGGCGATGTCCCCGCTGCGACGCCGATGGGTTTGCGCCGTGACGAATTGGGCGACGGCAGCGCGCATTTGGCGACTGCCGATTAATCAGTTGGCGATGGGACGCTGGTGGATTTTCGGGAGTTGGGTCCGCTTCTCCCTAAACGCTGTGGTGAGCCTGGTTTCCGCCGCGGCGTTTGGCGGCATACATCGCAGCGTCAGCGATCTTGACGAGCTCGTCGACGGGGCCTGCAACGTCGGGGCCGGTTAGAAGGGGCAGTTCGGCGCTTGCAGTGCCGATGCTGGCTGTAACTTTCGGGGAGAGCCCGGCGACGGCGGTGCAAAAGTGCGCGGCCAGTCGTACCACGTCTGAGGTCACGGCGGTCAGGGCGACTAAGAACTCCTCGCCGCCGGCGCGGCAGATGACTGCGTCGGCAGGGCAGTGCTCGCGCAGCAGCTCAGCCACTGCCTGTAGGGCACGGTCGCCGGCCGAATGACCGTGGGTGTCGTTGATGCGCTTGAAATTATCGAGATCGACCATTACCACCGCCAGATGTGTGTGCCCTGGCGGTAGATTCGTCAAGCGGTCACCAACCGCGGGGGTAAAGGCCCGCCGGTTCAGCAGGCCGGTGAGGGCATCTGTTTCGGAACGCTGAACATACGTTCCCATGGCTCGCGACATCCCCCAAATGCCAAGTGGCACCGACAAATTGAGAAAAGCGTTTATCCACAACGCGGAGGCCGCCGTGGCGATGTTGGCTTCGTCAGCCAGCCGCAGCACCGCTGTGATGGCGACCGCGGCGGCTACCACGCTGTTGAAGAGTATGAGTTTGGGGCCGTGGAAAAATGCGACGTAACCGCCAGTGACGGCCATGGCGGTACAAGCTAGGGCGGCAAGGGCCGCGGTGGGCTGCACGAGACTCCACCCGCCGACAAATAACGCGCCAATCATCACACCGGCGTGCGACTGTCGACGCGAGGGCCAGCGTGTCAGCCACAATACGGTCACACCGATGGTGAACGTTGCGGCAACTCCACCGGTGATCGCCTCAGCGGCGCTGGGCCGGCTTAGGCTCGGTAACACGGTCAGCGGCACCAGCACCGACGATCCGGCGACGATAGCCAGAATCATCCGCGCCGAAGTCAGCATTCCGTTTTGGCGCAGGAATGTAGTGACCCAGTCGTACTGGTCGGGCTGGCTCCACCAAGCCTTCAGCCTTGACATCAGTCAGCGAACCTCCGGCCAATCGTCCGCTGCTGCGTTGGTTTACCGACCACTTGACCGGCACCTTTCGAGACCCGCCTCGGCCCGATTTTTGCGGGCGCGTTTACGTGCGAGCCGAGGCACCCCACTACCTGCGAATTGAAATGCTACCCCGTTGCGCGCGTTGTATTCCGAGTCGGCAATCCCGGTTGGGACCTTGGCAATGCGTTACGACTATCTGTAACGTTTGCACCATGGCGGCCTCGAAGTCGCGGTGTTGTGTGTGCCGGACGGAGTTTTACGGTCGCTCCGATGCGTGTTACTGCTCTGGGGCCTGCCGGCAAAAGGCCTACCGGGCACGCATCGCCCGCGAAACCTCTAACAACGGCGACCCGCGGCAACCCAAGGACGCGGTGCAGCGCGCCCGAGAGCTCCGTATGCGGGCCCGACTAGCCCGCGAGGAGGCTGCCATGGCCCTTCGCAGAGCAGCCACCCTTCAAATTCGCATCGACGGTGACCGCTGGCCCTCGCGCTAGACGTCCAGCGCGAAGACCCGCCGTACCAATATGTGGACACCGTTCGTTCACCATCCGCCCGACCGCTGGCTGGCCGCCGACTTGTCTCACGACCTCTGAGCTCTCGAACTACGTTGCGGCGGTGTCGAATGTCCCTTGACGCCTGGCGATTGGGCTAGTTCTGGAAGACAGCGAACCAGATGGCGATGTATTGGCAGATGGCCGCGGCCGCGGTGCAAGCGTGAAAGATCTCGTGATAACCGAAGGTCGTCGGCCAGGGGTCGGGCCGGCGCAGCCCATAAAAGATGGCACCCAGGCTGTACAGCGCGCCGCCCACAGCCAGCAGCACCGTGGCGGCCAGCCCCGCGTAATCGAGGATCATAGGGGTGCACCAGACGGCCACCCAGCCCAGCAGCAGATAGAGCGTCACGTTCAGCCAGCGGGGGGCCGCCGGCCAGAACAGTGTCAGCGCGATTCCGGCCAGCGCGCCGCCCCAGACGATCGCTAGCACCACCTGCCCCGTCCCACGCGGCATCGCAAGCCTGGCAAAAGGTGTATAGGTGCCGGCGATCAGCACGAAAATCATCGAGTGGTCGAGCCGTCTCATCCAATTCCTGACGGACGCCGATTCCCAATGGACGCGGTGATAAATGGCGCTCACCGCGAACATCGCCACGATCGCCAACATGTATGTCAGCGTCGAGTGCCCGGCCCGCTTGGAGGCTTCCGCCCACGACACCGCCACCAGTGGAGTGCCCGCAATCACTGCCGCAACGGCGCAGTATTGGTGGATCCATCCGCGCAACCGTGGCTTCGTCAGAACTCCGGCAGCGCCCTCGGCGAGCGGTCCGGTGGCGTCGACAAAGGCGATCCGTCCGAAAGGCTTGTGCTGGGGGGCCACCCCGGTGCGGTAGTTCAATGTCCCTCCCGCAGTCACCCCGGAAATCGCCTTCTTCCCAGGCAGTTTCGATGCTGACCAAAATCATTCCGCCGGGCCTTAAGAAGTTGCTATGTCGGACCTGTGAATTTGTTGTACCCCCGGTGCCGCCAAAGGCCACACGATGGCCAAACGCTCAGGTGCTGACCGGCTCGGGATGGGCTGCGGGCAGACCCGCCCGAGCCATAAATCAACAGCGAAAGACCACCCACCTCATCGCGCAGTACATGTACACCCCTTCACAGATACCTGCGAGCACTCGCGACAGCTGGTATTGCACGTCCATGGCCGTCAGCACGCTGGTCATCCCGAGGATAAAAGTCAGGTAGTTGAGGACGACCACCACGACATAGACCGCAAACTGCGGTCCTACCGGGGCGTGGGACTGAAAGTTGAAGGTGCGATTGAGCACGTAGCTGAGTGTGAAGGCGAACGCGTAAGCGGCTGTGACAGCGATCGGCACCGGCAGGCCGAGCCCGCTGTGCAGACCGGTGAGGACCACCAGATCGACGCCGAAGGACAGGCCGTTGATCAGACAGAAGCCAAGGAATGTCGGCGCAACAATTGACCTAAGCCCGAACGGAAGCCGAATGACGACCGCCTCGCACAACCTATGGAATCGGTCGCCCAGGCGTGATTGGCCGGCCCGCAAATCGGTGTGCACACGGGTACGGTGCCACGGCCGGGTATCCGGCACGTGATCAGTTGGCCAACTCCCCGCGCAGCACAACCAAGACCATGAGGCCGGGTCAGCCGTGCCGGGCCGCTTCCTGCGCGAGTTGGACTCGGGAGGTGAGTCCGAGTTTGGAGTACGCGTGTGTGAGGTGGGTTTGCACGGTACGCGGTGAGACGAATAGCCGGGTGGCGATGTCGTTGTTGCCAAGCCCTTCGCCGACCAGCCGTACGACGTCGCGCTCGGTGGGCGTGAGCGAGGCCCATCCGCTGGTGGGTCGTTTGCGTTCGCCACGACGGCGCTGGGCGTAGGCAATCGCTTCGTGGGTGGACAGCGTGGCGCCCTCGGCCCACGCGGATTCAAAGTCCTTCTCGCCCATCGCGTCACGAAGTGCCGCTACCGAGAATTCGAAAAAGGCGTCGAAAATTTTGAAACGGACTAGGCCGCAGCGCCGCCGGATCGCGTCTGCGGCGCCGAACAGCCGCGCCGCTTCAGCGTGACTGCCGGAGCCGACGGCGAGCATGGCGAGGCACTCGAAAGTGTCGGGTGTGGCGCCGAATGTCCCACTGCTGGCGGCGGTTGCGAGCGCGTCGTGCGCGTCGCGGCCGGCCTGCTCGGGCTCACCCTGAGCGATCGCAACGCCGGCGCGCGTCGTCAACGCCAGCGACAGGTGAAAGCCGCTCGTCTCCGCGACGGCGTCATCGGCCAGGCGCCGGGCCGCGGTCAGATCCCCGCGCGCCAGCGCTGCCTGGGCCGCGTAAGCAATCCAGATCGCCACCATTGCGGGCTGGAGACTGAGAAGGGGCCAGCCCGCCGCGATCGCATCTTCCGCCGCGGCAACGTCGCCCGCGGCCAGGGTCGCGACCGTCAACCCGGCGTAGGCGAGGCCCGAGTAGAACCCGCCAAGCTCCGGCGCAGCCTCGACGGCCGCGTTGGCTGCGTGCCGCGCGGCACTTGGGTCCCCGTGGTAGGCCAGCATGGTGGCCTGCATGAATAGGGCGCAGCACAGCCACAGCGCGTCGTGAGCCGCGTCGGCCTCGGCAATCACCTCACCCAACTGCGCGAGGGCTCCAGCGAAATCACCGGTCATCCCGTGTGCACAACCGAGACACCAGCGGCACCCATGCGAGGAGAAAGGGTCACCGACTGCATCGGCGAGGTCGCGTCCTTCTTCGGCGGCCGTGCGTATCGCAATCGGATCACCCACGATGACCGCCCCGAACGCCTGCCACGCCAGAATCTGGCCGAGCCGCCACCCGTCGCCCATCGAGCGGGCGAGGGCGATCCCCTCGGCGAAATATGGCCGGGCCACCTCGGGGTCGTAGACCGCGATGCTGCTGCAGGCGGTGAGGGCCCGGAGCAACAGGGCGGGGTCGTCGACCTCCCGCGCGATCGCCAGGGCTTGGAGGGCTTGTTCCATGCTGTCGGTGGCACCCATAGACGCGTTGAGCGTGGCCTTGTCGGCGAGCGCCCGTGCGCGCACCGCCGGCGCCACCCCGAAAGGGTCTGCGTTTCGGTCGATGAGGGCGGCGTCCAACCAGGCCAGCCCTTCCCGGATGCGACCCCGTACGAGCCACAGTTGCTGCAGCGACGACGCCAGCTGCGACGCGAGATCGAAATCGGAGTTATCGCAGCTCCACGCGAACGCGGCCCGTAGGTTGTCGATCTCGGTGTCGGCCTGCTCGAGACGGCGCTCATGGCCCGTACTGGCCGGGGTGTCGAGGAGGGCCGCCATGGCCGTGTAGTAATCGCGGTGACGTGCACGCACGGTGTCGGCATCGCCGGATTCGCCGAGTTTTTCCAGCGCGTACTGGCGCACCGTCTCCAGCAGCCGGTATCGCGTTGGGCCACTTGTGCTTTCGGCCACGACCAGGGACTTGTCGACCAGCAATGTGAGCAGGTCGAGGACCTGGAAGCGTTCGACGTCGCCGCCGCAGGCGACCGCCTCTGCGGCGTGGAGATCGAACCCGCCCATAAACACCGCCAACCGAGCGAACAAGATGCGTTCGGGCTCGGTCAAAAGCGCGTGCGACCAATCCACCGAGGCCCGCAACGTCTGCTGGCGGCGCACGGCGGTGCGTGCACCCCCGGTCAGCAGCCGGAAGCGGTCGTGCAGACTGTCGCGGATCTCGGTCGGCGACAAGACACGGACCCGCGCCGCTGCCAGCTCGATCGCCAGCGGCACCCCGTCGAGGCGCCGGCAGATCTCCGCCACGATGGCGGCGTTCTCGTCGGTGAGACGGAAATCGGGCCGGACCCGTCGCGCGCGATCGGTGAACAACTCAATCGCCCCGTCGGCCAGCGACAGCGACGGCACCCGCCAACTCACCTCGCCGGCCACCCCGATCGGCTCGCGACTGGTCGCCACCAGCGTCACCGCCGGGCAGGCGCCCTGCAGGCCGACGACCAGCGCAGCGCTCGCGTCGAGCAGATGCTCGCAGTTGTCCAGCACCAGCAGCATCCGACGGTCCCCGACAAACCGCAGCAGCGTGTCCATCGTTGAGCGGCCCCGCTGGTCGGGCAGGCCCAGCGCGCGGGTCACCGTGACCGGCACCAGATCGGGATCGGTGATCGGCGCCAGATCCACGTACCACACCCCGCCACCAAATCCGCCACTCACTTGAGCCGCCACCTCTACCGCCAGGCGCGTCTTACCAACACCGCCCGCGCCGGTGAGCGTCACGAACCGGTTGTCGGCCAGGATCCGCCGCACATCGATCATGTCGGCTTCACGGCCCACGAAACTCGTGAACTGCACCGGAAGATTAGGGGCGACAACGGTTTCACGCACGCGCAGCGGCGGGAAATCGTTGCGCAGGTCGGGATGGCACAGCTGCACCACCCGCTCCAGGCGCGGGAGATCCCGCAGCTGATGCGAACCAAGATCGGTCAGCCAGGCGTCGGCCGGCAGCCGGTCGACAACCAGATCCTCGGTGACGCCCGACAGCACGGTCTGCCCGCCGTGGGCCAGATCGCGCAGGCGTGCGGTCCGATTGACCGTCGTACCGATGTAGTTACCCTCGTCACGCAGCTGCACCTCCCCGGTATGCACGCCGATGCGCAGCCGGATCGGAGCCAGCGGCGCCCGCTGCAACTCCAGCGCACACGCCACCGCGTCACTGGCACGCGAGAACGCGACCACGAAGCTATCGCCCTCGCCCTGCTCCACCGGCCGCACACCGTGATGGGCGGAAATGACCTCACACACCGCGCGATCCAGCCGCGCGATGGCGGCCGTCATCTCCTCCGGTTGGGTCTGCCACAGCCGCGTCGAACCCTCGACGTCGGCCAGCAGCAACGTCACCGTTCCCGTCGGAAGCTCGCTCACACCCAGGTCGCTCCAGTTCAACGGCGTGTCCGCGCGTGGGTCAGTTCCGCTCATGCTAGCCAGCATGTGACGTCGACATACAGCAAAACATCAGCGGAACCGCGCAGATTTGCCACCCCGCCGAGCGGAGCTACGACAGCTCACGGCACAGATCTACGCGTCAGGACTGACGATCCCGTGGCGACGGCATCGGATAGTCGACTCATTCCGACCCGAGGAGACCACCATGACCATCCACACCAGCCATCCGGGCGGCCGTCAACCAGCGGTAGTGCCACTGGACCGGGAAGCGGCCCGAGCGGCGATCAGCGCGGCAGCGGCGCGATTCACCGCGCTGCTGCAAGACACCGATGACATCGAGCGCCCGGCGGCCGGCACCGATTGGACAGTCGCCGAGACCGCGGCCCATGTGTCCAACGTGCTCACCGGGTTCAGCGCCGCGATCGCCGGGGAGCCGCACGCGCTGAGCCCAGAGCAGTACCTCGAGGCGGACTTTCCGACTCGGCTGGCGGCCAACAATGGCGCCACCATCGCCATGGTTGACCACGCCGACGCGGGACGGCTCGCGGACCTGATCACCGTTGGGACACAACGGTTTCTGGAACTCGCGGCGGCGGCCGATCCCGAATTGGAGTGTGAGACCCCCTGGTCCGGCCCCGGCCGGACCCGCAGCGCGGACTGCGTCACCGCCCTGGCGCTGGGCGAGCTGACCGTGCACGGCCACGACATCGCGACCGGGACGGGCCGGCCGTGGCCAATCTCCGATGAGGACGCGAAGCTCGTCGTGGGCACTGTCTGCCCCAATATGTCGCCGCTGGCGGTGCGACCCGAGGCCGGCCGGCGCGCGCCGGTGACATACGAGGTCCGACTGCGCGGCAACGGGCCCCGGTACGTCATCCGGGTCGCGGACGGTACGGCGGAGGTTCGGGCGGCCGGCGGGCGGGTCGACTGTGTGATCTCCGCGGACCCGGTGACGTACCTGCTGGTTGTCTACGGACGGATGCCGCTCGGCCGGGCGCTGATGCGCGGCGGGATGCTGGCGTACGGCCGCCGTCCGTGGCTCGGGCTGCGTTTCAAGAACTTGTTCTTCAATCCGTGACGCCGTGATTATTGTAGGTTCTCACGTTTGGCAGCATGACTTCCGATCCGGCCGCCGTCACCACGCATCATGGTGCGGCGGTCGCGATCGGCAGACGTGGACTCGGCCTGGCGATCAGGCGACGGCCGACAGGACCCCGCGCCCGACAGTGGTCGCGAGTGGGCAGACCACCGCCAAGGCCCCCTCAGCCGAGCACCGCACCACGAACGTGCCGGAGTTCTGGCTCACCGCCACGCCCACAACGACGACGAGGCGTGCCGGTCCACCAGGCAACACCCACCCACCGCCAGCGGCCAACACCGTTCGGGCTGAACAGGACTCACTCCTACTCGGCTCAGTAATCAGGAACGGTTTATCATCTTGGCGCGTTGCCAAGGCTCGATCTGAAAATCAAACGAAACGCTGGCGGCCGAGTGTTAACTCGCCACAAGCAAACCGGATGAGTGAATCAGAGAGCCAGATCCTCAAGTCGGCAAGTGGACCATCATGCCGCCGTCGACCGACAGCACCTGCCCTGTGATGAACGAGGCCCTCGCAGAGGCCAGGAATAGATACGCTTCGGCCAGCTCCTCTGGGCGGCCGAAGCGGCGGAGCGGGGTGTTGGCCTTTATTACAGCGGCGCGGTCCTGCGGAAATCGCTCGGTGGCGCGCCGGGTGGTGATGACTCCCGGAGACACGCAGTTACAGCGGACGCCCAGGCGGCCGTACTGGGTAGCCACGTAGCGGGTGAGCGCCTCTACGCCCGCCTTGGCGATGCCGTAGGACGCCCATGCATCGTCCGCAGCGTTTGCTTGGGCGGAGGAGGTGTTCACCACGGCACCGTCGGCGGCCGCAACGAGGTGCGGGAGTGCGCGAGCGGTGAGGTGGGCGGTTGCGCGAAGATTCACGTCGAGGCTGAGGTCCCACGCAGTGCGCGAGCTCTCGGCGACGCGGCCCTCGGTGCCAACAAAGACCCCCGCGATGTTAATCACCGCATCGAGGCGGCCGTGGCGCTTGAGGACGCGCTCCACCAGCGTGTCGATTGCCGCCTCGTCTCGCAGGTTCACGTGCTCCGGGTCACCGCCGGTCTCTGCTGCGATGGCGGCGAGCGGTTCGGCGTCGCGGTCCACCAGAACAGCGGTCGCGCCCTCTTCCACGAAGCGCCGCGCAGTGGCACCTCCGATCCCGCCCGCGGCGCCCGTGATGATGATGACCTTTCCAGCGAACTCCTTGCCCACTGTCATGTTCCGACCCCTTCGGACTTGACGGGATAGGACCGGGCCCGCCGGCCACGCGCTGTCAACGAGTACACCGCCGTGGGAGGCCGCTGGGCAGGACCGGCAAATCGTTAGGAGACACTGGCTCCGGCGACCCAACTGGCTGCGCCCAAGCGAGCTGGACGCAGAACGTCGGTTCCCGGACGATAACTGGTCCTACCATTATTAACATCTTATTGTCATCCTTGTCGGGTCGGCGCCCTTCGACCTAGGAGCTTCGCATGACTGCCGCGTCCAAGACTCTCTACGACCCCGCGGCCAAGCTCGAGACGGAAGGGGGTCTCGGCGTGACCTTCAATTCCCGGGTGATGCAACGAGACGCCACCGATCTCGAACGCCGCTATGAGGAGCTGGCCCGCCGGCACGCGACCGAGCTGCGGCTCGCCGAGGTGGCCGCGAGCCGCGGCGGGATCGCGGCGCTCATCAGCGCGGCAGCCGCGATGACCTCTAACCCGATGTGGCTGATCGACTCTCGTCACCGGGTCGTTGCGCGCTCAACTCAGGTCCATGGCTCGGAGTTTCGTCCACCAGACGTCACGTTACTGCTGAAGACATATGGACCAGTTGACCTCGCCGGCCCCGAGCCAGTAGTGGTCGCTGTGCGCCCTACGGCGGGCATCGTACGCAGGCACCTTCTAGTGCCGGTCGTCCGGGACTCGGTGCTGTTCTCATGGCTGGTGGTGGGCGAGGTATCCGCGCCGCTCAATCGCGACGAGGCTTGGCTGGCGCACCGGGCCGCCTTTCATCTCGCCGGTGAGTATTCCACGCAGCAGCGCATCGCCCGAGTCTCCTGGAACGTGCGCGCCGCGCTGGCCAGGTCGCTAGTCCGTGGCTCCTATCGCGACGAGGACGTGGCGGCTGCCGCCGACTACCTCGGGGTGCGGGCCGACGCGGACCGAGTCTTGGTCTACCTCGCTGATGCGCCAGGTGACGCGCCCCGCGACGAGGAGACAATCTCAACGCTGGTGAACGAGGCTCTCGGGGCTGAGGTCCTCGGCACCCGCGGCCGGGACGGGACACTCTTGCTCATCGAAGCGCCCCACCCGTCAGCGCATATGACAGTTGTACAGCGGGTTAAGAAGGTGATGCGCTGCGTGATTCGCCAGCTCGGCGAACCCGACGCAATCGTCGGTATCTCAGCGGTCACTCCCGCCGACGGGCTTCAGCGGTCATACCGCGAGACCCGCGAGGTGGTGCAGTGCGTCGATCGATTTGCCCGCTCGGGCAACAGGGTGATTGCGGTCGACGACCTAGGTCCGGCGCGCCTGCTGGTCGCCAACGGGGACTCGGACGCCGTACGCCGCTATGTCGACGACGCGCTCGGGCCACTGCTCGGAGACCTGCCAGGCGCAGCGGACCTGCTGCGCACGCTGCAGTGCTTCTTCGACTCCGGCCGCTCGGTGCGCGAGTCGGCGGCGCGGCTCAAGATCCACGAGAACACGGTCCGGTTGCGATTGGCCAAGGTCCGCGACCTAACCGGGCTCAACGTAGCGACCAATTCCAACGATCAGCTCAGCGCGCAGACCGCACTGCTGGTACTGCGCCTTGAAGGGCACCCCGCAATTCCGCCGTTCGACGATGAGAACATCGACCCCCGCGAGAAGAACACCTCGTGACCTCACCATTCTTCAGGCCCACCGCTGGGTCGTCCATGGACGGACGCACCTCGGCCAAGAAGAATCCGCGTGCTAGAGCAACAGGACGCCACCGTCGACCGGAATCCCCACGCCAGTGATGTACGCCGACGCATCGCTGGCAAGAAAGACCACCGTAGATGCGATCTCGACCGCCGCGCCCAGGCGGCCAAGGGGAACACGAGCATCGATGATCTTGCGCTGATAACTCGGGCTGTAATTGGCTGTTGCCTCGGTGAGGAAAACGCCCGGAAGGATCGCGTTGACGCGGATCCCCCGGTGCCCCCATTGCGCGGCCAGGTCGCGAGTCATTCCGAGGACGCCGGCCTTTGCAGCGCTGTAGCCAGAGGCAGGCATCTTCGCAGTGGTCACCGCCATCACAGACGAGAGGTTGACCACCGCGCTCCCAGGCGGCATCACACGACCGGCGGCCTGAGCCATCCAGTAAGAGCCCATCAGGTTCACATCGACCACATGACGGAAGTGCTCCGGCGGGTCTTCAGTGGCCGGGTTGTAGTCGCCGCCGATACCCGCGTTATTCACGAGAATGTCACAGCTGCCTAAGTGGTCTACCGCGGCACTAACCAGCTGGTTGCAGTCCTCGACTCTGGTCACATCGGTCTCGACCGCCACGCAGCGGCGGCCGAGCCGTTCGACCAGAACCTTGGAGTCCTCAAGCCGCTTGAACCGTCGCGCGCCGATCGCGACGTCGGCGCCTGCTGCGGCCATGCCCTGGGCGATAGCCACGCCCAACCCGCTCGAGGCGCCGGTAACCACGGCCACCTTCCCATCGAGCCTGAATCGGCCCCGCCAGGCCGGCTCATCATATTCCATGCGTTTCGTTTCTAATCTGGCTGCTGGCGTCAAGGCCCCTCGGCCAGCCCGGCGGCTGTCGATTTCTCCAGCCGAACTCAAATCGCGGCGTTGAACACCGCACGGAACCCCACGGAGAATGGCGTCGTGGCGGTCGAGGAGCTCAGCGACGAGAGCGTCATCGCCCGAACCACGGAAGTGGCTCGGCGGCGCTGGCGGGACGCAGTCGTCAGCGACGTACGCCGCCTCGAGGGTGGCGTTTCGAGTCTTACGTTCGCCGCGCGCATCAGCATTGGCGACGGCGTCAAGGATGTGGTGCTCAAACTGGCACCACCCGGGTTGGAACCGCTGGGCAACCGCGACGTACTACGCCAGGCGTGGATTCTCGACCGGCTCGCCTCGCTCGACGGGTTCCCAGTCCCGGCGGTGTTGCTGCGCGACGAGGGCGACCCGCCCGGCATACCGCCGATGTTCGCGATGCAGCGACACGCAGGTCAGGCGTACGAACCACTCCTGGACCTCTCTGACACGCCGCCGACGGCGACTGAAGTGGTCGCCCGCGAACACGAGCTGACCCGCGCGCTGGCCCGGCTGCAGTCTTGCACCCCCGACGAGCTCGGCGTGAGCGACGAGCCGGCCCCGCCGGTGGCAGAAGAGCTCGCACGCTGGCGGCGATTGCTGACCACCGTCGATCCCGACATCGCCCCCGGCCATGAAAAACTCGCCGAGCGACTGGCGAAGCGCACGCCTGCCGAGATCGCCCCGCGCCTGGTCCATGGGGACTACCGCGCCGCCAACATGCTCTTCATCGGCTCGCGGCTTGAGGCGATCATCGACTGGGAGATCTGGTCGGTCGGCGACCCGCGCCGCGACCTCGCCTGGATCCTGATGCACACTCACCCCGCGCACGCCTTTCACAGTGACCGCTCGCCGGGCGACCGCGAGGCCGGCCGGCTGATGCCCAGCGCCGACGACCTTCTCGCGACCTACGTCGACGCCCGCCGTTCGCTTGGCGCCTCAACGTGCCAGCTCACATGCGACACCGCCGACCTGCCGTGGTTCGCCGGTGTCGCGCACTACAAAGTGGTCGCAACGATCGGGGCGATCTGGAAGCGCGAGCGTAAACGCGCCTCGCCCAACCCCGCGGTGGAGTGCGCCGCAACAC
>Ga0318522_10000041_pt1 | contig 16285 bp, 9 predicted proteins | sample GRESIP178b2f18_FD_203490 | JGI IMG/M metagenome (GOLD analysis project Ga0318522, IMG submission 203490) | Tropical soil microbial communities from Luquillo Experimental Forest, Puerto Rico - GRE.SIPMG.178b2f18 | ecosystem: Environmental > Terrestrial > Soil > Tropical forest > Bulk soil...
GAACATGTCGGGCGGCTCGATGACATGGTCGTCGACCGAGATCACGACATGTTGTCGCTGCCGGGGATCAGGGTCTGGCAGCAGCGCCATAGCTCATGACTATTGTCAGTTTTCCGGCCGTGTCAACGCCGCCTTGGCAGCGGCGGGTGTGCGTCCAGGGCGGTGATTCGGCGGATTTTGCACCCTCATTGCAAACTCAAAGCCTTCAGCGCACCCTCGATGTGAAATCCTGTCCAGGTGTCCCAGGTGGACCCGCCGTCGGGCGTCGTGACGTTCTTGTTCACCGATATCGAGGGGTCGACCCGTCGGTGGGAGTCAGACGCGGACGCGATGCGGGCGGCCCTCTTAGCCCACGACGACGTACTGCGTACCGCGATCGAGGATCAAGGCGGCTTCCTGTTCAAGCACACCGGTGACGGCGCATGCGCGGCATTCTCATCGCCAAAATCCGCGGTTGATGCCGCCGTCGCAGCCCAGCGGCTGCTGCAGCTGCCCGTCCGCATGGGGCTGGCAACCGGCGAAGCCGAACTGCGGGGGAGTGACTACTTCGGTTCGGTGCTCAACCGTGCGGCGCGGGTGATGGCCGCCGGTCACGGCGGTCAGGTCCTGCTACTCGAGTCGACTGCAAGTCTGCTGGGCGACGTAGACCTCGTCGATCTGGGCCGGCGGCGATTGCGCGATCTGCCCACTCCGGTCGCGGTATTTCAGGTCCGAGCGCACGGGCTGCGGAGCGAATTTCCGCCGCTGCAAGCGCTGGACGCGAGTCCGGGCAACCTGCGGCGTCAGACGACCAGCTTCGTCGGGCGTGAGTCGGATGTCGCCGAGATCAAAGACGCGATCAAAAGCCATCGGCTGGTGACGTTGACCGGGGTGGGCGGGGTTGGCAAAACCCGCCTGGCGCTCGAAGTCGGGGCGCAGTTAGCGGACGAATTTCCCGATGGCGTCTGGGTTTTCGAGCTTGCCGCGGTCGCCGATCCGGCCGTAGTGCCTGATGCGGTGGCTTCGGTGCTGGGGATAACCCAGCAACCGGGCAAGAGCGTGAGCGAGTCCGTGGCCGCTGCGCAGGAGGGCAGAACGCGGCTGCTGGTGTTCGACAACTGCGAGCACGTCCTCGACGCGGCAACCGATCTGGTTGAAACCATACTCGGTCAGTCAGCGACCGTGACGATTTTGGCCACCAGCCGCGAAGGCCTGCGTGTCGCCGACGCGCAGTTGTGGCCCGTGCCCTCGCTGGATGTCGGCGCAGGCGTCGATTCTGCCGCGGTGTCGTTGTTCGTTGAACGCGCCCAGGCTATTTCGCCGCACTTCTCGATCATCAACGCCGATGAGGCGGGCGCGGTTGTGGAGATCTGCCGTCGCCTCGACGGAATTCCCTTAGCCATCGAGCTGGCGGCCTCCCGGATGGCCCTGATGACGGCGATCGACGTGCGTGACCGTCTGGATCAGCGGTTTCGCCTGCTGGTCGGGTCGCGGCGCGGCTTGGAGCGCCACCAGACGCTGCGTCACGCGGTGGCGTGGTCGTATGAGTTGCTTGACGATGCGGAGAAAGCCGTGCTGGACCGGTGTTCGGTGTTCGCCGGTGGATTCGACCTCGAAAGTGCCTGTGCCGTCACGGGTTCCGATGACGACTTCGCCACCCTCGAACTGCTGGACGCGCTTTTGCGTAAGTCGCTGATCATCGCCGACCGGTCAACCGCGCGGACGCGCTTTTCGACGCTCGAGACGATCCGCCAGTTCGCCGAGGAGCAACTCGTCGCGAGCGGGGCGGCGACCGAAGCACGCACCGCGCATGCCCGCCACTTCGCGAAACAAGAAAAAGACGTTCTCGCCCTGTGGGACGGTCCTCGACAGCGGGAGGCGTACGACTGGTTCGGTGCCGAGTTGGCCAATCTGCGCACGGCGTTTCGGTGGACCGCCGACAATGGCGATCTCGACGCCGCGGCCGCCATTGCTACGTATGCGGTATTCCTCGGCTACCAGGTCGAAAACTTCGAACCCACGGCGTGGGCCGAAGAGCTCATCGAGCCCGCCAGGGCGGTCGATCACCCCCGGCTTGCGGCGCTGTACGCGATGGCATCGTATTGCTACAACGTCGGTCGGATCCAGGAGGCTATCGGCTACGCCGAGGCCGGCCGGAAGCTGATCGGAAGGGGATACGACGAGGTACCGTTCGGCCTCGGAAGCACACTTGGCGCGGCTTACGTAAACGTCGGCCAGCCCGAACGGTGGGTCGAGATGTGCCGGCTTGAACTCGAAGTGGGTCCGGACCCGCTCGCATTCAAGAGGGCATGTCTGATGTTTGCGTTGACGATGGCCGGTCGCATCGACGAGGCGATGGCCGCCGCGAGCCGCCTAGTCGAGGCCGCCGTTGCGACGGGCAACCCGGCTTCGCAGGCGTTCGCGCTGCTGGCCGACGGTTTCGCGTTCCGGGGCGCCGATCCCGGTCGCGCACGCGAAGCCCTAAGCCAGGCTCTAGCGATCTGCCAAGAAAGCGGCAACCGTTTCTACGAGACCAACGTTGCGGTCATCCTGTCCGGTCTTGAGGCCGAATGCGGTGATCCGCTGGCGGCGTTCGACTATTTCACCATCGCCATACGCAACTTCGATGACTCGGGTAACGCCGCCATGATCCGCAGCCCCCTGGCTGTGCTTGCCACCTTCTTCGACCGGCTCGAACGGTATGAACCGGCGGCCACATTGGCCGGCTTCGCCGTCAACCGCCTCACCCCGCTGTTCACCCAGATCGGGGCCGTCATGGCCCATCTCCGCGAGGTCCTCGGCGACCAGACGTACGAATCGCTGGCCCGCAAGGGTGAGGCGATGACCACCGCCGAGATGGTCGCGTACGCCTATGACCAAATCGACCAGGCCCGAACGGAACTGAGCGCAGCCGCGAAATAGACGAAGGGACAACATGACCGACATCATCGACCCGACCAAAACGTTCAGGCTTCTCGAAGAGCGGATCGCGAAGACAACCAATCCGCGGCATCTGCTGATGCTCAAGCGGGTGCTCGACCACGCCATGGGCGAGGCCAACCTGGATCTCGATCTGGTGATGTCAACCCTCGCCGCGGACCCGCGTTACGTCGCCTGGGGAGCACCCGCGGACCTGAGCCCGGTGGGACGGCAAGCGGTGCGAACTTTCTATGAAGAGACGATCGTGAAGGGCGGCCAGTGGTTCCTCGAAATGGAGATGGACCGAATCGTCGTCGATGACGACACGATCGTCACCGAGGGCTTTTTGCGCTCCCTCTACTACGGTGCTGACGCGGCAACCAGAGGCTTTCCCGTTGACGATCAAGACGGCTTTTACCTGCTGATGCTACGGATGTTGGTCGTCTGGCCATTCGATGCCGAGGGCTTCATCAAAGGCGAGGAAACCTACACCGCGATTACCACGCCCGATTTCTTCAAGAAGGTCGACACGTCCGAGGTACCGCAGAAGTTCCGCGACTTCATCGCCGCGCGCTAAAAAAGAGTATTTCGGTACTCATGACAACCGGTCGGCGTGGCGTGATGATCAGACGATGACCGATTCAGCCAGGACAGAGCGGCCGACGCCCGACGTCGACGTCGTCGTAGTAGGCGCAGGGATGGCAGGCCTGTATCTCGCCTACCGCCTGAGCCGCGCCGGATACCGATTTCGGGTATTCGAAGCGGCCGACGACCTGGGCGGCACCTGGTACTGGAACCGGTATCCGGGTGCCCGGGTCGACATCCCCAGCGTCGACTACATGTACAGCTTCGATCCCGACTGGCGGCGGGACTGGGGGTGGTCGGAGAAGTACGCCACCCAGTCGGAGATCCTGCGCTATCTGAACCATGTCGCCGACAAGCACGACCTGCGGCGCCACATCACCTTCTCGACGCGGGTTCGGCGGGCTCGCTGGGACGACGATGCTTCGTTATGGCATGTGAGTACCGACGGGGACGAGGTCACCTGCCGGTTCGTTGTGATGGCCTCGGGCTGCCTGTCCATGCCCAAACCAGCAGAGGTCGACGGACTCGAGCGATTCGCCGGTGAGGTCTACTTCACCAGCAGCTGGCCGCACGAGCCAATCGATTTCAGGGACAAGCGGGTGGCGGTGATTGGCACGGGTTCCTCCGGCGTTCAATCGATTCCGGTCATCGCCCAGCAAGCTCGAGAGCTGGTGGTGTTTCAGCGCACCCCGAATTTCTCGATCCCGGCGCGCAACGGCCCGTTGTCGGCCGAGAAGCTCGCGCAACTGGCGAATGAGGCGGAATACCGCGCGGCGTCGAAAGTGTCGTTCGGTGGCATTGCGAATATGGACCGCAGCATCATCCCTACCTTCAGCGTCTCGGAGACCGAACGCCAACAACGCTATGAGCGCGCCTGGGAGAGCGGCTTATTGTTCGAGACGTTCACCGTTTTCGCCGACGTGGGGAGCAATCCCGCGGCCAACCACGAGTTCGCGGAGTTCGTCCGGAACAAGATCCGCAGCATCGTCGACGATCCCCAGACTGCGGCCGATCTGTGCCCAACCGATCACCCGATCGGGATGAAAAGGCCGTGCCTGGACACGAACTACTACGCCACTTACAACCTGCCGCACGTGCGCCTCGTCAACGTCCGAAAGCATCCGATCCGACACGTCACCGAAACGGGCATCGACACAGCCGACGAGTCGTTGACCTTCGACGCGATCGTCTTCGCCACCGGTTTCGACGCCGTGACGGGTGCGATCGCGGCCGTCGACATCAGGGGCCGTAACGACTTGGCGCTGAAGGACAAATGGGCGCACGGGCCGCAGACCTACCTCGGGTTGACCGCGGTCGGTTTTCCGAACCTGTTCTTCATCACCGGTCCCGGGAGTCCCTCGGTGCTGTCGAACATGATCGTTTCGATCGAACAGCACACGGACTGGGTGCTCGACTGCCTCGATCACCTGAGCGCATCCGGCTTCGATGTCATCGAGCCCACCGAAACGGCCGAAGCCGGGTGGATTCAACACGTCAACGACTGCGCCGACATCACCCTCTACCCGGCCGCGAACTCTTGGTATATGGGTGCCAATGTGCCGGGCAAGCCGCGCGTGTTTCTGCCCTACTGCGCGGGCGTCGACTTCTACCGCATCAGCTGCGACGAGGTGGTCGCACGCGACTATCTGGGGTTCAAGCTGTCCGGTCCCGACGGCTCGCGTTGCAGCGACGGGGTGGTGCGCCGGCTGCAACCGGACGTCGAGATGGTGCTCAACGAGGTGGCGGCGCTGAACCTGCCGCCGATGGAATCTATGCCCGTGCCGGACGCCCGCGCCTTCTACATGCAGATGTCAGTGGCTCGACCGCCCGGACCGGACGTCGGCGAGATCGTCGACGGTGTCTTACCCGGTGCCACAGGCGATTTGGCGTACCGGCTATACCGGCCGTCGACCCCGGGCCCACACCCGATCGTCGTGTATTTCCATGGCGGCGGCTACGTGCTGGGTGACGCCATCTCGGATGATCCGCTGTGCCGGGACCTTTGCGTGCGGAGTGACGCGGTCGTCGTCTCGGCGGACTACCGCCACGCGCCCGAGCACCGATTCCCCGCCGCGGTCGATGACGCCATGGCCGCGCTTCAGTGGGTGGCCGACAACGCCGAGGCGCTCGGGGGACTACCGGGGCACCTCGCCGTGTGTGGCTGGAGTGCGGGCGGTGGAATCGCGGCGGTGGCATGCCGGTTGGCGCGCGACATGGGCGGACCGAACATCATGGGGCAGGCGTTGTTGACGCCGGCATTGGGCGCCGACATGACACGCGCATCCTTCGCCGAGAACGCGGACGGCTATGGTCTCACGGCGCCGCTGGTCCGGTGGTTCACCGACCACTACATCGACGCGGCAGATCGGAGCGATCCCCGCTTCGCACCCTCACACGCCGTCGATCTGTCCGGGCTGCCGCCGGCGATCGTGGTGACGGGCGAGTTCGACCCCTTGCGCGACGAGGGCGAGGCCTACGCCGCCGCACTCACCGCAGCGGGCGTCCCCACGGAGCATGTCCGCGCCCGCGGCCAAACCCACCAGTCGATGACGATGGTCGACGTGGTCATCTCGGGTGCACCGGTACGCGCGCGGATGGCGGACGCACTGCGCCGGTTCTTCGTGGCGACGCGCACGCCCGAACCCGCCTCCTGATGAATCACTGGACGAGCCAGGTCAGTGCCTCATTTCGACTCTCATACACGTGAGGTGCCAGCCCGCGCTCGGAAAGCTGACCGCTGAGTTTGAGCCGCATGAATGACGATGTGGTGTAACGGGTCACGGTGTCGTAATAGCGCTCGGCCAGGGCTCGGATAGCCGAGACATGAACGTCGGCAAGGTCGGGCGCGAGATAGAAGTTGTCGTAGTTGACAGCGCCTCCGGCGCGTAGCATCGCCATATGAGAAGGGCTGTCGTCACATTCGCGGTCGGGTTGATCGTCGCGCTGTTCGGTCTGGTCTGGGCGCTGCAGGGATTCGGCGTGCTTGGTGGCAGCCCGATGAGCAACACCACGACCTGGTCGATCATTGGTCCGATCACCGTGCTGATCGGCATCGCGATCGCGGTATTCAGTTGGCGGAAGCTCTCGTCGAAATAGTGCCGCATTAGTGCGTCATGGCTCCGTCACGGTGAAAGTCACCGTGTGCCAGCCGGTGGCGCCGTCCGGGACCGCGCCAACCTGATCGGCAGTTTGGACAGCTCCGGTGTTGTCGGTGGCGCGCACGGTGATGGTGTGATTCCCAGGGCTTTTCGCCTGCCAGGGGAAGCTCCACAATCGCCACGTCTCGTTGGAATAGCTCGCGCCCTGCTGCGCGGGCTGCCACACCCCGTCGTCGATGAGGACCTCCACGGCCCGCACGCCACGATTCTGTGCCCACGCGACACCGCCAAAGACCACGGGCCCCATCGGCACCCTCTGACCACTCTTCGGCACGTCGATCCGCGACTCGGTCTTGATGGGTGCGCGCGGTGCCCAGCCCTGCCGCGTCCAGTACGCCTCTGCTCTGTCGAAGCGGGTGAGCTCCATCTCGACGACCCACTTGGTGGCCGACACGTACCCGTACAGCCCGGGCACTACCAGCCGGGCCGGGTAGCCATGCTCGATGGGCAGCGGCTGACCGTTGAGGCCGACGGCCAGGAGCGCGGCGCGGCCATCGGTGAGCGCCTGCACTGGCGTGCCCGCGGTGAACCCGTCGATTGACGTCGAGAGCATCATGTCGGCGTCCCCGTGCACGCCGGCCGCCGCCAGCAGATCAGCCAACCTGTAGCCTGTCCAGATGCCCGTCGAAATCAGTTTGCCTCCAACGGGATTCGATACACAGGTTAACGTCGTCACCGTTTCGACGACGTCGAAGTGAGCGAGGTCGTCGAAGCTGTAGGTGGCTTCGCGGTCCACCATCCCGTGGATGCGCAGCCGCCAGTCGCCGCGGCTGAGTTGGGGGACAATGAATGCGGTGTCCACCCGGTAGAAGTCGGCGCTGGGGGTGACAAAGCTTGGTAGCGCAACGTCCTTCGGTTGCACGTCATCAGGTATTGGTGGCGCCGGTGTGCGGGGTCGGGGGAGTGTGACGCTGTCGCGCTCAGGGGCCACCGAATGCACCAACCGCGTGATGACCGCACCGGCCACGCCACTCACTAGTCCGAATCCGAGCAATCCGAACACCATCAACCTGCGCCTGCCGGCATCCGGCTCGTCGTGGTCGGCTCTGTCTTTCGGTTCGCCCGGGCCGTCCCTGAACCGACGGGTGAATAAGCGCAGGGCCCCCACGCCGCAGGCGGCGCCCGCGACGGTGGGGATCGTGTCGAGTGCTGTCGCACCCGGCCGAGACAGCACTGCCATGCATCCGAGGACGCCCGCCGCGGCGATCGCGGCGCTGCCGAACGGACGGCGCCGAGTCTCGAAGGTCCCGGCGATTGCAGCGATCGTGGCGATCACCACGAGCACGACGACGGATACGAAGAGTTTGTCCAGAGACCCCAGGGTCTGAATCGCCCACTCTTTGATGGGCCCCGGTGTCAGGTCGACGGCTACTGAGGCGATCGCAGTTCGCGCATCGGCCCGCGCACCGAACGGGATGCCCACTAGCTGGGCTACCCCGAGCGAGACGGATGCGGCGGCGACCCCGGCGATCATCCGCTCAGTGGACGTGGCGACAGCCATCGGAGCTACTGTACTCGCGGTAGTTCGTCGGAGCTAAGAATCTCAGGGCGCCTTGTCATTTCACGCAGGGAATGCCATCGGCGGTCATGCGCGTGAGGTCGGTAGGCGTCGGTTCTTTCGTGCCGGTGCCGGTGGCCGGCACGGTGGTGACGGGCGTCGCAGCGGTCTTGGCCGGCGACGTCGACGTGTGATTGAGGTCGTCAAACCTGGAGAGGTCGGTCCCTACGGTCAGTCGCACCGTGTTGCGGGCGACGCCGTCGGATGCGGTTGCAGTTATGCCGAATTCATCGCCGAGCTCGGCGGCGGCTGCCTCCGCGCCGGGACCGTAGGCGATGGTGCTGGTCTTGATGGTGGAGTCGGCGGTGCTGACCGCCCCCTGAGAGAATCGCCCTGTCGCTAAGGACATTTCGAGCTGCGCGGCCTCGCCTTGCCTGCCCGAGGCATTGACCACGTCGAGCGTCACGCCGCGCGCGGTGAGCTGCGCGGAGTCGCTCGTCTGCGCTTCTGGGGCGATGCTGCTGGTCGAGGAAGTCGCGGGCGAATCGCGGGTCACCAGGTTGTGCACGATGGAGCGGATGGTGGGTACGTCGATGAAATTGACATATGCGCCATTGGCGATTTCGCCGAAACTGGTGACCGGCAGCGTGTAGAGCACCACCTGCCTATTGGGTATCGCCGACGCCTGACGGACGAACTCTGCCAGGTCGAAACCAGCGTCAACGGCCACGTTTTGCTGGGCGACGTCAAGTAGGGCGCGCAGCCGGGAAGGGTCCGACAGCACGTCGCTGCCTCGCAGCGCATGGATCACCGAGGCGATGAAGGCCTGCTGGCGGCGGGTTCGATCAAGGTCGGTGAACGACGCATCGTTGGCGTCGCGGCGTTGCCGAACGAACGCCATCGCCTGCGCCGCACTGATTTGCTGGACGCCTTGATGAAAGTCCGCGCCCGAGTAGTAACGATCCGCGGTGTCCTCGTTCAGGCACACGGTGATGGGCTCGACCACTCGGGCGATCTGAAAGAACGCGACCAAGCTGACCTCGATGAAGTGGTCGATCGGGATTTGCAGCAAGCGCCTGACCGTGCTGATCTCGGCTTTGCGGCCCGCCTCACGCGCCGCCTGTTCTTGCGAGGCGGGATCGGAATGCAGGTTAGGGGAGCCGTAGCGGTTCAGCACTCGTTGGTAAGCAGCGCTGTAGGCCTCCTTGATCTTGCCGCGGCAAACCGAGTCCGGGCATCCGGCCAGATCGACATAGTCGTCGCGGGGGATTGAGATCGCCGTGGCCGGGGCGTCCCCGGCGGGTAGGTGCAACACGATGAGCGCGTCGGAGTCGCCGTCGCCCGAATCTTCACTGCCTGCATGAAGTGCGTCATAGAGGTCGGGAGGCAGGGGCCGGCCATGCTGGTCGCGACGGCTATCCAGCCCCATGATCAGGATGTTTTGATCGCTTCCGGTCGACGCGGGTTCACCGGCCAACGCATCAGACGTGGTGATGCCGGCCGATGCAGCGCGGTAGGCGATCCACCCGATGCCGCTGACGACAAGCACTACCGCCGATACCAGCGCGGCGAGCGCCTTGGTGCCGGCCACAATCGAGTGGGTGCGGTGCGGGCGATGCTTGGGCGCGGTCCTCTGTGAACCCGCTTCCTCATCGCCTGAGGGGTCCGTCATGACGAAAATGAGAATAGCCAGGTCACCCTGCTTGAAACCAGCGTTCGACGAGGTGGAGAGGCCGGCCGGCGGGCTCCTCAAGACCAATACCGGATCGAAGATCGCCTATTGGTCCGGAGACTTGCACCATCGGGCGATGACTCAGCCGCGTTGAAGTCAAACCGCGAGCTGGTACCTCGGCTCAGTGCCCGGGCTCGAATTCGATTGGCAGCGTGGCCGGTCCGCTGATAGCGGTGAGCGGCTTCCATGGCGCGGGGCCGGTGCGGTGTGCGTTGGGCATGCGCCGTGTGATGACCGTTAGGGCTTCGGCCAGCTCAAGCCTGGCCAGGTTGGCGCCGAGGCAGTAGTGCGTGCCGGCGCCGAAACTCTGCATCACCGGTACCCCTTCGCGGGTGATGTCGAGTCGGTCGGGGTCGTCGTACGCGGCGGGGTCGCGGTTTGCGGCGGCGGTGTTGGCGATGAGCAGTGTCCCGGCCGGGATCGTGACGCCGGCGATCTCGACGTCCTCGAGGGCGATGCGGAGGGTGACGCCTGCGATCGGTGAATGCCGCATTGTCTCTTCGACCGCGTAGTTCGCGAGCTCGGGATGCCGGGCCAGCCGCGCCCACTGGTCGGGGTGATCGCACAGCACGTGCACCGAGGCGGCGAGCTGGTTGCGGGTGGTATCGGTGCCCGCCATCAACAGGCCCGCTACCAGCATCCGTAGCTCCTCGGCGTTGAGGCGATCGCCGTCGTCCTCGGCGCGGATCAGCTCGGATAGCAGGTCGTCGGTCAGCGTTTGCCGCCGCTGGGCGACCATGTCGTCGATGTAGGCGTCGAGTTCGTCCCACGCCGCCAAGATGGTCTGCTCGTGGGCGGCGACCTCCCAGCTGAAGACCTTGAAGATGTCGTCGGTCCAGGCCGAGAACAGCTGCCAATCCTCGGCCGGGGCGCCCAAGAGCGCGCAGATGATCGGGATTGGGTATTGGCGGGCAATGTCGGTGACCACCTCGCAGCGCCCGGTTGCGGTGTGCTGGTCCACCAGTTCGGTGATCACCTCGGCGATCGTTGTGCGCAGCCGCTCGATGGCCCGCGGCGTGAAGGCTTTGGACACCAGTCGGCGGAGCCGCTGGTGCTGCGGCCCGTCGAGACTGATCAGGCTCGCTGCGACCCGATCCCACAACGGGCCAATGGTGATGCCCTGGGAGGCGAGGAACATGCCTTGAGGCACCCGGAATCGTGGGTCGCGCAGCACCTTTCGCACCAGTTCGTAGGTCAGCAGCTCCGGCCCATGGGGGCCGATCGCAATCGGCGCCTGCCGTCGCGCCTCGCTGATGATCTCGTGGGCCTCGTCGGGGCTCTGGCAGTGGTCATAATCAATCGTCGGCAGGCCGGCGTCAAAGACGCTCGGGCAGATTGGGGCGTCAATGGCCATGGTCATCGTGGTCCCCCGAAGGTTGTGTGAAGTACTTTCGCCGCAAAGTCTTGGTGGTGGGGCCACGCAGCACATGCGTAGTCGACTACCTGCATTGCGGTTCCGGTACTTGACCTCCAGCTATATGCGTACAACCGACCGAATCGACCGGTCTTGCGCGGAACTGATCACCCATTTGAAATAGACGAGATATGAGCTTCTTAAGGATCGGTGGTTGGACATTTCCACGAGGTGCCGTCGGCGTTCACGATGACTCCCACACATGATTTTCACAGAGGACCCTGGAAAATGCTGGGGCCCGGATCGGCGGAGGGCGATGACGGCCGCAGCGGCGTGCCGGACGTGCGGCACTGAGCCCCTTGAGAACGCGCGGTTTTGTCACGGCTGTGGCTCACCGATTACCGACGGCGATACCCGCGCCGAGTACAAACAGGTGACCGTGCTGTTCGCCGACGTGGTGCATTCGATGGATATCGCGGCAGCCGTCGGTGCGGAACGGTTGCGCGAGATCATGGCCGAGTTGGTCGAGCGTTCTGCGGATGCGGTGCAGCGTTTCGGCGGGACGGTGGACAAGTTCACCGGCGACGGGATCATGGCGGTTTTCGGCGCGCCGGTGGCGTTGGAGGACCACGCCGTTCGCGCCTGTCTGGCGGCCTTGGGCCTTCAGGAAGCGGGGCAGCGGCTTGCCGTTGACGTCCGAGACCGCGACGGCGTGGATCTGCGACTGCGAGTGGGCCTCAATTCCGGCCAGGTGATCGCCGGTGAGATCGGTTCGGGGCCCCTGGGATACACCGCCATCGGGGAACAGGTCGGCATGGCTCAGCGGATGGAGTCGGTGGCCCCACCGGATGGGGTGATGCTGAGCGATTCCACGGCCAGGTTGGTGGGGGATGCCGCGGTACTCGGTGAGCCCGAACCAGTTCAGATCAAAGGCGGCAATCGGGTGATCGCAAGGCGTTTGCTGGCCATCGGCGAGCACCAGCGGCAGCGCCGTACCGAATCGAAACTGGTCGGGCGTAGTTGGGAACTCACGACCGTCACCGGCATCCTCGATGAGGCGCTTGCTGGTTCGGGCTGCATCATTAACATCGTGGGGCCGCCGGGCATCGGCAAGAGCAGGTTGGTCCGTGAGACAGCCGCGCTGGCCGGCAGTTGCGGCGTCCCGGTGTACGGCACCTACTGCGAGTCGCATGCCAGCGACATTCCCTTCCACGTAGTGGCCAGGATGCTGCGTGCGGGAACAGGGATCGACGAACTCGGCGCCGATACCGCGCGCACACGGGTACGTGAGCAGTTTCCCGGGGCCGACACCGAAGACCTGCTCTTGCTGGAAGACCTGCTGGGAATCCGCGATTCGGCCATGCCGCTGCCGGAAATAGCCGCCGATGCACGGCGCCGGCGATTGACCGCGCTCGTCAATGCCGGAGCGCTGGAGCGACGGGAAGCAGCGGTGTATGTCATCGAGGATGCGCACTGGATCGATGAAATCAGCGAGTCGATGCTGGCCGACTTCCTGGCTGTCGTGCCACAGATCCCATCGTTGGTTCTGATCACCTACCGCCCGGAATACCAAGGTGCGCTTAGCCGCATCCCCGGTGCTCAAACAGTTGCGTTGCGGCCGTTGAGCGATGGCCAGACCCTCGCGTTAGCGGATGAGCTACTCGGTGTCGGTTCGTCGACAGGCGAATTGGCGGCGCAAATCGCCGGCCGCGCGGCCGGAAACCCGTTCTTCGTCGAGGAAATCGTCCGCGATCTCGCCGAACGCGGGGTGCTGCAAGGCCAGCCCGGCGCCTACCAACGGCGTGGTGACGGCGCGGATGTCGATGTGCCGGCCACGCTGCAAGCCACCATCGGCGCACGCATAGATCGCCTTGGGACCTCGGCCAAACGGACGCTGAATGCCGCGGCGGTCATCGGGGCGCGATTCGACGCCGATCTGCTGGCCGCACTAGTCCCCGACGTGGACGTGGCGCCGCTGATCAAGGCCGAACTTGTCAACCAGGTGAGGTTCGCACCATGTGCCGTGTACACGTTTCGCCATCCGCTGATCCGCACGGTTGCCTACGAGTCGCAACTCAAATCCGTTCGCGCGCAATCACATCGACGGCTCGCGGGAGCGATCGAGGCGCGCGGTCCGGCCGACGAAAACGCAGCGCTGATCGCCGAACACCTCGAGGCGGCCGGGGATCTGCGTGAGGCCTTCAACTGGCACATGCGCGCCGGCTCGTGGTCGGCCTTCCGCGACATGGCTGCGGCGCACACGAGTTGGCGACGGGCTCGACAGGTCGCCGATCGGCTACCCCACGACGACCGTGACAGTTTGAACATGCGGATCGCGCCCGCACCCTGCTGTGTGCGACCGCGTATCGAGTGGGCGGCAGTGGCGCCGACACCGGCTTCGAGGAGCTGCGTGAGTTGTGCACCGCCGCGGCTGATCGACAATCGCTCGCGATTGGGATGGCGGGCCTGATGACGTGGCAAACGATGAAAGCGAACCGCCGCGAGGCATCGCAGCTCGCCGACGAACTCGTCGAACTGCTCGGGGCGATCGGTGACCCAACATTGACGGTCGCGCTGGTCTATGCCGCAATGATTGCCAAACACGAGACCGCCGAAATGGCCGAAATGCTTCGGTTCGCCCAGCTCGTCATCGACCTCGCCGAGGGTGACCCCGCTAAAGGCAGCCTGATCTTCGAATCGCCCTTGACGGTTGTGACTACCGCGCGCGGCTTCGCCCGATGGTGCCTGGGCATCGCCGGCTGGAAGGACGACTTCGCCCGGTCCATCGCGACGGCGCGCGCGCTCTTGACCGACCCGGGAACGCTTGGGGGCGTCATGTGGTTCACGTACGTCCCCGCGATCCCGTACGGGGTGCTGCTGCCCGATGCGACAGCCCTGCGCGACACCGCGGAATTCTTGTCAATAGCAGAGCAATCGGGTGACGATCTCGCCGTTGACCTTGCTCGAGGAGTTCATGGCCTCGCCCTGGCATATCAGGACGGCCCCGCGCGCGAACATGGCTTCGAGTTGCTGGCCAAAGTGCGGGAGCGCGCCGCGAACAACCTTTTCACCATGACCAATTTGCCGATAGCCGACATCCACATCGCCAGGGAAAAGGCGCGGACCGGCGACACCGCAGGCGCCATCGAATTGGCCCGCTCCGTCGTCGACGACTTATTCAACGCCGGTGGCTCCATCTGGACCGCGCTGGCCACCAGTGTCCTGGTGGAGACACTGCTGCAACGTGGCGGCGAAGGCGATCTCGACGAGGCCGAGAGCGCGATGGATCAGTTGGCGGCTGTGCCGACCGATCCCGGCTTCGTACTGCACGAGATCTCGCTGCAGCGACTCCGGGCGCTGCTGGCCCGCGCCCGCGGAGACGAGGCCGCCTACCGCGCATATCGGGATAGCTACCGCGCCAAGGCGACATCGTTGGGCTTCGAGGGACACATCAAGTGGGCCGAGGCGATGCCATGACGGCGGGCTCTCCGTCGGGGGTCGTGACGTTCCTGTTCACCGACATCGAGGGTTCGACCCGTCGGTGGGAAGCAGACGCGGGCACGATGCGCGCGGCGCTGGCCGCCCATGACGAGGTGTTGCGCGCGGCGATCGACGGGCACGGCGGCTTTTTGTTCAAGCACACCGGCGACGGGGTGTGCGCGGGATTCTCGTCGCCGAAAGCGGCGGTGGATGCGGCGATAGCCGCGCAGCGTGCGCTGGAGTTGCCCGTGCGGATCGGGCTGGCGACCGGCGAAGCCGAGCTGCGGGAGGGCGATTACTTCGGTGCGGTGCTCAACCGTGCCGCGCGAGTGATGGCGGCGGGCCACGGCGGGCAGATTCTGTTGGCCGATTCGACGGCGGTTCTGGTCAGCGGAGTAGAACTGGTCGATCTGGGGGCGCGGCGGCTGCGCGATATACCGATGCCGGTCGGGGTGTTTCAAGTACGAGCGGCGGGACTACGCACGGAGTTTCCCCCAGTGCGTGCGCTTGACGTCATCCCGGGGAACCTTCGCCCGCAGGCGACCAGTTTCATCGGACGCGAGTCCGCGGTCGCCGACTTGGAACTGACGGTGCGCAAGCATCGGTTGGTCACACTGACGGGGGTTGGTGGGGTCGGCAAGACCCGCCTGGCTCTCGAGACCGCTGCCCATCTGGCCGATGAATTCCCTGATGGGGTTTGGGTTTTCGAACTGGCTGCCGTCACTGATCCAGCAGTGGTGCCCGATGCCGTCTCGGCTGTGCTGGGCATCATCCAACAGCCCGGGAAGAGCGTGAGCGAGTCGGTGGCCGCTGCGCTGGAGGGCAGAGTGCGGTTGTTGGTGTTCGACAACTGCGAGCATGTGCTCGACGCCGCGGCCGACCTGATCGAGGGAATACTCACCCACTCGGCGGCGGTCAGGATTTTGGCCACCAGTCGCGAGGGATTGGGAGTCGTCGACGAGCATTTGTGGCCGGTGCCGTCACTGGATGTCGGCGCAGGCATCGACTCTGCAGCGGTAGAACTGTTCGTCGAACGCGCACAAGCCGTTTCGCCGGGCTTCTCGGTGGCCAACGCCGATGAGGCTGCCGCCGTCGTGGAGATCTGTGGTCGCCTCGTCGGGATCCCGTTGGCCATCGAGTTAGCGGCCTCACGGATGGCGTCGATGACGGTGGGCGAGGTGCGGGATCGCCTCGATCAGCGCTTTCGGTTGCTGGTCGGGTCACGCCGTGGCCTCGCGCGCCACCAAACCCTGCACCACGCGGTGGCGTGGTCCTACGACCACCTCGATGACGCGGAAAAGGCGCTGCTGGAACGTTGTTCGGTGTTCGCAGGCGGTTTCGACCTGGAAAGCGCCTGCGCGGTAAGCGGATCCGAGGACCCCGACGACTTCGCCATCCTCGATCTACTGGATGCCCTGGTGCGCAAGTCGCTTCTCGTGGCTGATCGGTCAGCGGAACGGACCCGGTTTTCGATGTGGGAGACGATCCGTCAGTTCGCCGAGGAACAACTCGTCGCCCGCGGCAAGGCGACCGAGGCGCGCGATGCCCATGCCCGCCATTTCGCTCGACGTGAAAACGAA
>Ga0318522_10000044_pt1 | contig 15970 bp, 12 predicted proteins | sample GRESIP178b2f18_FD_203490 | JGI IMG/M metagenome (GOLD analysis project Ga0318522, IMG submission 203490) | Tropical soil microbial communities from Luquillo Experimental Forest, Puerto Rico - GRE.SIPMG.178b2f18 | ecosystem: Environmental > Terrestrial > Soil > Tropical forest > Bulk soil...
CTCGCATCCGGCCGCGTCCATGACCGCGATCACGTCTTTCGCCCAGGTTTCCGGCCCGATCATGTCCGACGAGGAGACCCGCGACGACAGGCCAATCCCGCGCTGGTCGAACCGGATCACCCGGCAGAAAGTCGCCAGGCGTCGATGAAAGCGGTACATCGACGGCTCGAGGTCGACACAGTCGATCGGGATCAATGGGCCCGGCAGCACGAGCAGATCGATCGGGCCATCGCCGAAGACCTGATAGGCGATGTCGACCTCACCGCAACTGGCGTACCGTGTCCGCGGAACCGGCGCCACGGCTTCAGGTTAGTGCAGGCCTGTGACAAGTCGCAGACAAGTCCGAAGCAAGGCAGAACACCTGCTAGCGACCGATGATCGGGACCAGGTAGCGGGCGGCGTAGTCGCGGACGGCCGCTTGGTCCGACGTGTCGAGTCGGTCCGTGGGAAACACGATGATCCCCAGGGCGATGCGCAGCAGAATGTCCGCGATGTTGGCCAGGTCCGGCTCGGCCATGCCCGCCCCGCATCGCCGCAGGGTGTGTGCGATACCGTCGGCGAATTGGCCAATCGGGAAGACGTCCGATCGCGAAAACATGCCGAGCAGCTCGGGTTCGCTCTCGGCGATCCGGGAATACAGCGGCGAGTCCTGGACCAGGCGCACCCCGAGGGCGAACGCCTCGATCACGGCCTGCTGTGGGTTACAGCCGGTGGTGGCCTGATCCAGCGTGCTGAAGAAGAGCCCGGCCTCGCGCAGCACTACATGTTCGAACAAGTCGTCCTTGGTCGGAAAACGTCGGTAGATGGTGCTGCGGCTCACCCCGGCGCGGGCGGCAACGTCTTCGATGTTGGCGCGACGCACGCCGTACGTCTCGAAGACGGTCCGCGCGGTATCGAGGATGGTGCGGTCGAGATCGGTCCGTTCGGCGAGATCGCCGTCACGGCTGTTTCGCATGGATCACACCCCCCGGCAGGCTCGACGCAACAATGTTAGGGTGACACAAAGATACGTATTTGTTTCTCTGGTTCACAACGGGGTAGGCGCGCAGGGGGTAGGAGTTCGGATGACAGCGCAACGGGCTGAACAGGATTTCGACACCGGTGTTCGCGAGGCGGTCCCAATGCCGGTCGACGACGATGTCGCAAACGCCTCGCCGCGGCTGGGTCCCGAGTCGTTGATCTGGAAGTTCTACGGCGATCACCGCACTCAATTCTTCGGGTTTCAGCGCGTCGCCGGCGTCGAGAATTGCATCGAGCAGCTGGCCCAGGGCGTGCTCGATCACTCGGTGATTTTCAGCGATACGTTGGGACGGGCCAAGCGGACCGCACCGCCCCTGATGAAAACCGTCTACTCCGACGACCCGCACGAGTGGGGTCGTAAGGTCCGCGATTTCCACAAGCCGATCAAGGGCACCATCAGTGACGGTTCGAGGTATCACGCGCTCAATCCGGAGTTGTTCTACTGGGCGCACGCCACGTTCGTCGACCAGGTGATCTACACGACCGACACGTTCATCCGCCGGTTGTCCCGTGCGGAAAAGGAGCAGATCTTCGACGAGGGCAAGATCTGGTACCGCCTCTATGGGGTCAGCGACCGCGGCCAGCCGCAAAACTATGACGATTTCGTCGCCTATTGGGACGAGATGCTCGAGCGGTTCGTCCCGCACAAGACCGTGCTGTACGGCACCGGCTACATCAGACAAGGAGTGTCGGGCCCGCGTTGGATTCCCGGGCCGGTCTGGAAGATCTTGTCTGCGCCGCTCAACGCCTACACCCGGCTGGTCCTGGTCGGCACCCTGCCGCCGCAGATGCGCGAGGTCTGCCGGCTGGAGTGGGATGAGAAGAAGGAGAAGCGATTCCAGCGCTTCGCCGGCGTCATGCGCGGGCTGAATCCGCTGATCAACCGGCTACCCCTGTGGTTCGTCTACACCCCCTGGGCGGCTGACGCGTGGCGCCGCGCGGGCATCGACCCGCGGGGGCTCCACAACCATCGCCCGATCGTCGCCTGACAGCGCCTCAGATGCGCAGGGCGCATTGAAGCCCACCGCCAAGACCTGCTTGAGTTGTTGCGGTCCGGATGACAATCGGTGGTTATCCGGTACTGAAACCGAAGGAGGGGCGCGGCGATGCAGATGACGGACAATACTGTGCTGGTCACCGGAGGTGGCACCGGGATCGGCCGTGGCCTTGCCGAGTCGTTGCACCGACTCGGCAACCAGGTGGTTATCGCGGGCCGACGTCGTGAGCCGCTGCGAGCCGTCGCAGAGGCCAATCCGGGCATACAGACCCTGTCGCTGGATCAAGGCGATCCCGCCGACATCCGCCGATTCGCCACCGAGCTGACCGACCGCTATCCGGACCTCAACGTCGTCGTCAACAACGCAAGCATCCAGCGCCTCGAGGACCTCACCACGACCGGTCCGAGCGCGGCGGAATTGACCGTCGCGATCAATCTGCTGGGCCCGATCCGGCTCACCGCGGCGTTGCTGCCGTCGCTGCTGAAGAAGCCGCGGGCGGCGATCGTCAACGTGTCGTCGGGGCTGGCGTTCATGCCCAGCGCGCTCACACCGACATATTGCGCAACCAAAGCGGGGCTACATTCTTACACCCAGTCGCTGCGCTACCAGCTTCGCGAGACCTCGGTCCAGGTCATCGAGGTCATTCCGCCGCACCTGCAGACGGGGCTGCAGCGTGGACGGGGATTCGACACCAGCGACCCCAGGGCGATGCCGTTGGATGAGTACATCGCCGAGACGATAAGCCTGTTGCAGACGCAACCGGACGCCGACGAGATCATCGTGGAGCGTGTCAGGCCGTACCGGTTCGCCGAGCGCGACGGCGTTTACGACCAGGTTTATTGCGCCCTGAACGAGGGGATCGCCGCGCACGTAGCCCGGGTACGGAACAGCTGAGCCGCCCGCTGAAAACCGATGGCCGCAAAGAATTCGCCGTGACATAGCGCAACGTTCAATCCTTGTATGCCAACGGCACTCGAGCGCGGTTGTCCGGCCGGTCGGGGATGCGACAGGATCGGTGGCATGGCCAATATCGATTTTTCGCTGTTGGACGTTCCCAGATCGGTTCCGATCGAGGACCACGAGGAGTATCTCCGCGCCGCTATGAGCTGGCACTTCGGCGGGGACACAGGTTCCCCATTCTGGCTGCGGACCGCCAAGACGCTGGACTTCGATCCGTTGGCCGACGTCAACACCCTCAACGATCTGCGCCTGTTCCCGAACCTCGTCAATGAACTGCGCACTGCGCCGGTAGAGGATCTCATTCCCCGCGGCTATGGCTCCCAGGGCTCACGGGGTTCCCAGGCGCCGCTGCCCCAGATATTCGAATCCGGCGGCACCACCGGGGCTCCGAAACGGACTGTGCAGATGCCGGATTGGATTGCGCAGGTTGTCCAATGGCAGACGGAGGACTTCGCCACGGGTGGCTTTGTTCCGGGGCGGGGCTTCCTGTGCCTGATGCCGAGCGGTCCGCACGGTGTCGGCTACTTCTCCCGCCTGGTCTCCGAGCGGCTCGGCGCGGTCTTCCACGCGATCGACATTGACCCCCGCTGGGTGAAGAAAGTCGCCGCCCGCAACGCCGCCACGGAAGTGGCCGCCTACGTCGACCACGTCGTCGAGCAGGCCGTGTTCGTTCTCCAGACGCAGAACGTCGCGAATCTGCACACCACCCCGCCGCTGCTCGAGGCCATCGCCCGAAACGACCGTGTGGTGGATCTGGTGAACGACAAGATCCGCTACCTGTTGCTCAGCGGTGCCCACGTGGACGCCGACACGCTGGACCTGCTGCGCGAGATCTTCCCGAACACCACGATCACCATGGCCTTCGGCAGCACCATGGTGCTTTCGCAAGCGGTCACGCGAACCGTCGACGGCGGCTCGTTCGTCTTCGACCCGAGGACGCCCTACGTCGTCTTCTGGGTGGTCGATCCCGACACCGGACAGCAAGTGCCATACGGACAACGAGGCCAGGTGGTGATGAACCACATCAGCAAGGGCATGTTCATACCGAACAATCTGGAGCGCGACCTGGCGATCCGGATGCCCGGGCCGGCGGGGCAACTCAGCGATTCCGTAAGCGAGGTGCGGCCCGTGACCACCTTCGAAGGTGAGGCCGTCATCGAAGGCGTGTACTGAACATGGGAGTCGAACAAGCAAGCGTTGCAGCCGATTTGGTTTGTATCGACGCGCTCGGCCCGGGTGGCGAGTATCGCACCCGCAACCGCGAGGTCATCATGAGCACCGCCGGCGTCGCGGTTGCCGAGCTGAGTATCGTTCCGCCGCTCTATGTTTCGCGCACCATCGGCGCGCAACGCAAGGTCCGGCCGCTGCCGGCAGCGCAGCGGGAAGCGGCACTGGCCGATGCCGCCAACGTCTTCGCCACCGCTGTCATCGGCGGTCTGGACTTCAAGAACTACGTCCGCATGGCCAGCCGGATCTCGGGGCTGCCGATCGCGGTTACCCGGGCCGGGGCACGCAGCGTGGCCGAATCCGTGGCCACGGCATTCGATGCGGTGCGTCCGGCCCGGCCCACGGGCGCCGCACTCGACTGGCGCGAGGAGCGCACCCGTAACGGCAGTGCGGTGTGGGCACGGCGCGGGGAGGTGTTTGCCGTGCACGCCGCCGGGAACGGCCCCGGCGTGCACGGTCTGTGGCCGCAGGCGCTAGCGCTGGGCTATCGGGTGGCAGTGCGCCCGTCGCGCCGCGAGCCGCTGACCGCACACCGGTTGGTGAACGCCTTGCGCCAGTCGGGATTTCGCCCCGACGACGCCGTCTATTTGCCCACCGACCACGGCGGCGCCGACGAGATCATCCGGTCGGCCGACCTCGCCATGGTGTACGGCAGTCAGGACGTGGTGGACAAATACGCAAACGATCCAACGGTGGTGGTGAACGGACCGGGGCGGGCCAAGATCTTGATCACCGCCGACCGGGATTGGCGTGACTACGTCGACCTCATCGTCGGCTCGATCGCCAACCTGGGTGGGATGGCGTGCGTCAACACAACCGCGGTGCTCTACGAGGGCGATCCCGCCCCGTTAGCGCGGGCGATTGCGGAGCGGTTGGCGACGATTCAGCCGCTCCCCACCGAAGACGAGCGGGCGATCCTGCCCACCCAGCCCCTCGAGAAGGCGCAGGCGCTGGCGAACTACCTGGCGCAGAAGGCCGCGCGAACGACGCCCCTGCTCGGCGCCGATCAGGTGGTCGCCCCCCTGGGTGACGGGTACGCCGCGCTGCGTCCGGCGGTGCACGTGATGGTCGAGCCCGGCTCCGGCGAGCTCAGTGACGAGCCGAACATCGAATTGCCGTTTCCGTGCGCGTGGGTGTCGCCGTGGTCGCGCGACGCGGGCGTCAAGCCACTGCGCCATTCGTTGGTCGTCACCGCGGTCACCGGCGACGAGGAGCTGATCGACGACCTGATCGCGGAGCCGACGGTCACCAACGTCTACTGCGGCCACCACCCGACCTTTTTTACGGCACCCGAAATCCCGCATGACGGGTTCCTGGCGGACGTCCTGATGCGCAACAAAGGTTTCGTCAGGGACTAGCTTCCAAAGCCTCCACGTGGAGACGGCGACTGGACGGCGGTCGTCGGCGCGCCATGACCCGGACCCGCCGGCCCGCGCGCCGGCACGGGGGGAGCTTCGGCGAGATGACTGGCCGCAAAGGCCGCGCCCTGGTCAATCACTGCCCCGTTGCTCGCGTAATTGTCGTGTGCGGCGAAATTCATCCCGTCGGCGCAGATCGGGTCCTCGGGAGCGCAAACCTGGATGGTCTTGGCCTGATACAGCGGGCCGATGACGACCGGCGGCTCCCCGAAGAAGTTCATCGCCCGGTCGTTTGGCACTGAGAAGAGCACGACTGAGGAGACGTGGTTGGCCACCTCGGGGTCCATCGGTTTGGGCACGGTCGCCGGATCGATCCCATGCGGTACGACAGCCGAGGTGACAAAGCCCATGACGGCCGCGCCCTGGGAATAACCGCCGAGCACCATCTTGGTGTTGGGGCAGTCGTGCGCCATCGAAACGACATGCGCGCCAGCGTCTCTGATGCCGGCCTCGCCGGTGCTCGTCCAGTCGTGGGTGGCGGGGTAGTCGACCGGATATACATCGAGCGACCTGGCGGCGACGCGCGGGCGCAGGGAGTCGATGAATGCCTGTCCGGTCGAGCCGACACCGGGAGGGTCATCGGTGCCGCGGGCGAACACCACCTGCACGTCCGGACACGGCTGGGCGGAGGCGGACGGGGTGGCAGCTGTGAGGACGGAAACACCCAGGCCCGACGCCGCGACCACCGCAGAAGCCAGGAAACGAGGGAATTGACGTGAGCTCATGCCGCAATGTTCCCACTGATGCGATCGCCTAAACCGCAACTTTTTCGGAAATTCCTGAAGTTTCGTAACCCGGCAAGCTCCCGCGTGACAACCCGAATCCGCCAGGTAATGCCAGGCCGAAGCGCGGGCCGGCACTCCGATATGGTCTGCTAGCTGGAGTGAATGCGGCAGGAAAGTGAACGTGATAAAGCAGGCCTATGAAGCGGCCACCAACTGGTTGGCCAACCCCGCGCGGGTGTCGGATCCCGACAAGCTGCGCAGCGTCGTTACCGGCAAGACCGTGATGGTCACGGGCGCGTCCTATGGGATCGGCGAAGCGACGGCGCGAAAAATGGCCGCCGGGGGCGCGACGGTACTGGTTGTCGCCCGGTCGGAGGAAAGGCTCGAAGACCTCGCGGCGGCGATCAACGCCGGCGGCGGCCGAGCTGTCGCCTACCCGACCGATCTCACCGACGAGGCCGCCGTCGGCGCGCTGACGAAGCAGGTCACCGAGGACCACGGCCCGGTCGACATAGTGGTGAGCAACGCCGGCAAGTCGCTGCGCCGCTCGCTGCATCACCAGTACGACCGCCCTCATGACTTTCAGCGCACCATCGACATCAACTACCTGGGACCGATCTGGCTGCTGCTGGGACTGCTGCCGGCCATGCGCGAGCACGGCGGCGGGCACATCGTGAACGTCTCAAGCGTCGGTGCGCGTGTCGTACCCGGCCCGCAATGGGGTGCCTACCAGGCCTCCAAGGGGGCTTTCGACTTTTGGCTGCGCAGCGTGGCGCCGGAGCTGCACGCCGACGGCGTGGCCGTCACGTCGGTCTACTTCGCGCTCGTGCGTACCCGCATGATCGCGCCGACACCGATACTGGGCCGGCTTCCCAGTTTGTCGCGGGACGAGGCCGCCGACGCGGTCGCCAAAGCGGTCATCGAGCGGCCCCGCGTCAACGAACCGCCCTGGATGTGGCCGGCCGAGCTGGCCTCGGTGCTGCTGGCGGGGCCCGCCGACCGCGCTGCCCGGCTGTGGCACCGCCGCTTCTTCGCCAATGCCGATGCCCGTGAGGCCCGACGATGACCGCTTTGGTGTCCGGCGACGGCCTGGTTGCCACCGCGGCCAGGGCGCTGCTGCGCTCCGGACTGCTAAGTCCGCCTTCCCCGGTCGCGGGGCTGCGGCTCGTTCGCGAGGCGCGCCGGGGCGGCACGAATCCCTACACCCTGTTGGCGGTCACGGCGGCTCGCTGGCCGAACCGGGCCGCAATAATCGATGACGACGGCGCCCTCACCTACCGCGAGTTGCAATTGGAGACCGAATCGCTTGCCCGCGAGTTGTCCGGCGACGGCGTTGGACCCGGCCAAGCGGTGGGGGTCATGTGCCGCAACGGGCGGAGCTTCGTCAAGGCGGCCTTCGCCGTGGCCATGGTGGGCGCCGACGTTGTGCTCGTCAACACGGATTTCCGTACCGACGCGCTGGCGTCCGCCTTGAGCGCACATCGGGTCACAGCGATGGTCGCCGACGACGAATTCGCGGAGCGGGTGCGGGTCGCGGATGAATCGGTCGCCGTCATCGACCCGGCGACGGTCACCTCGCAGGAGGGGGACCCGCGACCCGGGGTGACGGCATCCGGCCGAATCATTCTGCTGACGTCGGGCACAACCGGCAAGCCCAAAGGCGTGCCGCGCACACCGCAGATGCGTTCGGCAGTGGGCGTCTGGGTCACGATCCTTGATCGCACCCGGTTGCGTACCGGGTCGCGAATCTCGGTGGCGATGCCGATGTTCCACGGGCTAGGGCTCGGCATGCTGATGCTCACGGTGGGGCTCGGCGGCACGGTGCTCACGCAACGCCACTTCGACGCCGAAGGCGCGCTCGCGCAGGCATCGCTGCATCGCGCCGACGCGTTCACCGCGGTGCCGGTGGTGCTCGCGCGCATCCTCGACCTACCCCGGCGCGTGCGGGCGCGAAACCCGTTGTCCTGTTTGCGGGTCGTGATCTCGAGCGGGGACCGGCTCGACCCCACGCTCGGTCAGCGGTTCATGGATGCCTACGGCGACATCCTGTACAACGGCTACGGCTCCACCGAGGTCGGTATCGGCGCCCTCGCGACCCCGGCCGATCTGCGGGACGCTCCCGAGACCGTCGGAAAGCCGGTCGCGGGCTGCCCGGTGCGCATCTTCGACAAAAACGACAGGCCCGTCGGTCCGCGCGTTACCGGACGCATCTTTGTCGGCGGCGAATTGGCGAGTGAGGGCTATACGGGCGGGGGCGCGAAGGCCGTCGTCGACAGCATGACCAGCACCGGAGACATGGGCTATCTCGACAATGCGGGCCGGCTCTTCATCGTGGGTCGGGAAGACGACATGATCATCTCGGGCGGCGAGAACGTCTATCCGCGCGCGGTTGAAAACGCACTCGCCGAACACCCCGACGTCGCCGACAACGCGGTGATCGGTGTTCCCGACGAGGGGTTCGGTCATCGACTGGCCGCCTTCGTGGTCTTGCAGCCGCAGAGCGAGATCGATGCGCCGACCTTGCGGGAGTACTTGAAGGGCAAGGTTTCTCGCTTCGAGCAGCCTAGAGACATCCACATCGTCGACAGCATTCCGCGCAATCCCGCAGGCAAGGTCGCGCGCACGGAGCTGTCGACCTAGCCGGCGAAAGGTCAGCCCTCTTGAGCTTCGAGGGCAGCGACCCTGTCGGCTAGCCAATTGGGCGCCAGCGCCGAGATCGCGGTGGCTCCCCCCGTCGCGCCCAGTACGCCCGTCCAGGCGACCGGCCCCAACGGCGTGCATCCGAAGAACTGGCTGATAACAGGGGTCTGGACAATGCCAACCAGCACGCCGGCGCTGCCCAGCGCGGTCGCCACGACGAGTGGGCTGTGCCGGCGCGTGAGCAGGGTTTGCGCCAGCTGCGTTGTCACCAATGCGGTCAATCCCATTGTCGCAGTGCGACGTTCGCTGCCGGGTGTCCAGCGTCCGATGGCCCAGGCGGCCGTCGCGCCGGCGGCCGTGACGGCACCTCGGGTGACGATCTGGCGCATCAGCGGAGCGTCCAGGGAGGGTTTAGGCCCTGTCAGGACCGCGCGTTGGTGCGCGCGCCGTGCCTCCTCGGCCTCTTCGCCGGTTTCGTACGCGGCCTCGTCGGGTTCGACGTACTGCGATGTGACCGCGACCGCAAGCGCCGGGAACATGTCGGTGAGCAGGTTCACCAACAGCAGCTGACGGGTTCCCACCGGGGCCCGGCCGGTGCCGAAAGCGGTTCCGATGATGGTGAATAGCACTTCGCCCACATTGCCGCCGACCAGGATCGTCACCGCGTCGCGAACACCGGACCACATACTGCGGCCCTCGACCAGCGCGTCGAGCAGCACGCCCAGGTCGTCGTCGGTCAAGACGATGTCAGCGGCGCCGCGCGCGGCCGACGAACCACGACCGCTCACCCCGATGCCCACGTCGGCCATCCGAATCGCGGCGGCGTCGTTGGCGCCGTCGCCGACCATCGCCGTCACTCGACCGCAGCGCTGCAGCGCGGCGACAATCTGTACTTTTTGTTCCGGGCTGACGCGGGCGAACACCTGAACGTCGGCGGCGAGTTTGGCAGACTCGTCCTCGTCGAGACCGGCGAGTTCGGCGCCTGTTACGACGCGTGCGTCGGCGGGCAGACCCAACTGGCGGGCAATCGCCCGTGCGGTGATGGGGTGATCGCCGGTTATCAGCACCACGTTGCGGTCGGCGTCCACCAGCGCCTCGATCAGTGGGCGCGACGAGGGCCGCGCGGTGTCTGCCAAACCCACATAACCGAGCAACTCGAGGTCCCGAGCGGCGGCGTCGACGGCATCGGCGTCAGTCTCCTCGTCGTCGGTGGTCCCGTTGTCCCAGCCGCGCCGCGCCACGGCGAGCACTCGCAAGCCTTGTTCAGCAAGGCTGCGCACCAACGATTCCGCATGCTCGCGGTCTGAGTCCGGATCGGCAAACCGGCAACGCGGCAAAACCACCTCGGGAGCGCCCTTGAGCATCAGGATCGGTGATGACGGGTCGTTGCTCAGTGTGCCTATCGCGGCGGCAAAACCACGACTGGACTCGAACGGCACCTCCGCGAGCACCGTCCACTCCGAATCACCTTGATTGGTAAGCGAAGTCGCCGAGGTGACGATGGCTTCGTCGGTGGCATGGGCGTGTCCTTGCCCCTCTTGGGGTTGGGTAGACGCCCACGCCGCCGCCCTGAGCACGGCAGCGGACTGCGGATCGGCAGCGTCCGGGAATGGATCCTGTGCATTGGCAGCCGCCGGTACGGCGCACACGACGCGCAGTCGGTTCTCGGTCAGAGTGCCGGTTTTGTCGAAACACACGGTGTCGACGCGACCCAGCGCTTCGATGGTGCGGGGGGCGCGGACGAGTGCGCCGCGCGCCGTCAGCCGCTGGGCGGCGGCAAGCTGGGACAGGGTGGCCACCAGCGGCAGGCCCTCCGGGACGGCGGCCACCGCGATCGCGACGCCGTCGGCGACCGCCTGACGCAGTGACGCGCGTCGTAGCAACGCCAAAGCGGTCACCGCGGCACCGCCGGTAAGCGTCAGCGGAAGCACCTTGCTGGTGAGCTCTCGCAGCCGGGCCTGGACGCCGGCCGACGTTTCGACGTCTGCGACCGCCGAGATCGCGCGATGCGCGGCGGTGCCGACCCCGGTGGCCACGACGATCGCCCGAGCGTGCCCCGCGACGATCGTGCTGCCCTCGAACAGCATGCTGGCCCGGTAGGGGTCGTTGACGGCGACGGGGTCTACCTGCTTGTCCACCGGAAGCGACTCACCGGTGAGAAACGACTCGTCGACCTCGAGATCCTCGGCCACCAATAGGCGCGCGTCCGCCGGCACCACTTCCGGTGCAGCCAGGTCGATGACGTCACCGGGGTGCAGCGACTTGGCGGACACCGTGGCCGTGCGGGTGGCATGCTGGGCCGCCTCCAACCGGCGTCGGGTCGTCGCTACGGCCGGAACTACGACCCGGCGGACGTGTTGGTCCTGCTCGGCGAAAAGCTCGGCCGCTGCCGCCTCGGCGCGCAACCGTTGTACCCCACCGGTTATCGCGTTGACGGTCATCACACCGGCGACCAGAAGCGCGTCAACATTGCTGCCGACGATCGCGGACGCGGCTGCCCCGACAGCCAGGATCGGAGTCAAAGGGTCGGCGAGCTCGGCCCGCGTCGCGGCCAGCAGCCGCCCCACCTGGCTCGTCGGGCTTCGCAGCGGCCCTACAAGCGGGTTGTATGACAGGTCGTCGAGGAACTGTCGCCAGGGCGCGGTACCAGGCTCGACAGCCAAGGGTCGCGTACGGCTGGTCAACCGGGAATAGACGATCTCCGGGTCGAGCGCGTGCCAGGCGGTTAAGGGCTGCGGGGTCGGATTGGGCAGCCGGAGCACCCTGCTGGCCGAGAAGGTTCCCGCCACCAACGCGGTGGCCGCGGCCGCGTTGACCGGATTCAGCCAGCGGCGAAAGCTAATGGGGTTCGTAGTTGTGTCTTGCTCACCGGTGACCAGCAGCAGCCCGGCCAGGGTCGTCCCGCCTTGGGCAAGGTGCACAGCCGATTCACTGGCCGACCGCGCCACCGGAATCGCTGACAGAATCCGCACCGCATCGGCCAGGTCGGTGCCGGTGATGATGTCCGCGCTCCATGGTGTGGCCGCGCGTGGATCATCAAGGGCCACACCGACATCGGCGATCGCCAGTGCGGCCAATGTATCGGTCGACGCGAAATCGCGGTGCACCGCGGTGATCAGCAAAACCGGTCCGCGATCGGCACGCAGCTCACGTACCAAACCCAGCAACGGCGTGCCAGGCGGATGCGAGGCGCCAACGCTGGCGGTCAGATCCTCGGTGCCGGCTACGTGGCGCAAGACCACCCGGGCTCCGGTCCGATGTGCGGTCTGCAGCAGCGGGATCGCGTACGGGTCGACTTCCCAACCAACCTCGACGCCGCCCACGCATTCGCCGTCGACCACCAGGTCGGCGGTTTCGCGGCCCTGTGCGGGAGTCGCCGACGGGCCCTCCAACGGAACCCATCTCAGCCTCGCACCGGTCGCCGGCAACTCATCGGGGTCGGGCTCGGGTGCCTCCTCACCATGCAGCAGCGCATCGGCAACCTCATAAACCCGGTCGTCGTCCCAGCCGGGCGTATCCCCGCGCGAGCGCAAAACGGCGCGGTGATCACCGCGCAGGGCAGCGCCATCGATGACGACCACCTTTACCCGGTCCAGGCGACGGAGAGCACCTGGGTCGAGGACCAGCTGACCCGCGTTCGCGAGCCCGCGACCCAGTACCGTCGCGAACGCCTGACGGCCCATATGCGCCGCCCTTGGCACGCCGGCCTCGATCGCACCGGCCGCGTCTTCGGTACCGCCACCCGCCACCAATGCACTCGCCGCGGCGATCAACGAACCATTCGCCGCCTGATTGACGTATTCCTCCACCGGCCCGGCCATCGACCCCTTCGCGGTGTCGATCGCGGCGTCGATGGATCCACCGACCACGACGTGCGAAGCCTCACCCGCGGCCGCGGCCGCCCAGCTGTGCCGTGGCTCCTGCGATTTGGCCCCGGCCGATGAGATTACGGGGACCACCGGAGCCTGCGGGCGGTCGGGCGTGGCCAGCTGCGGTTCTCGGTCTCGCCACACACGACGGTGAGCCGTGGCCTCCGAGATTTGCAGGGTCCGTTGCGTCAGGTCCAGGAGCGGTGTGCCGATCGCTTGGGTTAGCCCGTAAGCAGCCGCCGTCGTAGCGGCGAGCGCAATATCGGTGCCCACTCGCCCCAGCCGCGACTCAAGGAGTGACACCATGCGCGGTTGATGATTGATGAGAGCGGCCGCGGCCCGGGTGGTTTTTGGTGCGGCGGGGAGTCGGGTGACCCAGCCGGTAACTGCGGCACTCACTGCGACCAGATCCATCGCCGCAGCGGTAAGCGGCACCAGAATCGCCAACGGGTTACCGGGGTCGGCGAATGGCGCGGTTCGGGCGGCCGACATCGATCCCGTCGCAGCCAGGTCGGCGGCCACGGAACAAACCGTTTCCCGCACCTCGTCCAAAACGATGTCGCTATCAGCGTCGCTCTCGATTTCGACCACAAGCCGGCCAAGCGCGCCCTCGACATGGGCGGTCGCCACCCCCGCAATCCTGCGCACCGGCTCCTCGACCGCCGGCGCATGTTCGTGCCAGCTGGGGAACGGCAGCAACGGGTCCAGGTCCAGATGCACCCGCTGTCCGCTCTGCCAGCGCACCGGCGGCGTGATGCCGTCAGGGGAGGACCCGTTGGCGGAACTGTTTATCCCAAGCGCCCGGCCCGTCGATTGGGCTACGGACTGCATCACTGGGCCGGCCAACTCGACTACCGGGCTGGCCAACAGCTGCACTGCTCCCGCAGCGTCGGCCGCGGTGGACACGCCCGTGCGCACCACCTGGGCCGCTCCGCCGGTCACGGTAGCGACGACGCTGCCTACACCCGGAACCTTCATTCCGTCACCCTCGTCACCCTTCAAATCCCGCTACCGCGCCTAATGATCCTGGCGTGTCATAGACCTGTCCACACGAGGCCCGGTGGACGGTCGCGCGATGACCCCAACGACTGTGGTGGGTCGGGATTCGTCTGTTATCCGGGGGCGCAATCGCTTCCTTGCCAGAAAGGTTACCGGTTGCGGGCACAACCAAACGTGCCGAGCGGGCGCGCGTCGAAGGGACGGTTATCGCTGACGCCGTTCAACTCGGGCATAGTGGCGCGCGACAACCGGGTGCATTTTGGTTGACCGAACAATTCGGTTGTGAGCCAACACATTTGCTCTGCAGTTCACTGTGGAGGACGGCAAGCGTGACTGCACCGTAGCCGTCGAACAGCTACGCGTCGCGGTATTTCGCTGGAAAATGCGGCTACAAGATCCGGTGGTTCGCCCTACCGACCTGGTACCCCGCGGGGAACGACTTCTCGATGACCTGCAACTGATGGTCCACCCTCGACTCGAGCTCGAGGACCACGCAGCTATCGCCGAAGGTTTTCGATTCGAGAACAATGTACCGCTGACCACAATCGGTGATCGGGTCGCCCGAGTGCAATTTCTCGACCGACACCGACTCCGTTGTTCCGTCTTCCTCCATCCCAACACGGTAGGTCAATTCCGCGAGTGAGGGAATAGACCTCTACGGGGTGTCGGCCTGTCTCTGCTTGAAGAACACGCTGACCCGGGAGATCAAGCCGTCGTCACCCTGCTCGAAGAGGATGCATTCGGGCCACGTTTTCGCAACACCGTCGATATCAAACGTCTCGCTCAACTCGGCATATGACAACCGGGAGTCCACATGCGAAACCCGCTGCACCTCCAGCCGGTGGCCCTTGATATTGGTGGTTACCTTGCGCAGATAGGCGACGTAGTGCTGCTTGCCCTCGACGACGTCGCAGAATGGTCCCTCCCGGGTCAAGCCTTCGTCGGCAATCGTCGCGGCCAAACCGTCCCAATCGTGTGCGGCCAGACACTCCAGATAGCGCTCGACCACACCAGCGCCGACCCCGGTCACATCGGTGGCTCCCACGGAAAACACACTAAGCGACCGCAGTAGTCGAGGAAATAGGGTCGATGACGCATTGCGGCCGGTGATTCGGGCAAGAATGGTGCGATGAGTGCACCCAGCGCACCGGAGTCACCCGCCGGGGCGCCGAGCTGTTACCGACATCCGGGCCGCCCGACGTACGTCCGCTGCAACCGCTGCGACAGGTACATCTGCGCGGACTGCATGCGCGACGCCGCGGTCGGTCACCAGTGTGTGGAGTGCGTGCAGGCGGGCGCCAAAACGATTCGGCAGCCGCGGACGCAATTCGGGGGGCGGCAGCGGTCGGGTACACCGGTGGTCACCTATGCCCTGATCGCGATCAACGTGCTGACGTTCGTATTGCAGAAGTCGGTGCCGGGCTTGCAAAGCCAGCTCACCTTGTGGCCACCGGCCGTCGCCGACGGGCAGCTGTACCGGCTGGTGACCTCGGCGTTCGTGCACAACAGCCCGACCCATTTGCTGCTGAATATGTGGGCGTTGTACGTCGTGGGTCCACCGCTCGAGATGTGGCTGGGCCGCCTGCGATTCGGCGCGTTGTATGCGTTGAGCGGGCTGGGCGGGTCGGTGCTCGTCTACCTACTGACATTCAACACGGCGACGGCGGGCGCCTCGGGCGCAATCTTCGGCCTTTTCGGTGCGACATTCGTGGTGGGACGGCGGCTCACCCTCGACGTCCGCTGGGTTGTCGTGGTTATCGTGGTCAACTTGGTCTTCACTTTCGTCGCTCCGGCGGTCAGTTCCCAACGGATCAGCTGGCAGGGGCACGTGGGCGGGCTGGTTACTGGCGCGTTGGTCGCCGCGGCCTACGTCTACGCGCCGCGGGAACGCCGCAACTTGATCCAGTCGACGGTGACCGTCATCGCTTTGGGGGTGTTCGCCGCGCTGATTTGGTGGCGCACAGGTGTTCTCGCTGCGGAGCTGTATCTATGAGCTGGTGGATCGCCCGTACCGAAAAGACGCTGAGCGAAGACGTACCCGCGCCACCGGATGAGGTCCGCGATTTCTACATCGACCTGGACAACATCAAACTCGTGCACCCGCTGATCGTGTC
>Ga0318522_10000050_pt1 | contig 15774 bp, 18 predicted proteins | sample GRESIP178b2f18_FD_203490 | JGI IMG/M metagenome (GOLD analysis project Ga0318522, IMG submission 203490) | Tropical soil microbial communities from Luquillo Experimental Forest, Puerto Rico - GRE.SIPMG.178b2f18 | ecosystem: Environmental > Terrestrial > Soil > Tropical forest > Bulk soil...
CACCACGAGCGCCGCCCGCATCGCTTGCGCGTCGGTCTCCCACCGACGGGTCGAACCCTCCACATCGGTGAACAAAAACGTCACCACCCCCGACGGGGCAGCCGCCGTCACGGCATCGCCTCGGCCAACGCAATATGCCCCTCAAAGCCAAGCGATCTCGCCATGGCGCGGTAGCGATCGCGGTAGTCACCGTAGGCGGTCTCATCGCCGTGGGCGCGGGCCAACATCGCCTGCAAGCGCAGCAGGGCCAGCTCGTTCAGGACGAAACCGGGGTCGGTCGGTACCGCCGCTAACCTGTCGATCGCAGTCTGCACATCCTCGAGATCTACGTTGCCGCCACGTTGCGCCAGCGCCTCCACCAAAACGGTGGTGGCCAAAGCGCTCCAGATACAACCACCCGAGGCAAACAAGTCGTCGACAACAGTCCGGGCTAATTCGACGGCACCGTCGAGATCACCAAGCCGGGCCTTCTCCCGCGCGAAGTGAATGTCCATAATCGGCAGAGCCATCAACGCGAACCGCTGGTTCATGGCCCGCTCACGGATCTTTGCCAGCAAGTTGAGGCCCGCTTCATGCTGCGGGCCGCCTAGATGGACGAGGGCAACACCTCGCGCGCCTCGAGCTAGGTCAAGCGCGAAATCGTCACCGGATTGTTCCGCAACCGCCAACGCTTCGGCGGTGTTGCGCAACACGATCGCATCGGGCTTCAGCACCCCGTACGCGATCGCATTAACGTACGTAAACCAGATGACCGCCAAACGTGGTCGGGTCGAATGCGTGGGCCGTGGCGATCGCCTGATGGACGTCGTCGTTCCAGCCCGCAATACCTAGGCACCAGCGGGCTGTGCCCCGCCACGCGATTGCAACTGCCAAAGGTGATCCGATGATCAGGTTGCCTTTGGCCGGATCACCCTCGGCGAGATCGATGACGCGCTGCGCCCACCGCATGACCTCTGCCATCTCGCCGGTGTCCTGCTTGGCGACCAGTGCTGCGAACGACAGTGCGACCGCCAACGTGGGATCGCCGATCGACTCGAGCAGTTCCACATGCTCGGCGGCCAGACGTGACGCCTCACGACGGTTTGCCTTAAGAAAATGCTCCGTCACCAGCCCGGCCATGCCGATCGCCAGCGACCGCTGATCACCCGTGGCTGCGCACAGCTCGCGTAGTTCATTGAAGCCGGTGTCCGCGCCGCTGCCGCCAACGCGCCACGCGCTCGCGCACAGAAGAGTGCGTGGCGTGATGCGGTTCGCCATCCGATCCGGGTCATCGTCGGGTAGCCGGTCGGCGACTTGTCGCGCCCGCCGCCAGCTCGTGTGCGCTGCGCCGATGTCGCGGTTGGTCGCCCACGTTGCGGCGCGCATGTGCCAGGCATACGCGCCGTGCAAGTCACCGGCGGCCTCCACATGTTCGGCGATCAGCGCAGCGTTCTGGTCGGCGGATTGCGGTTCGCGGGCTTCGATCGCGGCGGCAAGCCGCCGGTGTAGCTCGGCGCGATCCGATTTGAGCTGTGATTCGTAGGCCACGGTGCGAATCAGCGGATGGTGGAACACATACGCGGGATTGCCGGTGAACGTGATCTGATCGATCAACTCGCCGCTCACCAGATCGTCCAAAACAGGATCAATGCCCAGCGGTTCCAACAGGTCCCGGCTGAACTTCGAGCCGATGACAGCGGCTGCACTCAGCGTGCTTTTCGCTTTCGGATCGAGGCGGTCGATGCGAGCGGCGATGGTCGCCTGCAAGGTGGCAGGCACCCTGGCCTCACTGACATCTGCGGTTGACACGTATGCGCCGGTCTGCCCCTGCAGCACGCCGCGCTCGGCCAGTTCGCGCACGATCTCTTCGGCGAAAAACGGGTTACCGGCGGCGCGTTGGGCGATCTTCTGGCCCAGCTCGCCAAGGGAGGGGTCGTGGCCGAGCAGCTCGGAGACCAGCGCCGTGGTTCATACGCGCCCAAGCTTTGCCGACTCCGGTCGGCCCGCTCATAGTGCTGGGATGACGCTGGGATGAAGTCTATTTGCTCTTCCTGCGAAGCTTTCTTGGCGACAGGCATCGACGGTCGGCAACGCAGTCAAACACATCGCAACGCTAAACGAGATGCTGTTGCGATCCCCGCGGAACCCAAGCCGCTCTAGCGGCATTTCGTTCCGTTTCCCACCGCATCATGGGAATCTTCGTCAATGGACGAGTATGAAACGTTGCGTGTTGGTGTCGATGGCGGGGTCGCATTCGTGACGATCGATCATCCGCCGGTTAATCTGCTCGACGTCGCGATGCTCGGGGATCTGGTGCGTCTGCCTGACGACCTGCTGGCCCGGTCGGTGCGCGTGGCGGTCTTTCGCAGTGCTGATCCGGAGTTCTTTATCGCTCATGCCGACCTGGACCTCATCCGTCAGTTGCCGCGAGAAGTAATAGAGCGAAGTGACCAGTTGGGCCCGTTTCATCAGCTTGTGGAGCGCTGGCGCACATTGCCGCTGGTGAGCATTGCTCAGCTCGAGGGCAGGGCACGTGGCGGTGGAAGCGAGTTGGCCTTGTCGCTCGACCTTCGCTTCGCGGCCCGAGGGCGTGCGGTCTTCGGGCAGCCCGAGGTTGCGCTCGGACTTATCCCGGGTGGTGGTGGCACGCAACGGCTGGCCCGGGTCATGGGCCGCGGCCGCGCACTGGAAGTTGTGCTCGGCTGCTGCGATTTCGACGCCGACACCGCGGAGCGGTACGGCTGGGTGAACCGCGCCTTACCGCCAGACGAGCTCGGCCCGTTCGTGGAAAACTTGGCGCGCCGAATCGCGTCCTTCCCACCCGACGCTGTCCGCAGGGCCAAGATCGCAGTTGACGCCGCTACGGGATCGATCCAAGCCGGCCTCCTCGAGGAGGCGTTCCAGTTCAACCAGACACTCGCAGACCCCCAACTAGAGGCGCGGTTCGACGCGGTCATGGCCGCCGGTGGTGCGCAGACCAGGGACGGTGAGCGCAACCTTGACGCACTGATCGACCAATCGGCACCGTAGTGAACAGCATCGGTGGTCCCGTTTTTCGTGCCACCTATCGGCGCGGTTAGGCAATCCAGGCGGCCAGTTCGAGGGCCACGGCGACCTCAAGGCTGTTGGGGGTGAGTGGTTTGGGTAGCAGCCGTTCGGCGCGTGCGATGCGGGTCAAGACGGTATTGCGTTGTGTGAAAAGAACTTTCGCGGCGCGGGGGGCGTTTGATTGCTCGCGCAGATAAATACGTCGCGTTCACCGGCTGGCGCGAGTCCACCCCTGGCGACCGCGCCGTGAAGAAGGAACTGCGCAGCGTGCTGAAGCAGTTCGCTCTGCCCGTCACGGGTGAACTGTTCGACCGGGCGTACCTGTACGTGCGCGAAAACTACTAGCGCGGCTGTCACCGCCATACACTGACCACGCACCCGTGCGGCTTGTCTTGGAGCAGTAGCGTCCCGATTGGGAGGTCTCCGCATGGCTCATCCGGCGATCGATCCGACGTTCTACCGGACCGCTGCGGAGGCGGCGGCCGCTCCTGGCGAGCAGCTCGCGTACGTGGTGGCTTTCGACCGCCGCCGCGCTGCAGAACACCGCGGGAATCGTCGGCGCCGCGGTGGCCGCCCAAGTGGACCGCGCGGAATCAGCCCGCTCAGGGAAGTCTGAGTGCACACTGTCGTTACAATGGTCCAAGGCGGCCGCAGGACCGGATAGCGGCGAGTATCCATAGCAGATATCACCGCCGAAATTCGACGAGCCGACCTGTCGGTGGGGTGCACCCCTGCCCGGTCGGACGTAGCAGACCGAAAAGGGTGTACGTGGCAGCGATGAAGGCAAGCCCGGCTGCCGAGGAGCCGGCGAAGCGGACCGCTACCAAGACCCCCGCGAAGCGCTCATCGGCGGCCAAGTCCGCCAACGGGTCGGCCTCGGCTAAACGGGCCGCCAAGAGCACCCGTGCGACGGCCAAGCCACGGCCTTCGCGCCGGTCCAAGGTGGCCGAGCAGCCCGCCTCGCCGCCCCCGCGTAGCCGCGCCAAGAAGGCCACGGCGCCGGCAAAAGCCATAAAACCCGCGGAACCCGAGGAAAGCGCGGTCGAACCGGACCTCGTCGAAGACGACCTCGACGTCGAGGACCTCGCAGACGTCGAAGCCGAACCCGAGGCGGTCGCCGAGGCGGCCGGTGAGGACATTCCGGTTGGCAACGACGATGAGATCGCCGAGCCCTCCGAGAAAGACAAGGCGTCCGGCGACTTCGTCTGGGACGAAGAGGAATCCGAGGCGTTGCGTCAGGCCCGCAAGGACGCCGAGCTGACCGCGTCGGGCGACTCCGTCCGCGCCTACCTCAAGCGGATCGGCAAGGTCGCGCTGCTCAACGCGGAGGAAGAGGTCGAGCTGGCCAAGCGGATCGAGGCCGGGCTGTACGCCACCCAGCTGATGGCCGAGATAGCTGAGCGCGGTGAGAAGCTGCCAGCCGCGCAGCGCCGCGACATGGCCTGGATCTGCCGCGACAGCGTTCGCGCCAAGAACCATCTGTTGGAAGCGAATCTGCGGCTGGTGGTGTCGCTGGCCAAGCGGTATACCGGCCGCGGCATGGCGTTCTTGGACCTGATCCAGGAAGGCAACCTGGGATTGATCCGCGGGGTCGAAAAGTTCGACTACACCAAGGGTTACAAGTTCTCCACCTACGCCACATGGTGGATCCGCCAGGCCATCACCCGCGCGATGGCCGACCAGGCCCGCACCATCCGCGTCCCGGTGCACGCGGTCGAGATGATCAACAAACTGGGTCGCATCCAGCGCGAGCTCCTGCAGGACCTGGGCCGCGAGCCCACGCCCGAAGAGCTGGCCAAAGAGATGGACATCACGCCCGAAAAGGTGCTCGAGATCCAGCAATACGCACGCGAGCCGATCTCGCTGGACCAGACCATCGGTAACGAGGGCGACGGCCAACTCGGTGATTTCATCGAGGATTCCGAGGCAGTCGTGGCGGTCGACGCGGTGTCGTTCACACTGCTGCAGGATCAGCTTCAGTCGGTGCTGGAGACGCTGTCGGAACGTGAGGCCGGTGTGGTGCGGCTGCGGTTCGGCTTGACCGACGGCCGGCCGCGTACGCTCGATGAGATCGGCCAGGTGTACGGGGTCACTCGTGAACGCATCCGACAGATCGAGTCGAAGACGATGTCAAAGTTGCGCCACCCCAGCCGTGCTCAGGTTCTGCGCGACTACCTGGACTAAGCCACAATCCCATTTGTGGTCCGCGCCACCGAAACCCAGCGGGATCGACTACGCCAAGCTGATCGAGATCGCGCATCAGGCCGAGCTCGCCCGCGGCGTCAACTACGCCGCGCTCTCGGGCGCCGACCAGATCCCCGGCCAGCTCGACCTGGGGTCGCCTTGGCAGCGGAGCGAATCTGGTCCCTTTGGATTTAGACACCTGCTGAGTGGGTCAGGCGGCCCCGTAGTGGGTCGCCGCGTACGGCGGCCAGCGCCGATCGTCGACCGGCACCTCAGGCATGCCGGCAACCGCGGCTAGGAAAGCAGACGCCTGATGGGGTCCTCCGGCTCCGCGGACACGAAATCTCCGGGCGTGCGGACAGTTTCGGCGTCCCCGCCAGGGGCGGATAGCGTAAATGCCGGTCAGGCGGCGCCGGTTCGAGCCGCAGTGACCGCAACCGTGGTGTACCGCATCGTGAAGCTGCCCCCGACCGCGTCGATGGCGGCCCCACCTCGGTGCCCATCCTCGCCCAGGCCACCGACACCCAACGCCACGCCGTCCAACTACTCGGCGCCGCCATCCCACTGACCCTCCAGTAGCCAGAACAACCACCACCGAAAACCACGAAAACCCAGCACAACTAAGGTTTCACCCGACTTCACGGCCGTAACGTCGGATTAGAGTGGGAGGCGGGTTCCGCGCGCATCCGTTGTACCCGATGGTGAGGGAGAGCAGGTAACCACCGATGTTCGAAAGATTTACCGACCGTGCCCGCAAGGTGGTCGTCCTGGCGCAAGAAGAGGCCAGGATGCTGAACCACAACTACATCGGGACCGAGCACATCCTTCTTGGGCTTATCCACGAGGGTGAGGGCGTCGCCGCTAAGTCGCTGGAGTCGCTGGGCATCTCGTTGGAGGGTGTCCGCAGCCAGGTCAACGAGATCATCGGCCAGGGCCAGCAGGCGCCGTCGGGGCATATTCCGTTCACGCCGCGCGCCAAGAAGGTGCTCGAGTTGAGCCTGCGCGAGGCGTTGCAGCTGGGCCACAACTACATCGGCACCGAGCACATTTTGCTCGGCCTGATTCGTGAGGGTGAGGGCGTCGCGGCCCAGGTGCTGGTGAAGCTTGGCGCCGAGCTGACCCGGGTGCGCCAGCAGGTGATTCAGCTGGTGGCGGGCTATCAGGGTAAGGAGGCCGCCGAAGCCGGGACCGGTGGTCGGGGAGGAGAGTCCGGCTCCCCTTCTACGTCGTTGGTGCTCGACCAGTTCGGGCGCAACCTGACTGCGGCGGCGATGGAAGGCAAGCTGGATCCGGTCATCGGCCGTGAGAAGGAGATCGAGCGGGTGATGCAGGTGCTGTCCCGGCGCACCAAGAACAACCCGGTGCTGATCGGCGAGGCCGGCGTCGGCAAGACCGCCGTGGTCGAGGGTCTGGCGCAGGCGATCGTGCACGGCGAGGTTCCCGAGACGCTGAAGGACAAGCAGCTCTACACGCTGGACCTGGGTTCATTGGTGGCCGGCAGCCGCTACCGCGGTGACTTCGAGGAGCGCCTGAAGAAGGTGCTCAAGGAGATCGACACCCGCGCCGACATCATCCTGTTCATCGATGAGCTGCACACGCTGGTCGGGGCGGGTGCCGCCGAGGGCGCGATCGACGCGGCGTCGATCCTGAAGCCCAAGCTGGCCCGCGGTGAGCTGCAGACCATCGGCGCGACCACGCTCGACGAGTACCGCAAGTACGTCGAGAAGGATGCTGCTCTTGAGCGGCGCTTCCAGCCGGTGCAGGTGGGGGAGCCGACGGTGGAGCACACCATCGAGATCCTCAAGGGTCTGCGCGACCGGTACGAGGCGCACCACCGGGTGTCCATCACCGACTCCGCGATAGTGGCCGCTGCCACGCTGGCCGACCGCTACATCAACGACCGGTTCCTGCCGGACAAGGCGATCGATCTGATCGACGAGGCGGGCGCGCGGATGCGGATCCGCCGGATGACCGCGCCGCCAGACCTGCGGGAGTTTGACGAGAAGATCGCCGAGGCGCGCCGCGAGAAGGAATCGGCGATCGACGCCCAGGACTTCGAGAAGGCGGCCAGCCTGCGCGATCGGGAGAAGCAGCTGGTGACCCAGCGAACCGAGCGCGAAAAGCAGTGGCGTTCAGGCGACCTCGACGTTGTCTCGGAGGTCGACGACAACGAGATCGCCGAGGTGTTGGGTAACTGGACCGGTATCCCGGTGTTCAAGCTGACCGAGGCCGAGACCACCCGGCTGCTGCGCATGGAGGACGAGGTGCACAAGCGGATCATCGGCCAGGAGGACGCGGTCAAGGCCGTCTCCAAGGCGATCCGTCGTACCCGCGCCGGGCTGAAGGACCCCAAGCGGCCGTCGGGTTCGTTCATCTTCGCCGGTCCGTCCGGTGTGGGTAAGACCGAGCTGTCCAAGGCGCTGGCCAACTTCCTGTTCGGCGACGACGACGCGCTGATCCAGATCGACATGGGCGAGTTCCACGACCGCTTCACCGCGTCGCGGCTGTTCGGTGCCCCGCCCGGATACGTGGGCTACGAGGAGGGCGGCCAGCTCACCGAGAAGGTGCGGCGCAAGCCGTTCAGCGTGGTGCTGTTCGACGAGATCGAGAAGGCGCACCAGGAGATCTACAACAGCCTGTTGCAGGTCCTTGAGGATGGCCGGCTCACCGACGGGCAGGGCCGCACGGTGGACTTCAAGAACACCGTGCTGATCTTCACGTCCAACCTGGGCACCTCCGACATCTCGAAACCGGTCGGCCTGGGCTTCACCCAGGGCGGCGGTGTGAACGACTACGAGCGGATGAAGCAGAAGGTCAACGACGAGCTGAAGAAGCACTTCCGCCCGGAGTTCCTCAACCGCATCGACGACATCATCGTCTTCCGCCAGCTGACTCCCGAAGAGATCGTCCGGATGGTCGACCTGATGGTGGGCCGGGTCGGTAACCAGCTCAAGAGCAAGGACATGGCGATGGAGCTGTCCGACAAGGCCAAGTCGCTGCTGGCCAAGCGTGGGTTCGACCCCGTGCTGGGCGCGCGGCCGCTGCGGCGCACCATCCAGCGGGAGCTCGAGGACGCGCTGAGCGAGAAGATCCTGTTCGAGGAGGTCGGCCCCGGCCAGCTCGTCACCGTCGACGTCGACAACTGGGATGGCGAGGGCTCCGGCGAAGGTGCGGTGTTGACCTTCACCGGCACCCCCAAGCCGGCCAAGTCGGCCGAACCCGACCTGCCTAAGGCCGAGCCGGCCGCAACCGGCGGAAGCCACGCGGCCAAGTAACCGCGCACGCAGAAAGGTCGGCCCGTGCTGGTCGTCACCACAAACGACATTCCCGGCTGGGAGATCCGATCGCGAAATGCCTTCGCCCAGATCGGCGCGGGATTCAAGTCGATGTTCGGCGACGAGCTGCAGGGCATGACCGTTGACCGCATCGCGGATCTGTCCTCCGACTACGCGACGGCCCAGGACTCGAAGTCCCGCGTAAAATTGTCCGCCGAGATCCGTTTGTGTGACTCGTCGTTGGCACGGCTGCTGCGGTTGATCCGCACCGATGTGCCGCATGCCCCGAGTCAGACCACGCTCAAGGCGCAGCGCGCGGCTAACGCCAGATGGGATCGCGAACGTGCCGCGACTGGCTGAGTACGACTCCGAAGGCCCAGCCGGTATGCGCGTGCCCGGCCTCTATGCCCATCTGCTGGACAGAGATCAGCGCGAGCACGACATGATCGACCCGCGTTACACCCTCGGCGACGAACTCAATCCAGCCGAGCTTGAGCGGCTGACCACCGAGGCGAAGGCAGCACCGCCGTCTGGCCGGTTGGCTGCTTTGTTGGCTGGCCGACCGGTCACTGTCCCGGCGTGGGTGGTGACCGGGCAGACCTTCGCGGATGCGCACCTGGCGCGCGGGATCCCGTGGATTGCCGACGCTAGGTGGCCTGACAGCTTCGTAAAGGTTTGGCCGGATGATCGTATTGAGCCAGGTGATCGGTTCGACCAACTCGCCGGGCGCTGTTGATGGCCGACATCGGTCACGTTGGCCGATTCCTGGGCCTGATGCGCCCGCTGCGCCGCGAGGCCGGTGTGACGCATCCCGTCAGCCGCAGGCGGCAGCATAGAGCCCTACTCGGTTCCGGCCTCCGAGACCGCCAGTCAGCCGAAGACCTGCCGGGCACACCAGCCGACGGCCTGCGCGCAGCAATGATCACGAAGATCGAGAGCCGCATCGCGGCTGGCTTCAATCGCATTGGCCTGCGCGAAGACCTGCGCCACCTGCGCGCCGGTGAAACCGTGCAGCTCTATCGCAGCGAGGTACCGCGCAAATGGCTGCCGCCACAGGACGACTGGCGGCTGTACGAGCTTCGCGGCGAGCGGCTGGTCGGAGTGCCGACACAGATGCCCGGTGCGCCCAGGCCGCCGGAATGGACTGTGCCCTAAGCCGCGATCAGCCGCAGGCCGCTGTGCCAGGGCCACTGAGGGTCGGCTGCAGCAGCGCAAACCCCTAGCAAGGCGCCTGGCGCTGTCGGCCACGCAGATCGCGAAGCTGTCCGCCCTGTTCGACACGGGTGATTCTCGGCCCCTAGCGCCGGGCTTCGGTGCTTAGTTCGCTGACGGTCACGGTGATCTCGACATCAGCCACGTCGGCCACTGCATCGCGGGCTTCATCTAGGGCATCGGCGGATGTGGTTTGGCCCACCAGCTTTGGAACAGCTTCGATGGGTTCCAGCCCTACCTTGCCCCAATGCTCGGACTACGAATCTTCCAGACGGAAGCCGACTTTCATCGTCACCTGGAAGTGTGCAATGGCTCCCTCCGCGGTCGGAAGGCGAATCCACCGCACGTCGCGATCACGCGAGCCCGGCGCCCATCATGTCGTCGCGGCTACTGGACTCCTAGGACCACCAGGCGCGGTCGTAGCCGCGTTGGGGTGACATCGACCCCGGCAGCGAGGTCGTCGATCAGCGCATCGGCGTAGTCCACCAACCCGGCGACGTCGATAGCGTGCGGTGCCGGCCAATCATCGTGGGCAAGATGGGCGGACGCGCGGCGAAGCAACGTGGTTGCACCCTTGAGGTTGCCCCGCTGGACGTGGGTGATCCCCACCGCGAGCTGGGCTAGGCCTTTCCACAGTGTCTGCTCGTCGACCGGGCCGTTCTTCCACGCGGCCTCGAGCACCTCGTGAGCGTTGAATGCGAGGCCTCGGTCCAGCAGATCCTGGGCATATGCAAGGGTCTCGGCCGGCGCCAGCACCAGGTCATTCGGAACGCGTGGAACGCCTGCGCTGCCCGGCGGAAGTGGTCGGCCCAGAGCGTCGCGCGGTCGGGCGCTTCGGGGCCGGCCAGATTCGTCGCGATCACGCCCGGCCATCTGCCTATCATGACAAGCGACTCGGCTCAGAACGCAAACCCAACGAGGTCATTTAGCAATCTCCTCCGTGCGCGTCACTGCCGGCGGCACTTTTGCGCGTTTACTGCGCGGAGACGATGAAGGCCCGGTAAAAATCGGGCTCTCACCTGGCAAAACTCTGGTGCGCGATACTGGGATTGGACCAGTGGCAGACTGCTCCTTGCGCACGCGCAAACGTTGTCGCTGCGCGGCGATCCGATTCCCAGTTGTGCGGATGGGGTATTTCCATTTCGGGATTGACTAGGCACCTAGCAGGACGGGGCGCCTTATCTTGCTGGCGCAGCTACAGCGAGTCGCAGCCAGCTCCGTACCGTCCCTCGTCGTCATGTTCGCGCGTGATTGGGTGAACGGGGCCCGCAAGCGGCCTACGCTCGCAAGATGGAGCCCTATCCCGAAGAAGCACCTGACTTCTCGCCGTTCATCAAGATGCGACGAATACAGCTTGATCCCGAGTCCGTTGTCGGAAAGGAACTCCTCGACCGCTTCGCCGAGTTCGACCATTCCTTCACCGGGCACAGCCAAATATGGGCCGTGGTAGTGAAACTCATTGGACTGACAGCTATGTGCTCCAAGGCTGTGATCGACCTTGAGAAAGAGGTGATCGATCTCAGGCGGGAGCTACGATCCCGCGATAAGGCGTAATCACAGGCAGTCCGTACCCACAGTCGTCCCGCTTAGTGATTACCCAGGCACCCGGGAGCCGAAGCCGTCCGCCGAATTTAGAGCGACGCGTTTTAAGACAGAAGCCAGGCTCGCCACCCAGGCGGGGGATGACGGGAGGAGCGCCGGATCAGGTGCTCGTCAATGCCCGAACCCAGACTGCCAGCCATGCGCTATCTGCTCGGCCTCCTCGAGTGTTGCCGCCAGGCGCGGCTTGTTGACCTTGGCGGAGAAAAGAGTGCCCCCATCGGATAGTCCGACAGCCCACTGCCCATCGGACTGCTTAGAGATGACGTAGCGGCGCTTACCGCTCTGCGCTACGTACGTGCTCTCACTCTCCTCGATCCACTCCAACTGCTCGCTCATGGTGCTCATTAAACCCGGGCGACCGTCATAGTTGCCGAGCGCTCATCCAGCAGCTCGTCTATGTGCGCGGTACTTGGTGTGCGGTACTTGGTGTGCGGCCAGTCAATTCGCGAGCTACGTGCCAATAGCCGCAGTTCGCCGTCGATGGTGTCGATGTCGCGCTGCGTGGAGCCTAGGTCCGCGCGCTCCCGCTTACATCACCTCAGGCTGGTGATCTTGGTCGCCGGGGTTCCCGCCTTGCCAGTGGTCGCCGGGGTTCCCGCCTTGCCAGTGTTGGTCACCTTGCCAGTTTTGGTCCCAGGGGCCATTGTGCCAGTGGCCCTGGTCGCGGGCTTCACCGTCGTACCAGTGGTCGTCGTGGCAGCGGCCCCCGTCCCAGTTGCCGCCCCACCCTGGATCCCACCACTGGCCGGGGCACCAGTGATAATCCGGGAACGGCGCGGGTTGGGCCTGGGCGACGGCAGCCGCCCCAAACCCGCGAGCCCTAAACCGGCGGTCATTACGACCGTTGATGCCGCGACACGTGCGATGTTCTTCATGCCGGAAGCAGTACCCGCTTCAGTGCGAACGAATCCTGCTAAGGGCAGGTTTCACCACGAGAAAATCTGCGATTACGTCCGCCCCAACGGCGTACAATCAAGCCGTCTGACCAGGACGTTTACCTGTTGCATTGTGCTGTTATCTTTGCGTCACACCTGCCCTCTGGCAAACCGGAGGGAAAGTAAATGATCACCACCACCGTCTGCGCCGCGCTGATCGCGGTGCTGCCACTCGCACCGTCGTTCAATTCCGACGAACAGGCATACCTGCGCGAGCTACATAACGACAACATCCCCGTATCCAATGACCAAGCGGCGGTCACAGTCGGCCATGACATTTGCAATCTGCTGGCCAGTGGCGGCACCAAAGAGATGGCCATGAACGCGCTACCGTCGAACCTGGACATGGCCCAACGGCGAACCATCGTGGATACTTCCGTGACATATTTGTGCCCGATGTAACCCACCACCCCCAAAAGGCAGTGCCCTTCGATCCGAATCTGCGGCCAGGTGGGGTGATCGACGTTGCCAACGAGTTGAATCCCAAGACCCGCCTACGCTTCTACGAGCTCGCCGCTGCGATCGCCGATCACTTCCCGTCCACCACACAGGGACGCCGCGACCAGCGATTAAGGTGACGTGGCGGCCGCGACGGTCAGGTCGGGACTGGGGCGGTTGGCGTTGGCATGGCCATGGGCTCCCTTCATGTTGTGGTAATCCCACTTAAGAATTGCCCAGGCACCTGGCCCGCGCCGAGGTCACACCAGAAGAAGATGAGTCGTGGCTGACGACTCAGATGACGACGTCGGGATCGTAGATGTCGTCGAGGATGTCGAGTAGGTTGGCGATGGCCTCGTCCCAGTCGATGACGGGTGGCTCGCGCCGGCGGCGGCGTTGGTTCGCTTGCACGCTGTTGGCCATTGCCTTGGCCCGCTCGGCCGCCGCCCTGGTGGGCTGGCCCTGCAGGGTGGTCATGCCTTGCGACGCCCCTTTCGCCAATCAACTCGCGTTGGCCAGCAGGGGTTATCGGTCTTGGTCGCGATGCATTGTTGTTGGGCGGCAAGCAGAATCGAGCCAGCGGTCAGAAACGCGGGTTTTTCGCGGTCGGCGGGGTCGATGGGCAGGTTGGCGGCGCGGCGCAGCACCATTAGGGCGAGCGCGCTATGGGTCGCGTACGGGATAATCAAGAGGTTGGCGGTTGCGTCGTCGCCGTTGACGGTGATCACGTGCTGGGGTTTGTGTTGCCAGCCCACCCAGTTCAAGTCGGGTGGTGGTTGTAGCGGTGGCCAGTTGACGTTGATGGACGTGATGTGTCCGAGCAAGGGGGTCAGGACCGCGACAAGGTGGGGTAGTTCGTTGGCGATGCGGACTGCGCGTGGCCACCAGGCGCCGTCGATATCGTGGCCTAGCGAGCGGCCCACGCACAGCCGTACAGGATCGGCCCGGCGCCAGCTTGCGACCGGATAAATCATCGGAGTTGTCGCTGCCGGTACCCGGCGCGCCCGATGATCTGGACGCCGCGCCAAATGTGTGCGAAAAATGGGCGTGGGGTGCCTGGTGGTTGCGCCACGGCCAGGGTGGGTCGATGCACGTGGTTGTTCCTTCACGTTCGACATCGACCGCCCCACGGGCGTGGGACGACGGAGGAATCACATTGCCGGGACGTAGTCCGCGCCGGTAGCCGTGGACCACCGCTGACAACGAAACGGCTCATATCTGACGCTACGCCAGCGGCGTCATCGTCGAGTGACCAGGCCAGCTCGGGAGTAGCCGCCGCCCGGCGCCACCACAGTGACAGGCCGCCCCTAGGAGAGCCGGGGCGGCCCGATCAACTAGACGCGGACTAGGGCGATCTGGTTCCAAACGCCAAGCGCCGGCGTCGCCCCGATACTGGAAATATGGCAATAAATGGGAGCGACTGGCATGAGCGCCATCACGTCTGGTGGACCGACAAAGCTGAAGATGCACAGTTTCCCGACACCGAGTACCGGACGAAGATCATGGAAAACGGCATGCTGCTTTTCCAGCACAAGGAGTTAGGCGCAAACTACTTCTACGCGCCTCACACTTGGAGACGGGTAAGGACCCTCGGAGTCGACCCCACGGAGTAATCGGGCCGTCCCCTAGGAGAGCAGGGCCGGCCCGATCAACTAGTTCAGATGCCGACTAGGGCGATCTGGTTCCGCTCACAACTGCCGGTGGCAGTTCGAACTACCTGCCGCGGCGTGACTGGATGATCTCGAGGCGTTCGTTGAGCAGTTCCTCGAGTTGCTCGATCGAGCGGCATTCCCGCAGCATGTCCCAGGGTGTGCGCGGCACCTTGACCTTCTTGGGTTCGGCCAGCGCACCACCCTCGATCAGGGTGCCTTCCATGCCGTTGCGGCACTCCCAGGTGCCGGGGATGTCAGCATCGTCTGCGAAGGGTATGTCGAACTCCTCGCCGTTCTGGGTGCGGTACCGCGCGACTTGACGCGGCGCCGGGTTGTTGCGGTCGGTCTCGTAGCTCAAGGCCCCGAGGCGACTGCCGACGCGACTGCCCCTCATATGGCGGTCAGCCATCATCAACACTCCTCATTGCACGCATCAACCGCATATCTGTGCAGGTTACGCCCCGGCCATGCGAGCCATCGCTAACGCCTTCGCGAATCCATCTGTAGTCCCACAAGACCACACCAGCCCCGGTCGCGGTTCCGGGGCTTGGTGCGTTCGCTTACACGCTTCAGGTCATCGAGACGGCAACCGGGCGGTTCCGCGTCTTATGCCGTTCGGAGTGAGAACCATGCCTTGCTAGCCCCACCGGTCGTTAGGCTCGCCGAGGTAACGGTGCGCTTCCCTTCGAAGTGCAGTGGCTTTCTCTCGCAATGCCCTGGCCTCAGTGACGCATCCGGCAGCGGTGATGCGGGCTTCCTGGGCGACGGAACATGCCAGCAATGCGTCGGTGAGCGTGCGATCGAGTTCACGTGGGATGTATAGCCGGGCCGTGTCGAGCGATCTGTCGGCGTAGTGCCCGTCTTCACGCTGTTCTGTGTGTTGATACGCGTCGCCGTCCCCCACGACGTCACCTCCTGCTGCTTTGCCTCCGAGTCGTCACTGAATATTGTTTGACCAGCTTTCGGGGGGTCAAACATTTCTTTGCGGGTTTTTACGGGCTAGTCAGTGGGTGATCCCCGTACGGTTTTAGCCCTGCTCACCTTCGGCTTCAGGGAAGCCGAATCGGCCTGGGGTATCCAAACTGCACCACTCTGCCCCCGCTGGGGGCTACGCCGCTTCGTCGGCTAGGTAGCGATAAAGGGTGGCCCGGCTGACGCCGAGGTACTTCGCCACGTCTCGCGCAGTGTGACCGTCGTCCTTCATTCGCTTCGCCGTGGCGATGTGATTCGGGTGCGCAACTTTCTTGCGCCGCCCGAATTTGGTGCCGTTGGCCAGAGACATCGCTCGTTTGAGCGCGGTGCGCTCCTTGACTAGCTCGCGTTCATATTCAGCTAGAGACCCAAGCACGCCGATCATCATGCGGCCAGCCGCAGTGCTGGAGTCGATGCCGTCGGTGGTGGACACCAGAGTCACGCCACGCTCGGTCAAAGCCTTGACGGTTTCCAGGA
>Ga0318522_10000053_pt1 | contig 15750 bp, 15 predicted proteins | sample GRESIP178b2f18_FD_203490 | JGI IMG/M metagenome (GOLD analysis project Ga0318522, IMG submission 203490) | Tropical soil microbial communities from Luquillo Experimental Forest, Puerto Rico - GRE.SIPMG.178b2f18 | ecosystem: Environmental > Terrestrial > Soil > Tropical forest > Bulk soil...
CGCCGAGGTAACGTTGGCCAACCTCGGAATTGATCGGCGCGCAGGCGAGCTCGCGATCGGGAAGCGCAATGCCCGAAGCTTCCGCAGTGATGACCATTTCCTTCAGGAACTCGGTCCCGATCTGGTGCCCGAGACCGCGCGAGCCGCAATGGACGGTGACGACGACATCGTCCTGCGCTAGCAAAAACACCCGCGCGACGGCTGCATCGAAGATTTCCGCGACCGCCTGGACCTCGAGATAATGGTTGCCGGAGCCGAGCGTCCCCATCTCGCGGCGCTGGCGTTCCTTGGCGCGGTCGGAGACATGCTCGGGCTTGGCGCCCGCCATCATGCCCTTCTCCTCGATCCGTTCAAGGTCGTGTTCGTCGCCCCAGCCACGCTCGACCGCCCAATAGGCACCGCCCGACAGCATCGCGTTCATGTCGATCGCATCGAGGGTGATTGCTCCTTTGCTGCCGACGCCCGCCGGAATCTGTCGGAACAGCGAATCGGCCAGCGACATCTGCACCGGGACCACATCGGCGACCGTGAAACCGGTGAGCATCGTACGCACGCCGCACGAAATATCGAATCCGACACCGCCTGCCGAGACGATGCCTCCATGGTCGGGATCGAATGCTGCAACACCGCCGATGGGAAAACCGTAACCCCAATGAGCATCCGGCATGGCGTAAGAGGCTTGCACGATTCCGGGAAGCGTCGCGACATTCACGGCCTGCTCAAAGACCTTGTCGTCCATGTCGCGGATGAGGTTCTCGTCGGCATAAATAATGGCCGGCACCCGCATGGCGCCGTGCGGTTCGATCCGCCATGTCGTGGCGTCGACCCGAGTGAAGCGAGCGGGCTCCATGGCCGTTTCTCCGCTAGACGTCCACGATGCAGGCGGCAGACCAAGTGCCGTCGGGATTCTTGGCGACCCTCAGAGCAGTATAGGTTGCCCCTTTCGGCTCGCAGGCCGGGGCATGGCGCTCGACCTCGACGGGCTCCCCCCACAGCGTCCCTTCGAGGTGCCCGTCATCGATGCGCACCGCAAAGCGCCCAAACAGCATTTTCCGGACCGCCATCTCATAGATGATGGCGTTGAGCCATTCGACCAAAAGAAGTTCGAGGTCGGGCGCCTCACACCGGATCTGGACCGAGACCTGCGGCTTGACTTCCGCATGGGTGATGATGGCGGTCAAAGCGTAAGCCGCCTGCTCGAAGGCCTGCGCCGCCGTCGCGCCCCGTCCCTGCACGCCGACGTCGGCATCGTGCGGGAAATGCTCCCACCCGGCCTTGCTCTCCGGCGCCGCGGCAGAATAGCTCATAGTCTTAGCCTGTGCTTGCCGAGCAGCTCGACCGTGCTCGCCTGGGGTCCTTTTTCACCCATCTCCTCAGCGAATGTGACGTGCGTGCCCACGGCAAGACGGTCGAATGCGCCATCGAGCACGCTATTTCGATGAAAATAGACTTCGTGGCCGTCAACGGCCTCCAGGAATCCGAAGTCACCGGACGGGTCGATGGTCTTCACGGTCGCGATCGGTTGACTTTCGTGTTGTTTCACCTGCCCCTGCAAACGGCGGACCTGATCCTGCAGCCGTCGTCGTGCATGCTTGAAGGCATCATTGATGGCAAACCAAAGATCGGCGTGGCGTTCGTCCGCCGGCGGCGTGCGCCCGATGTTGACTTCGCGACCATTCGGGAGCGCAAGATGAATGTTGACCTCATAGAGACCGCCGGTCCGGTGATGTCCGCTGGGCCCCTTCACCACGACCCGGCAAGCCGTGACGCGGCCGTAGCGCCGCTCCAGCTCGGCCACGTGCTTCTCGATCGAATCGCGGACGTCCGTTCTTGCCTGCATCCCTTGGAAATCGATTTGAACGGGCGTTTCCATATTCGTCATCCTCCGAGAGCCGTTGGATATCAAAATCAGTGCGACATGAGGCAGCAGATGGGACTTGCCGCCAGCAGCTCCCGCGTCATGCCGCCGAAGATCCATTCGCCCAGGCGGCTGTGGCCATACGCGCCGGTGACCAACAGATCGGCGCGTTCTTCGCGAGCGATCCGGATCAACTGCTCCGCGCCGGATCCCTTTTGCTCCAGCATGACTTTTGGCCCGCCTTTGATGCGATGGTGCGCGAGATAACGGGCTACGTCGTCGAGCCGCCCCAGTGCGGTCTTCTCTTCGCCCGGCCCACATGCTTCAACAATGGTAACGCGCGTTGCCTCTTGCAGGAACGGAAGTGCGTCCGGCACGGCTCGACGCGCTTCGCGCGTATCCTTCCACCCGATCACGACATGCTCTGCTCGCAGCGAGTCCACTCCCTCGGGCACAACTAGGGTCGGGCGGCCCATCTTCAGAATTGCTTCGCCCGGATCGAGTGCCCTGTAAGCATCTCCCGCTGCCTTCACCTGTCCGATGATCACAAGATCGGCAGAGCGCGCTGCGCGCGTCAGTGCCTCGGGCGGAAAATCCAGCGCTGCATGCCAGTCAAGCTTCCGATGATCGCCGCCTGCGATACTGCGGAACCAGCTGCCTCGGTAGGCAAGTTTCGCCCGCATCAGCTCGACGTCCTCGACCGTCCACTCGGCGATGACCATACCATTGGCCACGGTCGGCAGCGGAACCCCGACAGCCGACATTCCGATCAGGACTGCCCCGAATCTATCGGCAAGGCTTGCGGCGAGGCGTACGCGTCGCTCTGGCGTCGCGTCAGCCTCGACGTACACCATCAGAGATGCGTAGAACACATGCCCTCCTGCGTTGGCTCGCGCGGGGCTCAATCAGATAGTGAAAAAGCGGTCACAAGATAGCAAACCGTGCCTGCTACGATTTTGACATATATCAACGTCGGGCGCGTCGGGCAGCTTTAGGGACTTAGAATGAAGATCTAACTTGATATCTGCGTCGAGAATGGCAGCTATCACAGATATTCGCTGGTTCCGTGATATTCGCCTCGCCGATGTCGCGTTGGTGGGTGGAAAGAATGCGTCGCTCGGCGAGCTCTATTCTGTTCTATCGGAGCAGGGGGTCCATGTCCCGAATGGGTTCGTGCTGACGGCCGACGCATACCGCAACGCACTGACCGAGGCTCGAGCCCGGGACAGATTGCACCGGCTCCTCGACGCAGTCGATAAGACTCGCATAGACGCGCTCGCGCGGTGCGCTGCCGAAGCGCGCGCCATCGTCTTTGACGCGACCGGTACCGATCGGCTCCGACAGGAGATTGCGGAATCCTATAGACAGCTTGAAAGCGATTATGGCGCCAATGTTGCGGTCGCAGTGCGTAGCTCCGCCACGGCGGAAGACCTCCCAACCGCAAGCTTTGCAGGTCAACATGAGAGTTTCCTGAACGTCCGGGGCGCCACCGATTTGTTTGAAGCCTGCCGACGCTGCTTTGCTTCCATCTTCACCGACCGGGCGATTTCGTATCGGATCGATAACGGCTTCGATCATTTCAAAGTCGCGCTCTCGGTCGGAGTCATGAAAATGGTGAGAGCCGACCGAGCCGCGAGTGGTGTCGTCTTCACGCTGGACACCGAATCCAGCTTTCGTGATGTCGTGTTCATCACGGCGGTCTACGGCTTGGGCGAAAACATCGTCCAGGGGACGGTCGACCCCGACGAGTTCTACGTGCACAAGCCGACGTTCCGGCAGGGCTACCGCGCCGTGTTGAGCCGATCGCTCGGGCGCAAGCAAATGCGCATGATCTATGCACGTGAGCATGGCGGCACGAGAAATATTTCGGTTCCGAGGTCGGTTCGAGAGCGCTTCTGTATCGACGACGCGGAGGTGCTCAAGCTTGCCGACTACGCGATCAGAATCGAGGACCACTACTCGGCGAAAGCCGGCCACCTCATGCCGATGGACATTGAATGGGCCAAGGACGCTGACGACGGGCAGCTCTATGTCATTCAGGCTCGACCCGAGACGGTGGCTTCGCGGCGAGCGCCGACGGCATTCGAAAGCTATTCCCTCAAGGGGTCCGCCCGTGTGTTGGCCACCGGTCGCGCCGTCGGCGAGAAGATCGCGGTTGGGTCCACACGGATCATTGCCGACGCCCGCGCGCTCGGAGCGTTCCGGCCGGGCGAGGTTCTCGTCGCGGAGTCAACGAGCCCGGATTGGGAGCCCGTCATGAAGGTTGCGGCCGCGATCGTGACAGAGCGTGGCGGGCGGACCTGCCATGCGGCGATTGTCGCACGCGAACTTGGCGTTCCGGCCGTAGTGGGGGCAGCAGGAGCGAAGGATGCGCTGAAGACCGGTCGCCCCGTGACGGTGTCTTGCGCCGAAGGGGACGTTGGTCGCGTGTATGATGGCCAGCTTCCATTCGAGACGACGCGGATCGAGACGAGCGACGTCAAGCGGCCGCACATCGCCATCATGTTGAATCTCGGGAACCCCGAGCTTGCCTTCCGGACAGCCATGCTGCCCAACGATGGGGTCGGCCTGGCGCGGATGGAATTCATCGTCAGCGAGCACATCGGCGTTCATCCGATGGCGCTGGTCAATCCGGAAAAGGTGACATCGACCCGAGCCCAGAACGCCATTCGTCGATTGGTTCGCAACTACGCTCGGCCGGCCGATTACTTCGTCGAGAAGCTCTCGGAAGGCGTAGGCGTCATCGCCGCCGCGTTCTATCCCAAGCCCGTGATCGTCCGTTTATCGGATTTCAAGACCAATGAATATGCGAGCCTGATCGGAGGTGATGGGTTCGAGCCCAAGGAAGAGAACCCGATGTTGGGATTCCGAGGTGCAGCACGCTATACGCACCCCGCCTATGCTGCCGGCTTCGCTCTCGAGTGCGCGGCCCTACGCCGGGTGCGCCAAGATATGGGGCTGACCAATTTGCGTATCATGGTTCCGTTCTGCCGACGGGTGGAGGAGGCTCGACGCGTGCTCGATGCAATGGCGACCTATGGGCTCAAGCGTGGAGAAAACGGTCTCGAGATTTACGTCATGTGCGAGATCCCCAACAATGTCATCCAAGTCGACGCCTTTGCCGAAGTGTTCGATGGATTCTCGATCGGTTCGAACGACCTGACGCAGCTCACATTGGGTGTGGATCGGGATTCCGAAATCGTCGCCTTCGACTTCGACGAGCGCGATCCCGGCATGCTGGAAATGCTCAAGCTTGCAGTGCTCGGCGCCAAGCGCAACGGACGCCACATCGGTATCTGCGGGGAAGCTCCGGCTAACTACCCTGAAATTGCCCGCTACCTTGCCCAGCTCGGCATCGACTCAATCAGCGTCAATCCTTCGAGCATTTTACGAACGATGCAGGTGGTCAGCGATGCGGAGAGCGGCGTGAAACTAAGGAATGCCTCATCGAAGGCAGCAGAGTAGGCCAAGGATCAACTTCGACAGGTCGTGCTGCAGCGTCTTCGCTGGCGGCCAGCCGGCTCCTAAACTCAACGAGGGCTCGGCGCTCAATCCGCGGAGCGACGACGATTCAGGACGATCCGGATCGACCATTCCTTTGCCTCCACGCAGTCTTTTCTCGCAACGGCAAGCCTGACGTTTGATCTAAGTCAAGAACGCTTAAGTCTGCGCTGGCCATCTTACCGATCCGGCTTGCTTCAAGCCGACGCCCGGACCGGCCGGCGCTCGCTTGAAGAATGACAGTGGCGCGGCCGAGCTAGACGTCGGGATCGTCGATTTGGAGGTCGAGAATGGCCCACGGCACGGTCAAATGGTTCGATCCAACCAAAGGCTATGGGTTCATTCAGCCTCGAGGCGGCGGCAAGGACGTGTTTGTGCACATTTTCGCTGTCGAGCGTTGTGGAATGAGCACGCTCAAGGAGGGGCAGCAAATCGAGTATGAAATCGTAGACGACCGCGGGAAAACGTCTGCGGCGAAGCTCAAGTCAAGTGAGGCGCCTCCGAGGCTCGGGCGATCGCTGCGGTAATGCAACAGGCTTGACCTCCCGGTGGAGCATCGAACGTAGGGACCGCCAAAGCGAATTGCACTCTAACGGTCGATCCGCTTTCGAACCCGTACAGTAGGTCCAGTTATGCACACGCACATTCTCATTCCTACCGACGGCTCAGACTTGTCCGACGAAGCGATCCAGTACGGCACTGCCCTGGCGAAAGCTGTTAACGCCAAGGTGACGGGCGTAACGGTTTTCACTCCCTTCCACTTTCTTTCCGTTGAGCCTGAGATGGTCGCGGACACGCTCGAATCATATCGAGAGCGCATGACTACCGTAGCAGCACAGCGCTTGGAGAAAGTGAAGGAGGCCGCGAACGCCGCGGGAGTAAGTTGCGAGGTTGTGCATGTCGAGCACGAGCATCCTTACAAAGCGATTATCGACGTCGCCAACAACAAGGCGTGCGATTTGATCGTGATGGCTTCCCATGGCCGGCGCGGCATTTCTGCGATCGTGCTCGGGAGCGAAACGCTCAAGGTGCTTACCCACAGCACTATCCCCGTCCTCGTCTATCGAGCATCTCGTGCCGGGCTGTCGTCCCCATATTTCGCGGCATCTTGATTACTCTTTTATCGAGGCGAGGAGACCGTCAGTAACAATCGGCACGCTGTGGAAATTGTCGGAGGTGCAGGCGGCTCCATCACGCCGGCTAGATCACCAAACCCGCCCACGTGATGTCGTCACGACAACGCCGCAAGATTGGCTCAGACGCAAGGCCGAATATAGCACCGGTTCACATCCCATAATTCATCGAGCAGTTTGACCGCGGCCGATGCGGAGTTCACGACGGGATCGATGAGCAGCGCTTGCAAGGCGATCTCCTTCGATGCATGGACAGCGGCCTCGACTGCGAGCTGCTGGACGCTCACCTGCGTATTGAGGAGTTTGGCGATTGGATCTGGCAACGGCCCAAGCGAAATGGGATGAATGCCCGCGGCGTCGGTCATCACCGGTACCTCGACGGCCGCGTCCGGCGGCAGGTTCGGGACCACGCCCTGATTGAAGACGATGCCGGACTCCAGCACGCGCTTTTTATTGTGGATGATACCGCCGATCGCCGCAGCAGCGCGCTCGCCCGACGGCGTGAGCCAATCGGGCGGCAACGGCGCCCCGGCGAGCACATGGTCGAGCGTATTCGCGAATTCCGCTCGTCCCCGTTCGTCAGCGGCGAAGTCGTAACCCTTTTCGCTGCCTTCCCAGCCATACGCGAGATATTCGCCAAAGTGCTCATCGCTGCACGTCATCCAGTATCCGAACGCCCGAAACAGCCGGCGGGTCAACGGCGCGAACGAGGGGTCGTAATCCTGTTCCTTGGCACGCAGCAGCGGATAAAGGTCCTCGCCAGTTGCACGATTGCGAATTTGCAACAGGCATTGGAAATGATTGATGCCCGCACCCCAGACGTCGACCTGCTCGTAGGGCAACCTCATGATGCGCGCGACGGCGCCTTGTCCCATGAAGATGCCGTGGCAAAGGCCAAGCGCCCGGATCGGGCTGTATTTGCCAAGCGCGAGGATGATGCGGCTTTCGGGATTTGAAAAATTGATGAACAGCGCCTTTGGGCAAAGCTCCTGCATCTCGCGCACGAAATCGAACACCAGCGGCAAGGTGCGCAACGTAAAGAACAGCCCGCCCGGCCCGCCGTTCTCGCCAAGCGTGTGGCGGATGCCGTATTTGCGCGGTACGCCGAAATCGAGCTTCCAAAGCCGGTTGCGATCGATCGCAGTGGCGTTGACGACGAATCCGGCGCCGTCGAAAGCGGCGCGGCGATCAGTAGTCTGTTCGATGATCAAGCCAGCGCCTGTCTTAGTGTTCAACAACTTGGCGAGCTCGGCCATTTTTGCGAGCGTCTTCGGATTGCGGCCGACAAGCGTGAGCGTCAAACCGCGCAATTCACCGCTGGAGAAAATGTCCCGCAACATGCTCAGGCCAAACGACATACTGCTCGCGCCGAGGAAGACGATTTTGGTATGATTGGCCATTATCGCGTTCCTTCTCCACGCCACGCGGCGGCCGCGGCAGTCGCGTGACGATCTTCAGCTTCGGCATTGATCGCGGACATCGTCTGCGTGAGTTCCTCGTATACGTCATCGCCAATCGTCACCGTTCCGAAATTGGAGTTTTCGCCGTCGAAGCGGCCCTCGGCCGGCTGGTCCGCGTGCTCGAACCAGTGATAGCCGACGAGCGCCGGCTTTCGCACAGCGGCAGTCACGTAATGCCGGAAGCAAGTGGAGCGCTCGCCCTGAGTCGCGATCAGCGGCCCCGCGCCATTGGTGTTGGGCAACCCCGAATCCGCAGCGCGGAAGGAGAATTCGCCGATCACACAGGGCTTCCCGGTAGCCGCATAGGCGTCGATCACCTCGCTCGCATCGAGGTCATAGCAATTGAACGAAATGACGTCGGTATGACGCGCTGCAGCATCGATCACGCCGGGCGGCGGAACGTAGGCGAAGCGGCAGCCGAGCAGGAGATGGCACGGATCGGCAGCTTTGACCGCCGCACATGTCAGCGCGAAATAGCGCTCCGCTACCAACGCCACGAAGGTGTCGCAGTCGGCTGCGAATGCGCGGCGCCGGGGATCGGCACGATTGGCGCCATCCTCGTCGCGAGTGCTAAGCTGATAAGGCGGCTTTCGCCGGTAAGGAGGCTCGGCGCGCGTCAGCAAGGCGAATGCGTCCCAGGAGGCGGCGGGGGTGCGCCATGTCGCGTTGAATTGCTGAAAATCGGGATAGCGCTCGCGCAACCAGTTGAGAGCGGCGACACGGCCCGGACTACCGAGCGGCAGGAGAATAAAGATCGTCAGCAATTCATCGTCGCCGCGCCAATCCGGCCCCCAGCGCAATTCGTTGTCGATGAACCAGCCGACGATGGCTTGATCGTCGCGCCGCGTTCCGCACAGCATCTGCGCCCTGCGGCGGATGTGGCGATCGAAATCGGCATCGAACACGTCTGGAAAATCCTGTCGCGGTCTACCTCTCGCCGCATCGTCCTCGGCGCAGGCGAACGACATCCCGAGATCGAGATTGGGCGTCAGGGCGAGCTGCGCGCCGCCCGCTTTCGCCACCGCTTCGTCAGACCAGGAACCGAGCGTGTTATACCCCCAGCGGGCAAGTCGCCGCGCGACAGCGGCGCGCCATGCGTCCTCGTTCCCATATTTCCTTTGGCACGCTTGGGCGTAGGGAATGCGATCGCTGTTTTGAATCCGATCCTGATCGAACCGCACCGAATTGACCCCCTTGGAAAGAAAGCAGCCTCCGTCGGGATCGACGAGCCAGAAAATTCCGTTGCGTTTGGCGACCCTGAAGTATCCACTCGGCGCAAAATTGCCGTCGGCAACACCGCCCCATCGGGTTCTCGGAACTTGGGCTAACATTGCAGGCTCGATATCCAATAATCGAAAACGAGATTGCTCGAAGCGTGAAGCAGTGTGTTGACATAGCTCAATAAAGCGCCAGTCGCTTTTAACTATTTTTGAGTCCTTAAGACGCGGGAGGAATCCGTGCTTTCGCGCAATGAAGACAGCAATTCCGCGGCCCCGGGCAAAGATCCTGCACCTGCTTATCCCGTAATTCCTGCGCTGCGGCGTGATTTCATCTGGGGCGTATCAACCTCGAGCTTTCAGATCGAGGGGGCGACGCGCGAAGACGGGCGCGGCCTTAGCGTTTGGGACACCTATTGCCAAAAAGGCGAAATCGCCAACCATGATACCGGCGACATCGCTTGCGATCACTATCACCGTTACCTGGAGGACATTGGGCTGATGCAACGGCTCGGCGTCCATGCCTATCGTTTCTCCGTCGCTTGGCCGCGTATTCTTCCGCTGGGGCGGGGCAACCCGAATGAGGCGGGCTTGGTATTCTACGACCGGCTTATCGATGCAATTCTCGCCGCCGGCATCGAACCATGGCTCTGCCTCTATCACTGGGATCTTCCCCAGGCGCTCGACGATCTCGGTGGCTGGACGACCCGAGACTGTGCTGGATGGTTTGCTGACTACGCCGTACTGGTGGCGGCGCGTTATGGCGACCGAGTGAAGCGTTTTGCGACTTTCAACGAGCCGTCGATTTTCACTTTGTTTGGACTCGGATTTGGCGGCGAGCGCGCCACCTCCAGCGTTGATGCGCTGCACCGAGCGATCCACCACGTCAATCTGGCCCATGGGATGGCGGTCGACGTCTTACGCGCACGAGTGGCGCGTAGCTCGATTGGTTGCATCCACAATTGTCAGCCTTGTCTGCCGTCAACGCCCGCCGATACGCAAGCCGCCAAGCGCTGTGACGTGTATTGGAATAAGGCGTTTCCCGATCCGCAATGTCTCGGCACATATCCGGCACCCCTACTGGAGGAGATCGAACCGCACATGCAAGCGGACGACCTTGCCCGCATTCGTCGGCCCGTGGACTGGTTCGGCCTCAACCACTACAGCCCCGTGTACGTGAAGGCGACCGCGGACGATGTCACCGGCTTCGGTTTGGACGAGAAACCGACCGATGTTCCGCTTACACCTATCGGCTGGCCAATCATGCCCGGCTCATTCCAGGATACATTGCTGCAGGTGAGCAACCGTTATGCACTGCCTATCTACGTGCTCGAAAATGGCATCGGCGCCTACGACAAGCCGAATGCGGACGGCGCAGTGATCGATAATGACCGCATTGCCTATCTGCGCGCCTATATCGGTGCCTTGAACGCCGCAGCATTGGTCGGAGCCGATGTTCGCGGCTATTTCGTCTGGTCGTTGCTCGACAATTTCGAATGGGACTCGGGTTACGAGGTGCGCTTTGGGTTGGCGTACGTTGACTATCCGACTCAGCGGCGCATTCCGAAAGCGTCCTTTGAATGGTACCGCAATCTGATTAAGACAGCACGGAGCGCGTCGGCGGTCTCGATCTGCGCTTTGCCGTGCTGAAGAGCGGTGTGCTTAGTCCTACCGAACACATGTCGGTCGCAGCGCTGATCGACGCGGCCGCGCGAGCGAAGATCGAGTCCGTTTGAGACTATTTGTTTTGAGATGGCAGGACGGCCGAGCGCTCCTTCGCCTCGAGTTCGTCGAGCGCAAGCAGCAAGGTCGCGACGCGGTAGGCCGAGGATCGCCAGTCGGCCAAACGCTGGTAATTGTCGACGAGCCAATTGAACGCGCCCTGCACGACAACGAATGCGGCAGCGGATTGCGTCAGCTCTCCTAGCGACATGGCGCCACTGAGATATTTTGGCACGCAAAGCAACCAGCCGACCACCGGGGCGAACAGAACGTTCCCGTGCGACACGAGAGTTATGCGAACGAGCTGCCAACAGAATTCGCGCCACCAGAGCAGCACCGCTTGCAGCTTGAGCTGCAATATTTGTCGCTTATCGATATCGCTGGACCGGGGTGTTAGGTGTTCGCCCTCTTCGCGAAAAACGTCGACGGCCGCGCGGAACTCCGCTTCGGCCTGGTTCGTGCGCTCGATGACGCCGGTGAGGTGGTGGCCAAAAAAAACCATGAGCGCCGACACCACACCGGAATAAATGATGACGCCGAACACCAAATAACCAGGAATCGTAACAGTCAGGTCAAACACGGCGATGTTGATGCTGCCACCAACGGTCCATAGCACGCTGAAAAATGTTATCGCGGTCACCACCGACGAAAACAAAGCCAGCGCCAAGTCTATGGGGGCATCCGTCGCAATGCGGACATCGACCGCAATGCGGTACTCCGGGTTCTCCGAGCCTTTAACCAAGTGATTGACATGGCGAAACCGATCCTTGTCGAGCCATGTCTTGACGACGTGCCGCGTTAATGCCTCTCGCCAACTGCGCTGCGCCGTCATGCGGCCCCACACCGATGTGGCCGCGAGCAAAATGCTCGTGGCGGCAAGCGGGAGGAATAATTGCGCTTGAAACCAAAGGGCTTGGCCATCCTTGCGCTCGAGCGCGTCGAAAAAGTTGCGGTTCCACAAATTAAGCAAAACCTGCAGCAGCAACTGTAGAAGCGCCACCGCAATAAGGAATGCGGCCAGGCCCGCAGCCCAAGCTTTCTCCTCACGCCAAAATTGCGAAGCCGATTGCCAGAAGCGCGTTAACCGCGGCTTCTGGTCGAGAATTGGAGCTTGGTGACGCGTGCGGATGTTCACTTTTGTCGGACACAAGCGAGCGCGAATACTATACGTACATCTCCTACGGGGTTTCTGCGGCCCGTTGCCAACGGCAAGATAACGCTACGGCTAAGGAACTACCATCACGTTGCATGGTGCCAAGCTCGTCAGTTTTTGCGAGACGCTGCCGAGCAGGAGGCCGGACAAACGACCGCGTCCGCGTCTGCCGACAACAAGAATGTCGGCCTTCTCGCGCTGGACAGTGTCGATGATGGCTTGTGCCGGGTCACCCCATGCGGTTTGGAATTTGGCGGCAGTGACGCCATGGCGAGGTACGCGCTTTCGGGCGCGGTCAAGGATTTGATTCGCCTCCGATTCCAGCGCTTCGCTGAGATCCCCCTCCACACCAGCAAGCCGCCTTAGTTCCGCTCCTGAAATATTTCCACCAACCGTCAAGATTACGAGATCGGAGCCGGTAGCCTTCGCCAGCATGGCAGCAGTATCAACCGCGCGATTTGCGCCGGGCGAGCCGTCGGTAGCAACAATGATGCGTGGCATTGCTTGGCATTGCTCCCACGGGTCTGTCATTTTCGGACGCGCAATGAAGTCGACATTCCATCATCCCGTCAAGAAGCTATTTTCTACTGCTATCTTTCAGACTCATGCCTCTGGTCGGCGGTGACACGATGAGCTTCGGCGTCTTGACGCTCAACTTGTGGAACATCAATGAGCCACTCGACAGGCGCTATGGCGCGCTTGAAACCGGCCTTAAGCGATTGCGTCCCGATATCGTTTGCTTGCAGGAAGTCGGTCGCGATCCAAAATTTGGGCGAAGCCAGTCGGAGCTCATTGCAAAAATGTGCAGCCACGCGCATGTGGTGGAAGACAACGGTCTGGCGATTGCATGCTCAGTTCCCATTGTCCGATCGGCCCACGTCTCATTACCTGAGTTCCCAGGAGACTTTCCGCGGCAGATGTTATCGGTGGAATTGTTAATCGACAACCGGCCGTTATTGGTGACAAATACTCACCTCGCCTATCCGCCAAAAATGATTGAGGAGAGGAAAAAGCAGACAGAAATTCTGCTGGCCTCGATCAAACATCACCGCTCAACAGGAAGAGGGACAGCAAAAATACTCTGTGGAGATTTTAATGATGTCGCGGATTCACCGGCTGTAAAGGCGGTGTTGGACAGCGACGGGGATTTTCGTGATGTCTTTGCCGAGTGCCATCCTAACAGTCCGGGCTTCACATACGCGCGTCACAACCGATACGTTGATCCATCTTGGACCCTAGACGAAAGGATCGACTACATTTTTGTTAGTCGCGATTTGGTGCCGGAGCGCTGCTCCGTTGTTTTCGATGGCAATAACGGCCTCGATTTTGTGTCTGATCATTTCGGCGTATTTTGCAGGCTCGCCTTTCGTAACCCAGCCTGATTCAGCGACGCTCGATATCCAGTTTTCTGGCGCGAGCCAGCGCTGATCATTGTGAGTCGAGCCATGCGGACAGCTGCGCGATCGACGCGATGACGGCATCCGGCTTGGCAAGTTGCAAGGAGGCGGATGAGCTCGGTCCTGTCAGCACTCCAACCGCTCGCGCTCTTGCTTTCCGTGCCGTCGCTATGTCGAGCACGGTATCGCCGACCATGACTATCTCCCGGGTTGGCACGCCGACAGCAGTCGCGAAGGCAAGCACCGGTCCCGGCGCCGGTTTGACGCCGAAGCCAGAATCGTATCCCGCGACGAATCCCAGGAGGTTGTCGAGACCTAGCTTGCGCACATGAGCACGCGCGGTGGCTTCGGCATCATTCGTGATCAGGCCAAGCCGATAGCCGCGGCCGGCGAGCTCGCTCATGACGGCCTTGGGATCGTCGATGACCGCGAGATGGGCCGTCGTCGCTTCGCACAGAAGTCGGTCGATCTCCCCAAAAAACGCCGGATCGGCAGGCCGTCCCAACAATGTCGCCCAGCGCGCCGCAAAGACGCTCGTCGGCTCATCGATCAGCGGAGAGTCGGGTCGGAAGTGCGAGCCGTCGACAAGGCCGCTCTCTGCGGAGAGCGTGCGGTAAAGGTCGGCGTCGCCGCCGGCCAAATGTCGCAGGACGGCTTGAACCGCGGGTCCCCAGGTGCGATCGAAATCGACGAGTGTGCCGTCCTTATCGAACAGGATTGCACGAATTGGCAGACTGGTCCTTGCATGCATCCAGCGTGGCCTCTAACGCCTGCTGCTGAAGGTTGAGGCGCGTGCGTCCTCGTTCCGTGCAGGAACAATCCGATCATCCGCCGGTCCATGTTCCGACGCCAAAGCCGCAACGCCGTTGCGGTCCATTCTCCGAGAGCAAGCGATCGCGCTTCATGTCGCAGGCCGCGTAGCGGCGTTTGTTGATCTACGTCAAACCATGGGCAGATGGTCGTTGGCACTATTACAAAAACAGTGGAGAGCATGAACTATGTCATACGCCAGCCTCATGGTGCATGTCGATGCAGACAGCGAGCTGAGCGGGCGTGTCAACATTGCCGCCGACTTGGCGGAGCGCTTCCGCGCCCACCTGATTGGCGTTGCGGGCTGGGCTCCCATGTCGGTCTTTCTTGCCAACGAGGCCCTGGTCGACATGACGCCAAACGTGCCTGAGTTGCAGAGCATGAAGAGTCTTCTTGATTTAAAGGGAAAACAGTTTTGCGCTGCTGTCGCCAAGGAGGGTCGCCGTCAGGCGGAATGGCGATCCGCGCTGGATTTTCCGACCGAGGCGCTGGCGCGCGAAGCCCGGGCGGCCGATCTTGTCATCATCGGCAACGAGCGGGAGAATCGTGATCCGTTTCGAGCTCTCGATCCCGGTAGTTTCCTTCTGAAAGCTGGTCGTTCGGTCTTGGTCGTGCCGACCTCCGTGACCTCACTGTCGCCAAAGCGGATTGCGATCGCATGGAAAGACGTGCGGGAAGCGCGTCGCGCTGTGCAGGATGCGCTGCCGTTTTTGCTGCAGGCCGACAGCGTCATGATCGTCGAAGTAGCTCAGACGAATGAGGCGAACCAAGCCTCGCATCATCTGGAGGACGTTACCACCTACTTAACCCGGCACCGGATCAACGCCGTCGCGCAGCGCATAAGGCCTGCTGAAGTCGCGGTGACGGAGTCGTTGCTGCAGTTAATCCATGATGAAAACATCAATTTGATTGTAGGCGGCGCCTATGGACATTCGCGATTGGGCGAATGGGTTTTCGGTGGGGTGACGCGCGAGCTGTTGGTGGAGAGTCCGATCTGTTGCCTATTCTCACATTGAGACGTCGTGAAAAGTGACGTTGCCTACAGCGCGCCGCGATTCATTGACGCAGATCGACTTTGAAACCAGGGCTCGGCGCGCAGTTCAACGCCATCAGGGCAAAAGCTTTAGTAAACCTCGCCGCGTCGGAGGCCATTCGATGAACATAGAGGTCGGCCTGATCGGAGATATCGGCGCCACGAACGCACGTTTCGCGCTGGTCCAACCGGACGGCGCCACGACCCCTCCTCGGGTATACGCATTGAACGACTACCCATCTCTTTCCGATGCGATCGATGCATATTTGGCTCAGGAGTCACCACCTGCGAGGCCGGGACACGCCATATTGGCGGTTGCCGCGCCGGTAACGGGCGACCAGGTCACACTCACAAACCATACATGGACGTTTTCGATTGAAGCCCTCCGTCGTTACGTCGGCCTCAAGCGCCTTCGCGTGATCAACGACTTTACCGCCAATGCGCTCGCAATCCCGCATCTTGGTGA
>Ga0318522_10000075_pt1 | contig 13711 bp, 12 predicted proteins | sample GRESIP178b2f18_FD_203490 | JGI IMG/M metagenome (GOLD analysis project Ga0318522, IMG submission 203490) | Tropical soil microbial communities from Luquillo Experimental Forest, Puerto Rico - GRE.SIPMG.178b2f18 | ecosystem: Environmental > Terrestrial > Soil > Tropical forest > Bulk soil...
CCTACGAGCACACCATCCGCATGCAGGCCAAGGGTCAGGACATCAAGGCCGTGATCGAGCTCGGGCGCTTCCCCAGCATCGTCGTCGGTGTGCGCAAGGACAAGGCCGCGAGCTACAAGTCCGCCGCCGACCTCAAGGGCATGAAGATCGGCGTGAGCGCGCCGGGCTCGTCCACCAATTTCTTCGTGATGTACATGATGTCGAAGGCGGGCCTCAAGCCGGCCGACGCCTCCTATATCGGCGTGGGCATCGGCCCCTCCGCCGTCGCTGCCATGAAGAAGGGCGAGATCGACGCCCTCTCCAACCTCGATCCGATGATCACCAAGCTCGAACAGGACGGCGACATCAAGGTCGTCGCCGACAGCCGGACGGAGGAGGGGACGCGGGCGATTTTCGGCGGCTCGAACCCGGCGGCGGTGCTCTACGTCAGGCAGGATTTCATCGACAAGAATCCGGCGACCGTGCAGGCGCTGGTCAACGCCTTCTATAAGACGCTGCAGTGGCTCGATAAGGCGACTCCCGAGGAGATCGCCGCGACGGTGCCGGAGGATTATTTTCTCGGCGACAAGGCGCTCTACCTCGCCGCGGTCAGGGCCAACAAGCCGGTTTATTCGCGCACCGGCGTCATTCCCGCCGCCGGCATGAAATCGGCCGCCGACATGCTGCTCGCCTTCGACGACGAGCTCAAGGGCGCCAACGTCGACCTCGCCAAGACCTTCGACGGCCGCTTCGTCGCAAAGGCCGCGGCACAGGCTCAAGGGCGGTAGAGCAACCGTGCTCGAAGACTACTAGAGCACTCGGCCTGATTCAGCATTCCGCACCCACATGCGTCACCCGCGGGCTTGACCCGCGGGCCCATCATTCGTCGCAAGAATTTTTTGCGAAGAGGATGGATTGCTGGGTCAAGCCCGGCAATGACGAAACGGGTCAGACGACCGGAATGCCGGACTGAATAGGCCCGCGCAGCGGGGAAGGGGCAACCACCCCGCGCCCGCGGGCTCTTGCCATGACGGTTTTATTACAGAAAGATGACAGCCGCCCCGCCGCCGTGAACGTCGACAAGAGCGCGGCTGTAGCCGACAGTCATGCCGCCCGCCGTCCTCTACCTAAAGAACCGCCTCGCGGCCGCCGATCGCCGGCATGCGGGCCGCTTCGCGCTCCTCGCCGCCATCCACCTCGCCGCCTTCGGCGTATTGCTGTGGTCCGAGGACGAGCCGGCGGCGCGCGCGGCGTTCGTCCTGACCTGGGGCGCGCTCAACTTTTTCTGGCTCATCCTGCTGCGGCGCCCGCCGACCTCGGCGGCGCTGTCGCTCGCGCTGATCGTTATTCTCATCGCGTTGTCGCAGTTCAAGCACGGCATCCTCATGATGACGGCGACCTTCGTCGACGTGATGCTCATCGACGTTGCCACGTTCTCCTTCTTCCTAAAGGTCAATCCGAGCCTGGTCGGGAAACTGGCGCTCGCCGTCGCGCTGGCGATGCCGGTCACGGTCCTGCTGTGGCGGGCCGAGCCGTTCCGGGTGCGCCGCGGCACCGCCTTGCTCGGATGCCTCCTTTGCCTGGCCGCGCTCGCCGGACTGTCATTGGCGGTGCCGACGGACCGGGAGGACGAGTTCTACCCGCATCAATACGTCTCCAAATTCGCGCGCTCGGCTGCCGTTGCGGCCGTCGACCTGACGAACGGCGGCGTGTTGGAGGCCGATCCCGCGACTGCGGACCGGTTGAACCTCGGGATCGTCGGAGCGTGCCCACCGGGCCGCAAGCTGCCGCACATCGTCATGGTGTTCGACGAGTCGAGCTTCGACGTCACCATGATGCCCGATGTCAAAGTCGCGGCGAATTACCGCGAGCGGTTTCACTCATCCGACGGAAAGACCCGCGCGTTCGTGGTCGAGGGCGCCGGCGGCCCGAGCTGGTACACCGAGTACAACGTGCTCACCGGCCTGTCGGTGCGCTCCTACGGCCGCTTCGCCGAGTCGGTCACCCGCTTGGCCGCCGGGCGGGTCAAACGCGGCTTGCCTTACGCGTTGCGCGAGTGCGGCTACAGCACCTACAGCCTCTACTCCTGGTTCGGGGCCTTCGCCGGCGCCCGCGGCTTTCAAACATCCACCGGCATCGAGCATTTCCTCGACGCCAAGCAGTTGCACGTCGGACCGGCCGATACCGATATTTTCTTTTACGACCGTGCCGCGGAGCTGATCGCGCAAGCCCGCGGTGGCGGTCCGGTTTTTGTCTTCGTCTATCTCGCCGCCAACCACTTTCCCTGGGATTACCACTATCGTCCCGATCTCTTGCCCAACTGGGTCAATCCTGGAAATCCGTTCGAGATCGACGAATATCTTCGCCGCCAGGAGATGAGCGCGCGCGACTACGCTCAATTCAAGGCGCGGCTTGGGCGCGAATTTCCCAATGAGCAGTTCCTGCTCGTGCGGTTTGGCGACCATCAGCCGCTGTTTGCCAAGCGCTTCATCGACCCGACGCTCGGCCAGGCCGAGGTGGCCGCGCGCATCTTGCAGCGCGATCCGCGTTATTTCACCACCTATTACGCGGCCGAAGGGGTGAATTTCCGCCCCGTCGATCTTTCATCCGCGCTCGATACGCTCGACGCGCCCTACCTTCCGTTGGTGGTGCTGGAGGGGGCGGGAGTGCCGCTCGATGCCGCCTTCCTGGAGCAAAAGAAAATCCTCAGGCGTTGCCACGGCCTGTTCTATCTCTGCGCCGACGGCGCGGAGGCGCGACGCTTCAATCGGCTGCTGATCGACGCGGGCTTGATTCAGGGATTCTGAAGCCGCGACCATCGCGACGAAGCGACGGCCGGCGGGAGGATCGACCACACGATCGCCCGGCCTCGCTGTTTGACCTTGAAATGACAGATTTAATGCAGTTTTATGACTGCGGTCCGTGTGCCGGGCGTTAAGGGTTGGGTCATTGCCGGGCACGGGCCGCTCGCCATGCCTCCCTCCATTGCATTTGTGACCAGCCGCTGGGCCGCATCGGATGCGGCGACGGCGGGCGGCATTCTGCGGACCCTGCTCATCACGGCGCTACACTTGGCGGCACTCGGCCTCATGCTGTGGAGCGAAGTCGCCGTCCTGCCGAAAGTCGTGTTCTGCCTCACGTGGGGCCTGCTCAATTTCTTCTGGCTTGCCGTGTTGCGCCGTCCCGTCGTGTCGGCGGCGCTGTCGCTCGTGGTGATCGTCGTCCTGATCCTGCTGTCGCAGCTCAAATACGAGATCATCCGGATGACCGCCAACTTCCTCGACGCGATGATCATCAACAGCGACACGGTCACCTTCCTGCTGGCGATCAAGCCCCACCTCTACGGCGACGTTCTCCTGGCGCTCGCGCTGGCGCTTCCGGCGCTGACGCTGCTCTGGTTGATCGACGCGTTCCGCGTGCGGCTGCGCACGGCGGCGACGGGATTCGTGGGCTGCGCCGCCGCGCTCGTCGGCGTGGCGCTCGCGTTCCCGCAGGAGGAATGGGATGCGTTCGCCGGCGACGGCTACGTGTCCAAATTCTCGCGCTCGGGCGTCGCCGCGCTGTCCGAGCTGGCGACGCACGGATATATGGAATCCGATGCCGCCATCGCCGATCGTTTGAAGACGCTGCCGAACGAGATCTGCGCCCCGCTGGCAAAGCCGCCGCACATCATCCTGGTGCACGACGAATCGAGCTTCGACATCCGCGCCGTGCCCGGCGTCAAGGTCGCGGCCGATTACGGCGGCCACTTCCGCTCGTTCGACGGCAAGCACCGGCGCTTTATTGTCGAGGGCGCGGGCGGTCCGAGCTGGTACAGCGAATACAACGTGCTGGCGGGCCTTTCGGCGCGCTCGTTTGGACGCTTCGCCTATTATGTGACGCAGATTGCCGCCGGGCGGGTAGAACGCGGGCTGCCCACGGCGCTGCGGCGATGCGGCTATCGCACGTTCTCGATCTATCCCGCGCTCGGCGCCTTCATGAGCGCGAGGAGCTTCCAGACCACGACCGGCGTGCAAGAATTTCTCGATCAAGGCGCGCTCGGCACCAACCGCATCGAGCCCGACCGGTTCTACTACGATAGCGCGTTGCGCATGATCGAGCGCGAACGCGGCAAGGGGCCGATGTTCCTCTTCGTCTATCTGGCCCAGAACCATTACCCCTGGAACTATGTCTGGCGGCCCGACCTGATGCCGGCATGGACGAATCCGGGAAACGCGCCCGATGTCGACGAGTATTTGCGGCGTCAGAGCATGAGCTTCCGCGACTACGCGGGGCTGCTCGACCGCCTCGCACGCGACTTTCCCGGCGAGCGCTTTCTCTTGGTCCGCTACGGCGATCACCAGCCGGACTTCGCCTCCTTGATGCTCGAGCCGTGGCTCGACGAGCTCGGGATCAACCGGCGGCTGATGACCTACGATCCGCGCTATTTCACCACCTACTACGCCATCGACGCGATCAATTTCAAACCGGTCAATCTGTCCTCCGCGCTCGACACGATCGAGGGACCCTATCTGCCGCTCGTCGTGCAGGAGGCGGCCGGCCTGCCGCTCGATCCCTCGTTCGCCGAGCAGAAGAGAATTCTCGAGCGCTGCAAGGGGCTTTTTTACGCCTGCGCCGGCGGCGCGGAGGCGCGGCGCTTCAATCGGCTGCTGATCGACGCCGGCTTGATCAAAGGACTTTGACGAGATCATGCCGCGGGCGCACCCTCGCCCCGCGAAGCGGGGAGAGGGTGGCGAGCGCCCACAAGCGCGTTCAGGCGCGTCTTCAACGCGCTATGGGCGCGAGCCGGGTGAGGGGCATGCGAGCACTTGCGCGGGCCCTAATAAAAAAAGAGCCATTCGCGTTCCCAGGCTTGCCCCTCACCCGACCCTCGCTACGCTCGGGTCACCCTCTCCCCGCTTCGCAGGGAGAGGGTGGAGATTGCCGCTCGAGTGCAATCTCATAACATCGAGTAATCATCAGGGCGCATATAGGAGACCCTCATGCGCCGGCGCTTCGCGACGCTCGACGTGTTCACCGACCGGCGCTTTGCCGGCAATCCGCTCGCCGTGGTGCTCGACGCCGAAGCGCTCGACGCGGCGGCGATGCAGGCGATCGCGCGCGAATTCAACCACCCCGAGACCGTGTTCGTCTTCGCCCCGGCCGACCCCGCTCACCGCGCGCGCGTGCGCATTTTCACCCCGGCGCGGGAGCTGCCGTTCGCCGGCCATCCGACCGTCGGCACCGCGGTGCTGCTGGGAGCGCGCGACGGCGGCCGCGATCTCGTGCTGGAGGAAGGCATCGGCGCGGTACGGTGCACCCTCGAATTGACGAGCGCCGGCGGCGGCAGCGCCCGCTTCACAGTCCCGCAATTGCCGGCCGAGGCCGGCGCGGCGGCGGACGATGCCGCCATCGCGGCGGCGCTCACGCTCGCGCCGAGCGACATCGGCGAGGGCCGCCCGGCGCGATGGTCGGCCGGCATTCCGCTTACCTTCGTGCCCATCGTCTCCCTCGCCGCAATGGCGCGTTGCCGTCCCGATCTGGCCAAGTTCGACGCCGCCTTCGGCGCGGGTGCGGCGGTTTACGTATTCTGCAACGAGACCGCCGAGCCGGGTCACCATTTTCATGCCCGCATGTTCGCCCCCGGCATGGGTGTTCCGGAAGATCCCGCGACCGGATCGGCGGCCGCCGCCTTTGCCGGCGTGCTCGCGCGCCGCCTGAGCGACGGCACCCACACGGTCGTGATCGAGCAGGGCTACGAGATGGGCCGGCCGAGCCTGATCCGCCTCGCGATGGAGATCGCCGCCGGGCGGCTTGTTTCCGCCTCCATCGGCGGGGACGCCGTCATCGTGACCGAGGGAACGATCGAGGCGTGAGAGCTATGATCGCTCGCCCTGAGTCAGCGTGAGAGTCGCAGGCTGGGCAAAGGTGCGCTTGGACATTGGGATCAGGCTCATATGGACGACGATCCTCTTCTGCACCGCCAGCAAATCAAAGATCGGACGCCCGAGCGGGCGGGCCGCCGGCACCGAGGTTCTGGCCACTGGCATGTTCGCGGTCGAACGAACGTCATCGTCTGCCGCGCCTGCGGGGCAAGCATCCCGAAGTGGCAAAATCCGCAGTTCTGTCCGGAATGCGGAGCGGGAAGAAAGGCGGACGGTGCTTGGCCGTAATCAATGGAGCCCACTACCCTCGGCGGCCGAGCGCGGTCAAAAGGTCAACATTGCTGTCTCAGGTCGCGCCCTCCATTCGCGCTTGCGAAGCAGGGCGCTCTTCCGCTAGAACCGCCGGGCAACCAAGGATGAACGCGGTCTTTGTTCCGCGACCTTGCGTGACGAGGGCAAAATGCCGACGCGCCGCGATATCCGCGCGATCACCCGGGGGGCTCAGGCCCGTCCCGGCGGCGCCCTCATTCTCGGCGGGCTCCTGCTCCTTATGGTCCCCTGAGGGCCGGCCGGGCGTTTTGCGCCTGGGCACTCAGGGGAGACCGCAAGCACGGAACCCAGCGCGCGCCCCGATAGCGAGGGCGCCAACGACGAGAAGGACTTAAACATCATGACCGCGCCAGCGAAGTCCGAGCAGGACCGCGTCTTCATCTTCGATACCACCTTGCGCGACGGCGAGCAGTGCCCGGGCGCCACCATGACCCATGAGGAGAAGCTCGAAGTCGCCGAGCTGCTCGACCAGATGGGCGTCGACATCATCGAGGCCGGCTTTCCGATCGCGTCCGAGGGCGACTTCGCCGCGGTGCAGGAAATCGCCCGTCGTACCAAGAACGCGGTCGTCTGCGGCCTTTCACGCGCCGCGTTCAACGACATCGACCGTTGCGCCGAGGCGATCAAGCCGGCCAAGAAGAGCCGCATCCACACCTTCATCTCCACCTCGCCGGTGCACATGAAGTACAAGCTGCAGAAGGAGCCGCAGGAGGTCTACGAGCTGGTGGTCGCGCAGGTCACGCGCGCGCGCGGCTATACCGACGACGTGGAATGGTCGTGCGAGGACGGCACCCGCACCGAGCACGACTTTCTCTGCCGCTGCGTCGAGGCCGCGATCAACGCCGGCGCCACCACCATCAATATCCCCGACACCGTCGGCTATACGGTTCCCGAGGAATATTTCGCGCTCATCAAGATGGTGCGCGAGCGCGTGCCGAATTCCGACAAGGCGCGCTTCTCCGCGCATTGCCACGACGATCTCGGCATGGCGGTGGCGAACTCGCTCGCCGGCGTGCAAGCGGGCATCCGCCAGATCGAGTGCACCATCAACGGCATCGGCGAGCGCGCCGGCAACGCCTCGCTCGAAGAGCTGGTGATGGCGATGAAGGTGCGCAACGACGTGCTGCCGTATTGGACCAACGTCGACAGCACGCTGCTTACGCGCGCGTCGAAGCTGGTCGCGGCCGCCACCTCGTTTCCGGTGCAGTACAACAAGGCGATCGTCGGCCGCAACGCGTTCGCGCACGAATCCGGCATCCACCAGGACGGCATGCTCAAGCACACCCAGACCTACGAGATCATGACGCCCGAGAGCGTGGGCGTGAAGCAGACCTCGTTGGTGATGGGCAAGCATTCCGGCCGCCACGCCTTCGTGCACAAGCTCGAGGAGATGGGCTACCACCTCGCCAGCAACCAGCTCGAGGACGCCTTCGTGCGCTTCAAGGCGCTCGCCGACCGCAAGAAGCACGTCTACGACGAGGACATCGAGGCGCTGGTCGACGAGGAGATCGCGCACGCGCAGAACCGCGTGAAGCTGGTCAGTCTCACCGTGATCGCCGGTACCATGGGCCCGCAATCGGCGACGGCGACGCTCGACATCGACGGCCGCCACCACACCGTGCAATCGACCGGCAACGGGCCGGTGGATGCGACCTTCAACGCCATCAAGGCGCTCATCCCGCACCAGGCGGTGCTCGAGCTCTACCAGGTGCACGCCGTCACCCAGGGCACCGACGCGCAGGCCGAGGTTTCGGTGCGCCTCGCCGAGAGCGGGCGGTCGGTCACCGCCAAGGGCGCCGACCCGGATACGCTCGTCGCCTCTGCCAAGGCCTATCTCGGCGCGCTCAACAAGCTCATGTCGCGCCGGCAGAAGGGCGCGTCCGACGCGGTGGTGACGGAGCGGCGCGTGCATTCGACCGATGTCGGCTGAGCGACGCTTTAAAGGTTGCGGGGTGCGCGCGCTCGACGCACCCCGCGTTCAGCAAGAGGTAATTGGCTCAAATCGCAGCAGATGCGTCGATATATCTCAACATGACGAAGCTGTAATCTTGGGTCGCGAAGTTGTTATCTAACGAAACTTTAACTTGATGCGCGGCTCCCGCGGATTTGTACTACCGTGCATCTAGCGTCGAGTAGCGGGGTGACTTGGAGGGCATGTGTCATGTGGAAAGCCATCGTCGCCGGAACAGCTGCGCTCGCCATCGCCGGGACCTCGCTCGTCTATGCGCAACAGCGCAGCGGCCGCGACGGCATGATGATGCAGCGCTCGCAACCCAACGCCGAGGACCTGCGGGCATTCGGTGAAGCGCGGCTCGCGGCGCTCAAGGCGGGCTTGCTGCTGACCGCGGAGCAGGAGAAGAACTGGCCGGCCTTCGAGCAGGCGGCGCGCGACTACGGCAAGCTGCGGATGGACCGTCTGGCTGCGCTGCGCAGCGGGACGGGGAGTGACGACCCGGTCGAGCGCCTGCGTCAGCGCGCCACAGCCATGACGGATGCGGGTGCGGCCTTGAAGAAATTGGCCGACGCCACAGATCCTCTGTACAAGAGCCTTGACGAGAATCAGAAACGGCGCTTTGCGATACTCAATCGCTTGACCGGACCGGACCGGGGTGGGTTCCGCGGACGCGACGGCGACGGGATGCACCACTGGGGTCCGCATCGCACCGACGGGGGCGCGATGGACATGGAACACACTGGCGGATAACGCCTGTAGTCACCACATACCGAGCCTAGCGCCGGCGGTCGCACTCCCAGCCCCCCGACACGATCGCCGACGTACGGGAGCCGCCGGGTCCCCACCCGGCGGCTTTCCGTTTGTGGAACCCACGCCGCGCGGTTGTGAAATACCCGTGCGGCTGTGCGTTTGCGCCGCAGTGCTGCGCGCTGCAGATCGCAAGCGCCCGCCACGAACTCCGTTCATTCCCGCCCCCGCTTTCGCGGGGGTAAACTCCAGCGGGAATCCACGACTTCGTGTCCCGGGCGAGCGAAGCGAGACCCGGGACCTCGAGACCTGATCTGCGGCCCTGGGTCCCCGCAACGGGGTCCCCGCGACGCATAGCGCGTCACAGACGCGCGTAAACCCGCTTTTGCTGTCGCGGGGTGCCCCTCGCGGGGACGAGCGGAGCGGAGAGGCATACCGAGCAAATTGAGACCACGTCCACGCGCGCCTTCGCTGGACACTGGGAACTCGCTTTGCTACAGGACGCAGCCCCTGCGGGGCCTTCGCAGGCGGCATTCCGGGCGCATAGCTCAGTTGGTAGAGCAGCTGACTCTTAATCAGCGGGTCCCAGGTTCGAGTCCTGGTGCGCCCACTACAACTTAGGCCCGTAACTCAAAGAAATTTCGCGAGGTCGATAGTGAAGCGGTTCGTGCCGTAAGTAATGCCGTAAGCAATTTAAGGGCCGCCTAGGGTTTTCAACATATTCGTTGAACGGGCCGCGGTAGCCGCAAAATTGAGTCGGCGCGTCGCGCGTCGCAGCATAGCCGTGCGCCAGGGGGCGATTTCTCGTGAGTATCACGCCTTGCCAAGGATCAGCAGCAGCAGCCGCAGGCCCTGCCCAATACCGATCATGCCAAGGCCGCCTGATATCAGTCCGACCACCATCGCGTAGTATCTGAACTGGACGCGCTCCGTTTTGGACACCTCCTCGAAGAGCAGCATCAAAAAGCCAAATGCACCGCAGAGAAATGTTATGAAGCCCATGAACAGGATCAGGTAAGCAAGCACGGTGGTCGACATGGACAGCCTCTTCCAGTTCCCACTGTAACCCTTTTCACCCCCGTGGCCATGACTTGGCGAACGCGGTCATCGCGGCCTCACGTGATGCCGCGCAAAGGCCGCGCGTAAAGCTCATGCTGATTTGGTTATGACTCACTTTTTCACCGGCGCGTAAAAAACGCTGTCGATCTCCACGATATCATCGTCAAACAGGCGCTGGACCTCGATCATCGTGCGGGGCGGATAGGGCGGCTTGCTCCACAGCTCCGCCTGCACCTTGTCCACCATGGGCGCGAAGCGGTGCAGGTCACTGACGTAAACGGTGAGCCGCACACAATCTTGCAGGCTGGCGCCCTCCGATTGCGCAATCAGCCTGATATTGAGGAAAGCTTGGCGAATGCGGGCGTAGGGATCCTGCACCAATGTGTTGGTCGCCGGATCGACCCCTTGCATGCCGGCGACAAAGACGAAGTCGCCGGCCCTGGCGCCGAGACTCCACGTACCCTCCGCCTTGATCGCGCCGGGAGGGTTGAGTGTTTTGACGCCGTTTGGCGAGGGGGCCTGCGCGAAGCCGACACTTGACGCGATGGCGATTGCAGTCATGCAAGGAAAAGCAAGCCGCGGCAACATTTGGGCACCCCACCTTGAGCGATTGTTTGACCCGCCGAGGCGCATGAGCGCCGGCGCAAACGGTGAACAGCGTACCCGCGCCAATCCCCTACACAAGCTCGATCAACCGTCGTTTCGGCCGCTCCCCTCCTGGAACGCATGCCGGTCAAGCCGCCTCGTTCTGGGTCGAGCCTTCCGCTCGGCGCCGCGCCGGCGTAGGCTTGCAAAAAAAGCGATGTCGGGAGGATCCAAGATGAAGCGCAGCGCCGCGATTCGCTCGGCCGCTCTCTTGGGCGTGCTGGCGGCGGGGGGTGCGTGGGCGCAGCAAGCCAGCACCGACGAGCACTTGACCGCCACGCAGAAATTGGGCCGCCAGGTTTTCGCCCAGTCCTGCGGGATTTGCCACCTGCCGCCGCAGATCAACGCGCGAACCTACGGTCCGCTATTGTCCAAGGACACGGCCGGAGGCAGCGATGAGGTCATCCGTGGCCTCATCAGCGAGGGCACGCCGCGCATGCCCGCCTTCAAGCATTACCTCGAGCGCGCCGAGATCGACGCGATCATCGCCTATCTCAAAACCGTGCCCGCCACCGCCACGCGTTGAACGGCTAAGGAGAAACGCCATGCAAACCCATCAGTTGCGCGTTGTCGCGCTCGCCGCGGCGTGTCTGGTCTCGACCGCACTCGCCGCACAGGCCGCCGATCATCTGCTCAGCGGCACGGTCGCCTCGGCGGCGGGCGAGAAATTGGGCGGCGTCACCGTCTCGGCCAAGGCCCAGGGCGGCACGATCACGACCAGCGTCTACACCGACGAACAGGGCGGCTACTATTTCCCGCCGCTGCCCGCCGGCACGTACACGGTCTGGGCGCAGGCGCTCGCCTTCGAGCTCGCCAAGGGCGAGGTCGATCTGACGGCGGCGCGGCGGGCGGATCTCACGCTCAAGGCGATGACCGACGTCGAGCGGCAGGTGCGGCAGCTGCCGGGCGAAATGCTCATGGCGGCGCTGCCCGAGGACAGCGCGGCCGACGCCCGCATCAAGCGCGTCTTCCGCAACGCCTGCACCGGCTGTCATACGCCGAGCTACGTGCTGCAATTCCGCTTCGACGAGGACGGCTGGAACAAGATCATCGACCTGATGAAGCTCGTGCCCAATACCGGCGTGTTGCCGGCGACCCCCAAGCCGAACGCCATCATCGACTTCCATCAGAAGGAGCTCGCCGCCTATCTCGCCCGCGCGCGCGGACCGGGAGAAAGCTCGCTCAAGATCACGCCGCGTCCGCGGCCCTCGGGCGAAGCGGCGCGGGTGGTGTGGACGCTCTACGATGTGCCGATGGTTCCGGAGGCCGGGATCGGCACCACCTATCAGACCAACGACGGCACCGACTGGTCCTTGGGAACGACCTCCAAGCTCGGTCTCATCACCCACGACGGGGGCATGGATTTCGACGGCAATCTCTGGTTCACGTCCAACAACCCCAATCGCCAAGTCACGGTGGGCCGCGTCGACGCCAAGACCGGCGCGGTCAAGTTCCTGAAGGTCAACCGCAACGACGGTCTCGCCGCCAACGCCCACGGGCTGGTGCGCGATCAGCAGGGCATGTTCTGGTTCGACGTCAATCCCGGCCGCCGCAGCCTGGGCCGGCTCGATCCCAAGGCCGAGAAGATCGACGTGTATATGACGCCGGCCAACATGTCGCCGCTCGGCGGCGCGGTGACGGTCGACGTCGACGGCAAGGGCAAGGTGTGGGCCTCCGCGCCCGACGGCGCCGTGCGCTTCGACCCCGAAACCGAACGCTTCACCGACTTCAAATCGCTCTCCTACAAGACCGCGCGCGGCACCGGCATGACCTACGGTGCGGCCGGCGACCGCGACGGCAACGGCTGGTGGACGCAGATGGCGTTCGACACGGTCGGCAAGGGCGACATGGCATCGGGCAAGACGGTGGAGGTGAAGCTGCCCGCGGTGCAGGCGGAGCTCGACCGCATCACGCCGGAAGCGCGCGCGCTCTACGACAAGTTCGAGGATCTCTCCTTCAACAGCCCATTCCCGTGGCAGCAGGGGCCGCGCCGCATGGGCACGGACAAGAATGCCGACGTGCTGTGGGTCGGCAATTCCTGGGGCGGGAGCCTCACCCGGATCGACACCAAGACGCTGGCGACGACGATCGTGCCGCTGCCGGACCCGACCGCGATGCAGCCCTATCACCTGGTGGTGGACGAAAACCACAACGTGTGGGGCAATCTGTGGACCAACGACCAGATCGTCAAATACGACCCTAGCAGTTCGAAATGGACCATCTTCGAACTGCCGGTGCGCGGGACCGAGATTCGCCACATCTCGCTCGACGAGCGCCACGGCAGGACGCAGGTGATCCTGCCGGTCTATCGCACCAACCAGATGGGCGTCATGACGTTACGCAGCGAGGCCGATCTGGCGGCGCTCAAGGCGCAGGCGGCACGCTAGGCGCCGCCTCGACGGCGCGCGAGCATCGAGGGAAATCGTGCTCGAACTATTGGCAGAAGTCCCAATAGCCGCGAGTCCGGGGGGAATTCGACCAATACCAGCACAGGTCGACAGACGGCGAGGTCGGCACAGCCGTGGCGGCCATGACGGCGCCCAGTGTGACACCGTCAAAGACGGCCCCGTAGTAGGGTTGCGAGACCCACGGCCTGACGGGCCTCACGATCGCGGTGGATTTCACGGCCACAGCGCCGCGCTTGCCCACTGCGACATGGGTCCTGCGCGCTGCGACGCCTCGATGTCGAAATGCGACGTGCCTGGTTCTGACCATGACGCCTCGATGTCCGCCTGCGACGTGACGAGTTCTGGTGACGCCTCGATGCCGAACCGCGACGTGCCGGGCTCTGACGCTGACAGCTCGATGTCGGACTGCGACATGACGGGTCACCGTGACACTTTTACGTGGTGCGACCGTTTCGACAGCCGGCATTGTTAAGGCTGGCCGCAAACCGGCCGGCAGGGTAACCATCGCGTTGGTGCCCTCCTGGACGAGGGAGACGATTCCCAATGCAAGCACTACGGCTGCAATTGAAGCTTTGCACACTGCCGCTCCTCCTATGTTGCACCTGACACGGTAGTCCCGATTGAAGGGCTTTCCGATTGCGATCATCATCAGGTGTCAGGACTACACTCGTCTCTGCTACCCGCGATTCAAGAAATAAGCCGCGCTCGCGGGTGTGGATGCGCCT
>Ga0318522_10000094_pt1 | contig 13185 bp, 13 predicted proteins | sample GRESIP178b2f18_FD_203490 | JGI IMG/M metagenome (GOLD analysis project Ga0318522, IMG submission 203490) | Tropical soil microbial communities from Luquillo Experimental Forest, Puerto Rico - GRE.SIPMG.178b2f18 | ecosystem: Environmental > Terrestrial > Soil > Tropical forest > Bulk soil...
GGAGATCAAACTGGCGTTCCAGATGATCCAGACCGGCATCCTGGCGCCGGTGCTCGAAGAGATGGTGCAGATTGCCCAGCGCGAGATCGTCAAACAGCGTCAAGGCGGCAGATAGATCGGCCCTTTGGGCATGTCTTAGGCGTACGTTAGGCTAAAGTTGTAGGAAAAGGAGACACACGTGACAGTCGAGAAGAGCGAAATCGCTCTCAGCCCCATCGGTGCGCTGCTGCGGGCAGCCGGTGGGGACGTCGCCATCGCGATGGAAACCTTCCGCAAGAAGGCTTCCGCCGAGACGCTGGCGCACGAATCGTCGAGCACCACGGTGGCCGAACGCAAGGCCGAGTACCGCCGGTTGCTCGACGAATACGCAAAGGGTGAGGGTGGTATGGACGCTCTCATCGCCATGGGCGAGCGCCTTGGTGGGCTCGTCGACAAAATCACCGCCTTAGACCTCTCCACGCACGATGGAGCATTGTCGGCTGAGCAGGCTGCGGCGTTGATGGACATCCGGCTGGGCGCCAAGGAGGCCACCGAGCTTCTCGACGTCTACAACAAGGGTGTCCTCAAGGTAGCGGTGTTCACGCACATGGATGCACAGCTGGCCATCGAGGGTGTTCAGGATCCACAGAACCACAACGCCACCCTCGACGTCCCCGAGTTCGGCCGGAAGTTCTCGCGCGAGGGCGCGGGTTACACCGATCCGACGCTGGACGAGGGCCGTCTGCGCATGCTGGTGGGCGAGGAGGTCTGGCAGGAGATCTGCGAGGTCGAGGAGGTACCGGCGCACGTCGAGTACACCTTCAGCCTTAAGAAACTGTTCGATCGGGCCGAGAAGGACATCAAGCTCTACGACACCATCGGAGAGTGCATGACCTTCGGCGAGCCCAAGGCACCGCGCCTCAACGACCGGAAGATGACCTGATCCTGGGAGCGGTAATGGAGCGTAAAAAAGCTGGCTCAGAGGATTGGGCCATCACAGCCGCACGCCAGTTCGCGGCGTCCGCCAGCGGACGCGGGCTGGCCATCCCGGTCGACGCGGTGGCCGAGGTGTTTCGGCAGATCGAGACGATCGACGTCGACCTGTCGGGGATCGAGCGTGTCTACAACACCGAAGAGGCCGCGCAGTTCTTCGACAAGAGCCCGCAGTGGATGTACTGGGCGATGAAACCGCGCGACGACGGTGGTGGCGGCTGGTTCTACTACCCCGCCGACGACGACCATGCTGAGCCCTGGCTGATCGAACCCGAGCGGCGCGGCGCCAAGGGGATCCGCCGGTTCAACCTCAAGGTGATTCAGGACATGGCGGTCTCGCTGTACCAGAAGGGCGGGATGCGCTCCATCGATGAGCTGCAGGAGATCATCAAGCGGGTGCAGCTGGCCCGCACCGGCCGGTGGGCGCCGGAGCCACCGAAGAAGAAGACCCGGCGTAAACGCAAACCTAAAGCGGAGGCATCGTTGAAGAATGGATCAGTCGGCCAAGAATCTGCTTGACATACATTTCGCGACCGGCCGCACCAAGTGCCTGACCTACCTGGCCGGTCTGAGCCCCGCGTCGCTGCTGCACCCGATGGGACGCGGCACCGGCGTGAGCATCATGGACGAGTACGGCGAGCAGTACCTGGACTTCAACGGCGGCGCCCAGCTCCCGTTCGGGCACCGTGACGCCGACGTCGCCAACATGGCACTGGTGCAACTGCAGGAGCACACCTGGTTCGGCGACTACGGCGACTACCAGGACCGGCTGGTGGCCGACTACGCCGCGCTGCTCTCCGATCGCTTCCCGCAGAAGAACGGCCCGCCGTTAAAGGTCATGTTCACCCCGTCGATCTACGAGGCACGCATGACCGCCGCCCAGATCTGCATCTGCCCGCCGTCGCAGGGCGGCTATTTCCTGAGCCTGCTGACCCCCGAGGGGATCCCGCGTGAAGGCGGCGAGGTGCAGGACGAGGTGCATCGGGCCCGCGCGCAGCGGCTGAAGATCATCGCCGACGAGTTGGACACCGGCTTCGGGCGCACCGGCAGCTTCTGTCTGTTCGAGCAGTACCACGTCACCCCCGATGTCATCCTGCTCGGCTCGGCGGGCACCGGCGGCCTGCCGTGCAACGCGGTGCTGGCGCCGGGTCCGCTGTTTGAGACGGAGTCCTTCGGCCAGCTGATCCAGCACATCGCGCCCACCCCCAACCCGATCGCCTGCGCGGTGGGCAACGCCATTGTGCCGCGCATCAACGAGTCGCTGCTGGCGCAGGTCCGCAACGTGGCCGGGACTCTGGCCATGGACCTGGCCACGGTGTGCGAGCAGTTCAGCGACGTCCTGCACTCCACCCCCGGTGTCGGGCTGATCCGCACCATCAAACTCAATGCTCCCAGCCGGGCCGAGGATTTCCGCCGTCGCTGTCGTCACGCGGGCCTGCTCATTCAGCCCAACCTGCGGCTGTCCCCGCCGCTGACCGTCACCGCCCAGCAGGTGCGGATCGCGGTGGACGCGGTGGCGGCGGCGTGCATCGACATGGAAGAGGTGGTGCTGTGAGAGATTTCATCGACCTGGCGCTGTCCACCGAGGAGGCCGAGCGCGTTTACCACATCCGGCCGGAGCTGAAGGAGGGTTGTCCCACTTGCGAGGGCAATAGTACCTATCGCTGGCAGGGCCAGGACCACGACTGTGACTGCCAGCGCCAGCTGCAGCTGGCCAAGCACTACACCGCCGCCGGGATCGGCAAGGACTTCCAGCGGCTGAGCCTGGACGACTGGCACGGCGACGAGCAGATTCGCCAAGAGATCGAACACTATTTGGAGCACTGGAAGGGCTACGTCGATCTGGGCCGGGGGATCATCTTCTACGGGGACTATGGCACGGGCAAGACCTTCCTGGCCAACATGATCCTCAAGTACCTGGTCCGCGAGGGGGTGAGGTGCTACGCCACCACCTTCTCCGACATGATCGAGGAATTCACTGCCACCTGGGGTGACAAGACTAAGAAGCAGTGGTTTCAGGACACCTTCATGTACACCGGGGTGCTGCTCCTCGATGAGTTGGGCAGGGAGGGCCGCAGCAGCCACAATCTGCCGCAGTCCACCTTCGATCGCATCCTGCGCAACCGGGTCCAAAACGCCCGTCCGACACTGCTGACCACCAACATCAAGCCCGACGACCTCGACCTGGGCTACGGGGGCGCGGTGCTGAGCCAGCTCAAGCGGTCCTGCTTCACCGTGGAAGTCACCGGCAGCGATTACGGGCCCACCAACTTCCGGCTGGGTAATGCCCAGGTCAGCGCCCAAGAGAGGCGCCCGGTCGTATGAGAAATCTGCTGCACCGGCTGTGGATGCGGATCCTGCGTACCTTCGGGCTGGGCGATGAGTGAGGGGTTGGGCGATGAGTGAGGGTTTCAGGGTCTCCGGTGACGGGACAAAGTTTGCCGTTGAACTCAAGGTGATCTACGAGGACGGCGCTGATGCGGAGGAGATCCAGAAGATGCTCACCAGCAGCTGCGGCGAGGCGTTTGCGGAGATCGAGAAAAGGATAGGGCGGCGCTGAGTGAGTGAGCTGGAACGGCGCCTGTTGGCCAACCTGACCGATAACCACGAGATGGGCACGGCGTGGGAGCTGGGGCTGCGCAGCGTGCACTTCACCGAGTTGGTGTGCAAGGCGATGTTCGACTTCATGGTTGACTACTGGCACACCGAGCAGCAGCGGATGATGCCGACGCTGAGCGTGCTGGCCAAGCAGTTTCCCGGCATCGAGCTGCCCATCGACGAGGACCTGTCCACCACTTGGGCCACCGAGCAGCTCAAAAACGACTTCGCCAACACCGCGATCCAGGAGAAGATGCTGGAAGGTGCCAAGATCGCGCATACTGACCCGCAGGAGGCGGTGCGTTTTCTGCGCAGCGAATTCCACTCGATGGCCGAGAATGTCACGCCCCGATATAGCCGATCTGATATGGCGCTCAACATCGTCGAGCGGCGCACCCGCTACTTGGAACGCGCCGAAGGCCAGCGCCGGGGTGTGACGCTGGGGATCCCCGCGCTCGACGACCACGTGGGCGGGCTGCTACCTGGCGAGCTGTGCGTGGTGGGCGCCTACTCCAAGACCGGCAAGACCATGTGGCTGGCCAACGTCGCCATTGCCGCCCGGCGTTCCGGCATCGTGCCGATCTTCTTCAGCCTGGAAATGCCCAAGGAGGAGATCGAGGATCGGCTGGACGCCATGTTCAGCGGCATCAGCTACGACCGGCTGTCCAAGAGCAAGCTGAACATGGACGAGATGCGCCACCTGGCGGCGTGCCAGGAGGAGCTGGCCGATCTGGGCGGGCTCAAGGTGGAAGCTCCCGAGGAAGGCGATCGCACGGTGGCGGCCATCGTCAACCGGGCCCGCTACGCCGACGCTTTGCTTCCTATCATCGACCAGCTGTCTTTCATGGAGCCCGGGCGCTCGGTGCGCGACCTCAAAGAGCACCACAGCGTGATCATGCGCGGTCTCAAGGCCGAGATCGGCAAGGCGTCGGCGGGCAAGGTGCCCTGTGTGCTGGCCGTCCAATTCAACCGGGAGAGCCAGCGCCGTCATGAGGGGGTGGGCTTGGACAGCTTCGCCAACGCCACCGAGGTCGAGGCCACCTCCGATCTGTGCCTGGGGCTATGGCGTAACGCCGAGATGGAAAAGGCCAACCAGATGCAGATGAAGCTGTTGGGGGCACGCCGGTCACGCACCGCCAGCTGGCTGCTGAACTGGCATTTGTACGGGCGCACCGAGATCACCATGGACAGGGTGCTGACCGAATGATCACCGGCATGCAGGCCCTGGCCGACGAGCGCCTCTACTATCGCTACCTGCACTCGCTGGACGCCCGCGAGGTCCTGGTGCACTACGGCGCCGAGCACGTCACCGAGCAGCCCGGTGAAGACGGCACCACCGAGCTGGTGCACAGCTGCCTGATCGACCGCGTCGAGCCGCACCACAAGCACCGCGACGCCAACCCGAGCGCGTCGGTCAACGTGGAGAAGCGCAAATTCATCTGCTACGCCTCGAAGTGGAAGGGCGACCTGTTCCACCTGATCATGAAGATGGAGGGCAAGGAGAGCTTCTCCGAGGCACTGCTGGCCGTCTCCGATCTGATCCACGCGGGCCCCGACGACGACGAGACGTTCAAAGACAAGCTGGTGCGCACCATGGCCGCGCCGGGCGCCTATACGGTGGCCCCGCCGTCCTACGGGGAGTCGATCCTCAACCCCTGGATCCAGTGGACGATGCCGCACCCTTACCTCACCTGGCGCGGCATCACCGAGGAAGCCGTCGAGATGCTGCATCTGGGATGGGATGAGGCCGACAACCGGATCGTGTTCCCGCATTTCTTCAAAGGCCAGCTGGTCGGCTTCCAGAAGCGCGCCATCCCACCGGGTCCGTGGCCGGAGTCGGCCGAGCAGGAGCCCAAATACAAGTCCAGCCTTGGTTTCCCGAAGTCTGAGACGCTCTACGGCTACGATTTCTGCCGCACTCGGGGCATCCAGAATATGCACACCGAGGTCGACGTCGTGGTGGTCGAGTCCCCGTTCAGCGTGGCCAAGGCGTACAGCCTGGGCATCCCCTACGTGCTGGCCACCTTCGGTGCCAAGGTGACGCCCAACCAGCTGGCGCTGCTGCACGACTTCGCCTCCATTACGGTGTGGTTCGACGACGACCCGGCTGGTCGCACCGGGGAGCGCACCCTGCTGGCCGGATTGCCGGTTGGGAAAGTGCGCGTGGTGCAGCCCTATCCCGGCCGAGATCTGGGAGACTGCTCTACGAGAGAGGAAGTCCAGACGATGCTGGACTCGGCCGTTCCCGGGTTCATGAAGCTGGCGCAATACGAGGCCGAGAAGGTCTGGAAGGGGATGCGGACACGATGACGGATCCCGTGGAGCACACCCTGCCCGACGGTTACAAGGTGCACTATCACCCCGACACCGCCAGGACGGTGTTGCAGCCCGGTCAGAGCCGCCTGCGCGCTCGTTTAGTCGCCGCCCATGGTGACAACCTTAAGGCGCACCAACAGCTGCACGAGCGGCACAGGGGGCTGGTGAAGCGCCGTCAGGAGAGCCTGGCCGCGCACCCGGCCGTCCCGCACAGCAAAAGAGTGGTCTGATGGGCCGGATCCCCAACATCCACGAGATTCTGGGGACCGACGACGGCGATCGATTCTTGCGCCACCCCAACAGTGCTAATGACCTGTACCGCTCCTTGGTGGGTCACCCCGGCCGCGACAGCATCCAGGCGGCCATTGGCATCGGCCCCGAGCCCGAGGCGCCGTGGGACGTCTACGGGCCCGACTTCATCGAGCCGCCGGAGAACCTGCCTGCCACCCCGGTGTGGGTGGCCAGCCAGCGCGCGGAAGAGTTCTTCAGCTCGCGCGACCACTGTCCTGGCGTGGGCTATCCCAGCTGTGCCCGAGCGCTGATGCGCATCCCCCGCAAGATCGGGCTGGACGCCAACGGCTACTACCGGCTATTGGGCGTGCGTCCCGATGCCACCGAGGCCGAGATCCGTAAGGCGCTGGCCACCAAGTACCGGCGCACCCACCCCGACACCGGCTGGGCGCCCGACACCGAGGAGTTCATGTACCTGCGCGAGATCGCCAAGGTGCTGCTCCACCCCCAGCGCCGGAAGCGCTACGACAACCTGAGTCCCGGCGAGAAGTGGGTGGACAGCCGGATCCGCGCCAAAATTGAGGCCGACAACCCGATCGTGATGTCGATGAACGCTGAGGACCTCAGCCCCTTCTTCAAGCGCGTCGAGCAGCCCGACGAGGAGATCATCAACGACCTGGGCCGCACCGACGGCCGGATCGGTGATGGCGGGGTGTTCGCCCAGGATCGCTCCCAAGCCATGCGCGACGCCGACACCGCGTCGGGCAATGACCACTGGGACTGGTTTTCCGAGGGCGAGCATTACACCGACCGACTTGTCAGTCAGCTCTGGTATGCACACCTTGTGGCACTGGCTCCGATGTTCCGCTACACCCGCGCAGTCAGGGTGCAGCTGACCAACGACGGCAGGCCCACGTGGTCGGACATGGGCAGCATCGTGCGCATCCCACGGTTCTGGAAACCCACGTCCGGAAACGCTTTCGCGCTGTTTACCTGCGTGGTAGCGTGCTAGCACCGGGAAATGAAAACTGTACTGACCCGGCTCATTTGGTGAAACTCGGATAAAAGGACAACTGAAATGCAAACTGGTTTTGGCGCGCTGGAACAAACGCTTAAGGAATCGGCCGCGCGAGGGGATTTCACCCCCGGCCTGGACTACTTCAAGATCGCAGACGGCGAATCGATATTCGTCCGCTTCATCACCGACGACATCATCACCGGCGACTTCGCCGTGAATGTGCGTTGTGCCAACGGGAAGTACCAGGATTTCCTGGTGCCCGATCCCTCACAGAACCTCGTCAATCGCTACGTGCAGCCGGGTGGCTGGGACGGCAAGATCGTCAAGCGCACCATCGGGGTGGGCGTGGCCCGGCGCCAGAAGATGGTGCAGCCCACCCCGGGCAGCGACAGCCGCCCCACCTTCGAGCTGGAAGACGACACCTACCAGCGCCCCGACGGGCTGTGGGCCCGCAAGTTCATCGTGTTCAAGCAGGGGCACAACAACTTCTGGGACCAGATGGTCGGCTTCTTCGGCATGTACCAGACGATCATGGACCGTGACTACCGGATCACCCGGCGCGGCGAGAAACTGGAAACCAAGTACACCATCGTGCCGGTGGATCCCACTCCCAACGATCCGCTGCGCGACCCCAAGGTGGTGACCGAGTACTACGGCTACGGGCGCCCGTGGGACAACAATGCCGACGACCGCTATATGTACTGCCCGCAGACCGCCAAGGAGTTCGCCGACGACTACGCCAGCGAGCGCCGGATCAAGTTCTGGCTGGTGGGCGAGCAACAGCAGCAGCAGACGCAGGCCACCGGCGGACCGCCGCAGATCCCGATCCCCGGCCAGCCGGTCCCATCTACTCCGGCTGCGACGGCTCCGGCTGCGCCGGTTGCGAACGCTGCGCCCCCAACCCCCGGCTGGGGTAACGGTGCGACCGAAGCCCAGGACGGTGCCGGGGAATTCCACCCGGCCACCACGCACAATCCGGAACCGGCGCCGTCGGCTCCCCCGGCGATCCCGATGCCCGGGGCGCCAGCGCCAGCCGTCCCGGCTCCTGAGACGCAGGTGGCACCGGCCGAGGACCAGTCCTTCGAGTCACTGCGGGCACGCATGCAGGGCCATGCCAAGCAGGCGGCTGCCGAGCAGCAACAGACCACCTAATTCCGTCATCCCCGCATGGAACAGGTGGCGGCGGCGGGAGGATATGGGGATAGCCTCCCGCCCCCCGAACCAGAGGATCAGGTTGGTTTTCACAACCATTCGGAGGGCTCATTTCTCGACGGCTTCTCCAAAGTCGGCCAGATCGCCCGGCGGGCCCGCGAGCTGCGCCAGAGCGCGGTGGCGCTCACCGACCACGGTGAGGTCAATCAGCACCTGGCATTCCAGAAGGCTTGCCGGGCCGAGGGGGTGCGGCCGATCTTCGGAATGGAAGGCTACTGGTGTGGCAACATCGCCAAGGCGCGTGAGGCCAAGGACCCTACCGGCAACACCAGCCATCTGTGCCTGATCGCCAAAAATCAGGAGGGTCTGCGCAACCTGTGGGCGTTGTCGTCCACCGCGTATGACGCCACGCACTTCTACAACAAGCCGCTAGCCGATCCGGAGCTGCTGACCCAGCATGCGGCGGGCCTCTACGCCAGCGACGGCTGCATGCTGACCGGCCTGAACCGGGCGGTGGTGGCCGGGGATGAGGACCTGGCCCGGCAGTACATGGGTGCGCTGCACAAGATCTTCCGCGAGAACTTCTACGTGGAATTGCACACCTGGCAATACATGGAGCTGCCTGAGATCCCGCCCGAGGTGGAGGTTCCGCCGGTGGTGCTGGACGCCGACGGCAATCCATGGCTGCCCGGCGACACTGAAGAGATGGTCGCGGCCGCGCAGCGTCGCCGCGACATCATCGAGCAGCACCGGCTCAACGCCGAGATGACCCAGCTGAACCAGGCCAAGGTTCGCCTGGCCACCGAGCTGAGCATCCCGATGGTGGTGGTCAACGACTCGCACTACGCCTACCGCGAGCACTGGCGCTACAAGGAGCTGGTGTGGGGCTTCAAGGCCGACTCCAATCCCGATCAGGCCGAGATCAGCGGGCAGAAGGCCGACTGGCTAATGAGCGAGAGCGAGCTGCACTTCTGGATGAGGCGGCACGGCATCAGCCGGGAGATCGTGTCGGAGGCCATCAAGTACTCCGCGCACATGGCCGAGAACTGCGACGTCGAGATCAAGCCCATGCTGGGCATGCCGCTGTTCACCAAGAGCGAGGCCGACGACTGGGCGACGTTCTTAGACCTGGTGGAGAAAGGCTTTCGCGACCGGGTGGAGCGCGGCGGCCTGGACCGTGACCTGTACTGGCGCCGGATGGAGTCCGAGTTGCAGGTCATCTGCGACAAGCGATTCGCCGGGTACTTCCTGATCGTCACCGACTACGTGCGCGCCGCCCGCGACGGCAGCTGGGCGCAGTACGTGTTGGGCACGCCGCCCCAGCCGATGATGATCGGGCCCGGCCGGGGTTCGGTGGGCGGTTCCCTGGTGGCCTGGCTGCTGGGCATCACCAGTATTGACCCGATCAAATACGGGCTGCTGTTCGAGCGTTTCCTGATCCCTGAGCGCACCGGCTTTCCCGACATCGACATCGACTTCCCGCGCTCCAAGCGGGCGGGCATGAAGGAGTACGTCAAGCACCGTTGGGGGCATGACCACGTGTGCTCCATCTGCACGATGAGCCGCAACCAGGCTCGGGGCACCGTCAAAGACATTGGCCGGATGCTGGGTATCGACTACAAGGAGCTGGAAGACATCGGCAAGCTTGTCGAGCGGATCACCGCCGCCGAGATCGAGGAGGAGGAGTCGGCCGAGGAGGATGTCCGCACTTGGGCCGAGGTCATCGAAGACCACAAGAAGGTGATCGGCCCCTACGTGGAGAAACACCCCAAGCTGTTCGAGGATCTCGACAAGATGTTCGGGGTGATCCGCCAGACCGGCGTGCATGCCGCCGCCGTGTTGATCAGCGATCAGTCGCTGGCCGGTGGCACGCTGCCCACCCGAGTCAAGAACGGCACGCTGACCACCCAGTTCGATATGTACGGCGTCGAGGAGCTGGGCGGGCTGAAAGGCGACTTCCTGGCGCTGCGCCACCTGGATGCGTTGCAGATCGCCGCCGACCTGGCCAAGGAGCGCCACGGCGCCGACATCGACTACGAGTCCTTCGACGAGCGCCACTACGAGGACCCGGCCATCTGGACGCAGATCGACGAAGGGCAGACCGTTGGCATCTTCCAGCTCGGAACTCCCGGCGGCACCGAGTCCGCCATCGAATTCCGACCCCGATCTATGGTCGAGGTGGCAGACCTCATTTCTATCAACCGACCCGGTGTACGAGATGCTGGTCTGTATCACGCTTATCTGCGCCGACGAGCTGCTGTGGAGGCGGTTACCTACCAGCACCCGATGATGGAGCCGATCACCCAGAGCACCTTCGGCATCCTGGTCTACCAGGAGCAGCTGATGCAGGCTTCCCGCGAGCTGGCCGGGTTCACCCAGTCGGAATCCAGCGATCTGCAGAAGGCGGTCGGCAAGAAGATTATGGCCAAGGTGCTGGCCATGAAGGAGAAGTTCGTCACCGGCTGCATGAACAACGACCAGTTCGCCGAGATCTGCTGGGACGGCAACAGGTTCTACCCGACACGTGGCCAGCAAGCCGCCGAGGAGATCTGGCGTTCCATCGAAGCTTCCGGCCGGTACTGCTTCAACAAAAGCCACGCGCTGGGCTACGCCATGATCGCGGCCTGGGAGATCTGGATGAAGCACTACTACTCGGCCGAGATGTTGGTCGGCTTCATGCGGGTGGACGAGGCTAAGCGCAACTTCTTCGTGCGCGACGCCCGGCGCAAAGGGCTGACCATCCTGCCGCCCGACATCAACGAGTCACGGGTGACGTTCCGCATCGAAGGCCAGACCATCCGCTACGGGCTGGACGCCATCCACGGCGTGGGCGAGGTCAACGCCCAGGCGCTGGTGGCCGCGCAGCCCTACAGCTCGTTCAACGACTACCTGGCACGCGCCGGGAAGGGTGCCTACAAGGCGTGCGCGGTCAACCTGGTGAAGATCGGGGCGCTGGACGAGTTCGGGGACCGCGCTGCCATGCTGCGCGAGATCGAGTACCGCTGGGCGGGCAAAGACATCGGGCCCGGCAAGTGGGCCAAGGCCAACCAGGCGCAGCGTGACGCGCTGGTGGCCGACAAGATCGCCAAGTATCCCAAGCGGTTCAAGATCGAGGTTCCCGACTTCGCCAGTGACGCGGTGCTCTACGAGATCGAGAAGGAGCTGGTCGGCAGCTTCGTCACCATCGACCCGATGGGTCGCTATGTTTCCGACATCGACGCCGAGACCATCCGCAACCCGTCGCAGATCCGCAAGTATCTACCCGGCCAGAGCCTGCGCATCGGCGGTCAGATCGTCAAGATCCGCAAGACCAAGACGAAAAAAGGCCGCAACCCAGGCTCGGAGATGGCATTCATGGGGGTGGAATGGCAGGGCAACACCTACGACATCGTGGTGTTTCCTGGTCCATGGGAGCGGTTCAAATACTCCATCGAAATGGGCGCTCCGGTGATCTGTGAATGCGAACGGCTGGACAATGGCGTGTGTCTGACCCAGATGCTGCGGCTCGACAAGATATGGGATGAGTATGGCAACTAAAGAGCAGGTCGCGAATTTCGGCGTGGTGCTCGGGGATCTCGTGCAGCAGCGGACGACCTTCCGGCCGTCGGTGACGCTGTGCAACGAGTTCGCGATGAAGGTCCTGGCCGAGGCACGGCAGGCCGGGGAGATCAGCTGGGTGGGCGATCCCGACGCCGAGCGCGACCAGTTGGGAGATCCCGATGCCAGCTAAACCCGAGGCGCAGAAGCTGCGCGACGAGGTGGCCAAGAAGTTCGACGAGCGCTCGATCATCATGGCTTCCGACATCCCACGCCGGGCGCCGGTGTCCTCGGGCAGCCTGGCGCTGGACTTCGCCATCGGCATCGGCGGGCTGCCGTCGGACAAGTACATCGAGTTCTTCGGGGTGGAGGGTGGTGGCAAGACCACGTTGGGCATCCTGGCCATGACCAACTTCCTGGACGCCCAACCCGGTCGCGCGGTGGTCATCCTCGACACCGAGCACAAGATGTCACCGGACTGGCTGGAACGGCTGGTCGGCGCCAAGCGGATGAGGCGGGTGCTCTACTTCCAGCCCGACGACGCCGAGCAGGCGGTGGCCATGTACAAGGAAGCGGTCGGATCCGGCCAGGTGTCCTTCGTGCTGTTCGATTCGATCGCGGCCGCCGAGACGCGCTACGCCATGGAGGATCCGCAGAAGGAGACGCGCGGCGGCAACGCCAAGGTGATGGGCCGGTTCTCCCGCATCGCGGCCACCTTCAGCTCCAAGTACCACTGCTGCACATTCGCCGTCAATCAGCTCCGTGACGACATGGAGGGCTTCCACCGGCTGATCACGCCGGGCGGGCGCGCGGTCAAACACCACGCCTCCCTGCGGGTGTACATCAAGCGCGGCAAGGGCGAGGTGTTCGAGGACATCTACGAGGAGAAGGTCAAGGTGGGCTACCAGGTGGCCGCCAAGATCGTCAAAAACCAGCTGGGCGGCATCGAGGGGCGCACCGCGCAGTACTGGTTTTTCTCGGTTGAGACACCGCGCTGGGGCTTCGGGGTGGACCAGGTGGAGGAGATCATCCGGCTGGGTGCGGTGACCCGCTCCATCGATAAACGCGGCAGCTGGTATCACCACCCGGCGCTGCCCGCCGACGCCAAGGGTGAGCACAAGGTGCAGGGCGCCGACCAGTTCGCCGAGTTCGTCAAGCGCGACGAGCTGGTGCGCTCCGAGCTGACTACCACCATCATGGCCCGGCTCAAAGAGCACGCCCACGAGGTGGCGCCGATCATGAATCCAGAGAATCCGGAGATGCCGGTGGGGGAGCTGTTCCGACAGGATCCCTTCGGTGGGTGATCCACGGTGGCGCCGGTTCGAGCATGACGTCCAGAACCGGCTGCACCTGGATTCCAC
>Ga0318522_10000106_pt1 | contig 12816 bp, 12 predicted proteins | sample GRESIP178b2f18_FD_203490 | JGI IMG/M metagenome (GOLD analysis project Ga0318522, IMG submission 203490) | Tropical soil microbial communities from Luquillo Experimental Forest, Puerto Rico - GRE.SIPMG.178b2f18 | ecosystem: Environmental > Terrestrial > Soil > Tropical forest > Bulk soil...
CTTGAGGAACAGATCGACGCGCTCGACCGGGCGGCGGTGCTCGTCAAGCCCGGCGGCCGCATCGCCTATGTCACCTGCTCGGTGCTGGCCGAGGAGAACGGCGATCAGGTGCGCGCATTCCTCGCGCGCCAGCCGGATTTTGCGCTCGTGCCCGTCGACGTTGCGAACGCGCTCGGCGAGCGCGCCTATCTTTTCCGCCGCGCCGCGTTGACGTCGGAGGAGGGGTTGCTGATGACCCCGCGCCGCACCGACACCGACGGGTTCTACGTGGCGCTACTCGTGCGGCGCGGCCGCGCGGCGTAGGCTGCGTCACAAACGGCGAGTGCAAGCGACGCATCCACAGCGGGAGGGCCCGCGGCGGGGCGTAGCTTGATCGGCGCGCTCGGGCGCGGATGCGGCCTAGACCATCCGATCGGCTTCCTCCTCCGTCGGCAGCCGGCCGTCCGGCGTGAGTTGGTCGACGAAGCGCGGGAGATGCTGGCTCAGCCCGGACAGCAAAGCGCCGCGATCCATTCCGGTCTCCTCCGACAGCGCGTTAAGCGTGTCGGTTCCGAGCGCGCTCGCGAGATCGCCCTGCGAGATCTCCTTGTTCGGGCCGGTGCCGACCCATGAACGCGCCACGTCGCCCTGGCCGCTCTGCTGAAGCTGCTTGAGCAGACCGCCGAGTCCGCCGTTGAGCACCGTTCCGGCGGCGGCGCCGCCGAGAACTCCACCCAGTGTGCCACGCAGCAGGTCGCCAAGGTCGCCGCCGCCGAGCGTTCCGCCTTGTCCGCCCGGCAGGCCTGCGCTGACGTTACCGCCCGTGGGCCCGGCCGGCTGGGTGGGCGGCGCGTCGGCCCGGCGCAGGTTCTTCATGGCGTAGATCGCAAGTAGAGTGAGCAGCGCCTTGGCGGTCGGCGACATGCCTTGGCTTGCCGGCGCAGCTCGCGCGCGCGGATCGTTGGAAACACCGCCGGCCTGAATGGTGTTGAGAATATCGAGCAAGCCCATGTCAGCCTCCTGACTTGCCCCCAACCCGGCGCAGCATCGCGCGCGCGCATGACGGTTGCAAGGCGAGTCATTCGCTAAAGGATTGTTATGATTCAGAAGGACCCTTTGTTGAAGCTGATGCCTTCATGACAGCTCGTCCTTCAGCCATTCACTTCGGCTGCAAATGGACTTGCGGAGACGCAGAGAATGGGGGGAGGATGGCCTCCTCAACGATATCTAGGGAGGCTTTCCATGACGATCCGCCAGATTGCGACGTGCGCAGGCTTCGCGGCGCTCGCGGGTGCGATGATTGTGACGTCCGGGCAGCCGGCACGGGCGCTCACGATGAAGGAGTGCAGCGCCAAGTACCAAGCGGCCAAATCCGCGGGCACTCTCAGCGGGCAGAATTGGCGCGATTTCCGCAAAGCCCAGTGCGGCGCCGATGCGACCGCCGCCGCTCCGGCCACGGGTGCGCCGGCTCCCACTCCCGCAACCGCGCCCAAGGCGAGCGGAAATGCCGTGTTTCCCACGGCCGTCTCCCCGAAATATTCGAGCGAATCGGCGGGGAAGGCCCGGATGCACACGTGCCTCGATCAATACAACGCCAACAAGGCGAGCAATGCCAACGGCGGTCTGAAATGGATCCAGAAAGGCGGCGGCTACTACAGCGAGTGCAATAAGCAGCTGAAAGGCTGAGGTGACCCCAGTCGGGCGGTCGACAACGGCCGTGGCGAAATGGCACGGCCTTGAAGGCGGGTCGACGACGAAGGGGACGGATCGCGGCTGGTTTTCCCGGGCGGAAAGACCGGCCTTGACCGCACGCGCCCCGCCCCGCACATAAGGCCAGGATGACCCTCCTCGATTCCTCCCTCGTGCGCGGCGCCGATACCGATCGGCTTGCCGGCCACGACAAGATTCTCATCGTCGATTTGGGCTCCCAGGTGACCCAGCTCATCGCGCGGCGGGTGCGCGAAGAAAAAGTCTATTGCGAAATCGTGCCGTTCCAGAAGGCGGACGAGGCTTTCAGGGCGATGCGGCCGAAAGGGGTGATCCTCTCCGGCGGCCCGGCCTCGGTGCTCGACCGGGACGCGCCGCTCGCTCCGCCCGCCGTCTACGAGGCGGGCGTGCCGATCCTCGGCATCTGCTACGGCGAGCAGGCCATGGCGCAGCAGCTCGGCGGCACGGTCGAGGGCGGACACCATCGTGAGTTCGGCCGCGCCGAGGTGACGGTGACCGAGGATTCACCGTTGTTCGAGGGCGTGTGGCGCAAGGGCGAGCGCTATCCGGTATGGATGAGCCACGGCGACCGCGTGACCCGGCTGCCCGCGGGCTTCCGGGTCGTCGGCACCTCGGCCAATGCGCCCATCGCCATGATCGCCGACGAGCAACGCCGGTTCTACGCCACCCAATTCCACCTCGAGGTCGTGCACACGCCCCACGGCGCCGCGCTGTTGCGCAACTTCGTGCGCAAGATCGCCGGCTGCAAGGGCGACTGGACCATGCGCGCCTTCAAGGCGGAGGCCGTCGAGAAAATCCGCGCGCAGGTGGGCAGCGGCCGGGTCATCTGCGGGCTCTCCGGCGGCGTCGATTCGGCGGTCGCCGCGGTCTTGATCCACGAGGCGATCGGGGAACAGCTCACCTGCGTTTTCGTCGACCACGGATTGCTGCGGCTCGCCGAGGCGGAGAAGGTGGTGGCGCTGTTTCGCGACAGCTACAACATCCCGCTCGTCCACGTCGAAGCGGAAGCGCTCTTCCTCAACGCGCTTGCCGGCGTCACCGATCCCGAACTCAAGCGCAAGACGATCGGTAAGCTCTTCATCGACGTGTTCGAGGCGGAGGCGAAAAAGCTCGGCGACGCGGATTTCCTGGCGCAAGGCACGCTCTATCCCGACGTGATCGAAAGCGTGTCGTTCACCGGCGGACCCTCGGTCACGATCAAATCGCATCACAATGTCGGCGGGTTGCCCGAGCGCATGAACATGAAGCTGGTCGAGCCCTTGCGCGAGCTGTTCAAGGACGAGGTGCGCGCGCTCGGCCGCGAACTCGGCTTGCCGCAAGCCTTTGTCGGCCGGCATCCGTTCCCGGGGCCGGGATTGGCCATCCGTTGCCCCGGCGAGATCACGCGCGAAAAGCTCGACATCCTGCGGCGCGCCGACGACGTCTATATCGAGGAAATCCGCCGTGCCGGGCTTTACGACGACATCTGGCAGGCGTTTGCCGTGCTGTTGCCGGTGCGCACGGTCGGCGTCATGGGCGACTACCGCACCTACGATTACGTGGTGGGCCTGCGCGCGGTGACTTCGACCGACGGCATGACCGCCGACTTTTATCCCTTCGACATGAAGTTCATCGGACACGTGGCGACGCGCATCGTCAACGAGGTCAAGGGCGTCAACCGCGTGGTCTACGACGTGACGTCGAAGCCGCCAGGCACGATCGAATGGGAGTAATCGCCCGCCTTACGGTGCGGCGAACGGTGCTAGGGCGAGCGCTGGCGTGCCCCACCAGGCAACGACCATCACGACGGTGACGGCGAGAAACAGCGCGGTGAATTCCATCGTCGTGCTCCGGGTTAGGCGCGCACTCTAGACGAGCCGGCCTCGTGCGCCAGCTGCGGCTCGTCGGCTGCCGCGCTCAACCATCCCGCGCGGGGCTGCCGTCCCTGGCGGCTTTCCCCGCCGCGCCCGGGGCTGTAGGACGTTGAGCCGACGCGCCCGGTGTTCTGGCGCGAGCGGGAGGATACGAATGGATGTCAGTCTCGCCGGCCGTACGGCGGTGATCACCGGCGGAAGCAAGGGGATCGGGCTCGCCATCGCGAAGCGGTTTGCAGCCTCGGGCGCCGAGGTTGCCATCGTCGCGCGCGGGCGCGAAGCGCTCGATGACGCGGTCAAGACCATCGGGGCGAACGGCCGACGGGTCGTCGACATCCAGGGCGACGTGGCGCGCGCCGCCGATGTCAAGCGTGCCTACGACGAAGCAATGAAGGCGTTCGGTAAGATCGACATCGTCGTGAACAATGCCGGCACATCAGCGACCAGCCCGTTCGAGAAGCTGACCGACGAATTCCTGCAGCAAGACTTCGACCAAAAGCTGTTCGCCGCCATTCGGCTGACGCGGCTGGTATGGCCGCAGATGAAGGAGCGGCGCTGGGGCCGCATCATCAACGTGCTCAACATCGGCGCCAAGGCGCCGCGCGGCGGCAGCGCGCCGACTTCGATCACGCGCGCCGCCGGCATGGCGTTGACCAAGGTGCTCTCGCACGAAGGCGCGCCGCACAACGTGCTGGTCAATGCGATGCTGGTCGGCTTCATCGAGGCCGATCAGCACGTGCAAGCCGCGAAACGCGCCGGCATCGAGCTCAAGGACTACATGGCCGCGCGCGCCAAGGACATCCCGCTCGGCCGCATCGGGCGGGCCGAGGAATTCGCCAACATGGCCTGCTTCCTCGTGTCGGATCTCGGCTCCTACATCACCGGCACGGCCATCAACGTCGACGGCGGGCGCTCGCCGGTGGTGTAGCCCAGGGGCGGCATCTCGAGCGCGACGATTCCGCGATGGTGTCGCCAATCGGCTCGTGCAAGCAGCTTGCTCGCGGCCGCGCCTTCAACGGCGGTCTGCGATGCAAATGCGCTAACTGCGAACGCTCAATTGGGCGATGGCAATTAGGAGCGAGACACCGAGACCAATCGTGCATATGACCCAGGCTAGACGGTTGGCGAAAACGGCACGCACGCCGTGGCCGAGGAGAACGCCCCGTAGGCCCATGGCGAGATGGCTGATGACGAACAATGGGGCGAGGGAATAGTGGGGGATGAGCCTGACGTTCCACGGATCATGCAATAGACCGACGGGAGCTCCGGAAGCCCACTTGAAAGTCGTGTCGATGGCCAGGAACATCCGTCCGAGAATGAACACGGCAATCAGGTGGGAGGTGATGTACACCGCCAGATAGGCGGCGGTCGCGGTCTGGATGGATGAATAGATGTCAGCTTTTCGCGCGATTGCGGCCCACAATAGGCGCAGTCCGCTCAGGAGCTGGAATGCGAACAGCGCGACCAGAATGGGTTGGACGATATCGGAGCGATACCAGACCCGCAGCAAGTCCATAATCCTCTTATTTTCTTCGAGGCTCCAGGCGGCAGTCATGTGATTGATGAGGTGCCACCCCAAGAAGATCGCGATAATCGCGGCGGCGGAAAATCCGTGGGCGGCCCTGAGCCATCGTGGTACCGCGGTTGGCATCTCGTTCGTCGATGAGCCAAATGCTGCAAAGCCGAGGACGCCAAGCCACGCAATCGCCCAGAAGGCATAATCGCCGTTCGGGACGTTGAGCAGGTAGAAAAACACGCCAATCAGCACGAAGAGGGGTGGGGCGGCGAATGCGAGATGCGCGAACCTGCGATCCTGAATGTCGTCGGATTTCAGTATGACAGCGAAACTGAGGGCGGGGACGCTGTAGACGAGAGTGGTGGCAATACCGAGCAACATCCCAGTCGCGAGTTTGCCCGTCATGTCGGATGCAAGCGCGAATTGCTGAGCCGATTGGTACAAGGCCAAAGGCGCAAGTGGATAAAGCAACGCCGACACCGTCGGCAGATAGCGGCGCATCATGCCGCTTGCACTGAGCCGGGTCGCGGCTGTTCGGGTTCCGAGGAAATTCATGACGTTCTCCTTCGGCTGATGCGCCTCGCAGCGCGGCGAAGGACTGATGGAACGATGGTGCAAGGCGGCGCGTAGGTCTACGCGCTGCTTACCAAGCGAAGACGCTGCGACGCCTGCAGCGGCGCACAGGTGCGACGGGTCCAATCTCGATCTAGAATGGATGGCAGGAAAGAACCAATTTCGCTTATTTCATTGGACCAATTTGCGCGGAGGCGGTCATGGCGAGACACGCCGAACACCAGGCTTTGGCGCTTCCGATGCGGCCGCCGCGTGTGCCGATCCATCGCTGGCTCTATGCGGAAATGCGGGCGGCGATCCTGAACGGGCGGCTAGCCAGCGGACAGCGTTTGCCGCCAACACGCGACCTCGCGCATCAATTCGGGATTGCACGCGGGACGGCGGTTGCAGTGTTTGAGCAGCTTGCCGCCGAAGGCTACGTCACCGCCGCGGTGGGCCGTGGCACACACGTCGCGTCATCGTTGCCCGACAACCTCTTCACTGCAGTCACCCCCCGGACCCGACTGCCGAAAACAAGCGTCCGCGCGATCAGATTATCCGACCGGGCTCGGCCGTTGGCCCGCTCACCGTTTCCGCTGACCGGCCCTACCACTCCCGGCGGCGCCTTCCGAGCCGGCCAACCGGATCTCATGGCTTTCCCCGTGGCACTTTGGTCCCGGATTGCAAACCGGCTGGGGCGACGCAGCCAGCGTTTGTTTCTCGCAGGAGGGGACGTCGCGGGCTACCGGCCGCTGCGCGAGGCCATCGCCGCCTATCTCGGGACATCACGCGGGATCCGCTGCTCGGCTGAGCGAATCGTCTTGGTCGCGAGCGTGCAACAAGGGCTCGATCTCTGTGCCCGGCTCTTGGTCAACCCGGGCGAGCGTGTATGGGTGGAAGATCCTGGCTATCCGGCGGCGCGCTCGGTACTAGAAGCAGCGGACGCCAAAACCGTCGCCGTGCCCGTGGACGCGGAAGGCCTTGACGTTGCCCTCGGTCGGCGCTCCGCGCCCTTCGCCAAGCTCGTCTACGTTACGCCCGGCCGACAATATCCGCTTGGCGTTACGCTCACCCTGAGGCGGCGATTGGAACTCCTGCGCTGGGCCGAGCAGTCGGGGGCTGTTATTTTCGAGGACGACTACGACAGCGAATTTCGCTTTTCCGGGCCTCCGCTGGCGGCGCTCAAGAGTCTCGATTCTATCGATCGCGTCGTCTACGCGGGGACGTTCAGCAAGCTCCTTTTCCCGGCGATCAGGCTTGCTTATCTCGTTTTGCCGGAGAGGCTGGTCGATCCGTTTGTTGCTGCCTTGTCGCTGACGGCGAGGCACATGCCCATATGTAACCAGGTTATTTTGAGCGACTTCATCGCCGAGGGACACTTTTCCCGACATCTTCGCCGTATGCGGCTGCTTTATTCTGAACGCGCGCAGGCGCTGCAACAGGCTGCAGCGATCCATTGGGGCGATTTGCTCGTGATGCCGAGGATTGAGTCCGGCCTTGACACGGCTGTTCTGCTCAGGCCGCGAATCGATGACCGCGCCGCCGCTGGCGCAGCAGCAAGAGCCAATATCGAGCTTCGGCCACTGTGGGGGCATTCGCAACGACATCCCCGTCTCAGGGGCTTTGTGGTCGGCTTCGCTGCGGTCGACCCACCCGCGATCTTTGACGGAGCTCGCCACCTTGCGCGAATTCTCGAGGAGCAAATTTCCCTCAGCAAAGTGCGCCGGCCGGTCAGCGTGCATTGAGTGCCGACGCCGAGGCGTAAGATCAGCCACGCCGCACCGCAGATCGCGCACCACCGGTCACGCGCCTTAGTTGATCCTCAAATCGAGCGCCTTGATGATCGGCGACCAGCGCGCCAGATCGGCATCGACTTTTGCGCGGAACTGCGCCGGCGTGGTGGGAATCGGCTCCATAAGCTGGGTGGCCAGCTTCTCGCGAATCGCCGGCTCGGCGAGCGCGTCGACGACCGCGCGGTGAATCTTCGTGATCACCACATCCGGCGTTTTCGCCGGTGCGATCAGCCCGTTCCAGGCGTCTGCTTCGACGTCGATGCCGCTCTCCTTGAGCGTCGGGACCCCGGGCATCAGCGCGGAGCGTCGGCCGAGCGAGATGGCCAGAATTTTCACCTGGCCGGAGGCGACGTGCGGCGTCACCGAAATCGCCGGCAGACAGGCCGCCTGCACGTCGTTGCGCAGCACCGCGGTCATCGCCTGCGGCGAGCCGGGGTAGGGGACGTGCACCATCGTCGTGCCGCTCTTGAGCGCAAGCGCTTCCATGGCCAGATGCGACAGCGAGCCGTTGCCGATCGAGCCGTAGTTGTATTTGCCGGGATTTTTCCGCAGCAGATCGACGAGTTCGGCGACCGAATTGACGGCCAGGCTCGTGTGCACGACGAGCGCGCTCGGCTGAGTCGTCAGCATGGTGATCAGCGCGAGGTCCTTGGCCGGATCGTACGGCATTTTCGCGAACAGCAGCGTGTTGATGGCAAGCGGGCCGCCGAGACTGATGCCGATCGTGTAGCCGTCCGGCTCCGCCTTCGCCACCATCTCGGTCCCGGTATTGGCGCTGGCGCCCGGGCGGTTCTCGATCACGAACGGCTGCCCGAGCTTCTGTTGCATGTGGTCGGCGATCAGCCGCCCGACCATGTCCGGCGTCGAGCCGGGACCAAACGGCACGATGATCCTGACGGTTTTCGTCGGCCAGTCTTGCGCCGCAGTCGGCGTCCAAGCAAACAACAGTCCGCATAACGCCAAGACGAAGCGTCTGTTCATTGAATTTTCTCGCTCTCCTTAATGTTCATCGTCCGAATAGCCTGTCCGCGCGCAGGCGGGAAGCGGGATGATCCGGTGGTCATTGCAGATGCAATGATCGCAGGCGCGCAGTTTACCAGACGCGTGCCGTCGCCGGCGGTGCAACGACGATGCGATGCCGACGACCTTGCCTCCCGGCACGCCATGGCCTCTACTGCGCCTGCAGGACAGCACGCTGCGCAAACGTCGATGGTGATTTTGGCGAGGCTTGGGCCATGGGGCTGGCGATTCTCGTGCTCGGACTTTTCGTCTTCCTTGGGGCGCATGTCTTCGTGACGTTGCGTGCGCCGCGCGCCGCGGTGATCAAGTGGATCGGAGAGTGGCCCTACAAGGGGCTGATGTCTTTGGTCTCCCTCGCCGGGCTCATTCTGATCGGCTACGGCTTCGGGCAGTATCGGGCGACCGGCTGGATCGACGTGTGGTCCCCGCCCCGGTGGACCTACTACGTCACGCAGCTATTGATGTGGCCGGCGAGCATTTTCGTGGTCGCGGCGTATAGCCGCGGCAATATCTGGCGCGCGCTCAAGCACCCCATGCTGGTCGGGGTGAAAACCTGGGCGGTCGCGCACCTCATCTCCAACGGCGATCTCGGCTCGATCGTGCTGTTCGGCTCCTTTCTTGCGTGGGCGGGCTACGATCGCATGACGCTCAAACACCGAACCGATCCCGGCGCGCCGGCGATCCCGGTCGGCGGGCATCGCAACGACACGATCGCACTCGTAGTGGGGACCATCCTTTATCTCGCGCTGGGTTTCATCTTCCATCCCATTGTGGTCGGTGTCGCGGTCTTCGGCACGCCGGCGGAGTAGGATTTTCGCCAATGTCGGCACAAGACGAGATCAAGCGGCTGACCGCCCCCGACATCCGCGCGCGCAAGGGCGGCGAGCCGATCGTCTGCCTCACGTCCTACCACGCGCATACCGCGCGCCTGCTTGATCGCCATTGCGATCTCATTTTGGTCGGCGACTCGCTCGGCATGGTGATGCATGGGCTCGAAACCACCGTGCCGGTCACTCTCGATATGATGATCCTGCAGGGGCTGGCGGTGATGCGCGGATCGAAGCGGGCGCTCGTCGTGGTCGATATGCCGTTCGGCTCCTACGAAGCGTCCAAGGAGCAGGCCTTCATGTCGGCGGCGCGGGTGATGAAGGAGACCGGCTGCGGAGCAATCAAGCTCGAGGGCGGCCGCCGCATGGCCGAGACCATCGCCTTTCTGGTCGAGCGCGGCGTGCCGACCATGGGCCATATCGGCCTCACGCCACAGTCGATCAACACCATCGGCTCGTTTCGCGCTCAAGGTCGCAGCGAGGTGGATTGGGGGCCGATCGAGGATGACGCGCGGGCGGTCACGCAGGCCGGCGCCTTTGCGGTCGTGATCGAGGCGGTGGCCGAGCCGCTCGCCCGCCGCATCACGGCTGGCGTCGAAATCCCGACCATCGGCATCGGCGGAAGCGTCGCCTGCGATGGCCAGATCCTGGTGCTTGAGGACATGCTCGGGCTGTCCCCGCGGGTGCCGAAATTCGTCAAGCGCTATGGCGAGCTTGGTCCCTCCATCGAGGCCGCGGTTGCGGCCTACGCCGCGGACGTCCGCGCCCGCGCCTTCCCCGGCCCGGAGCATGTCTATCCGCTCCGGAACAAGCCGAAGTAGCCTGGTTCATCAATGGGTTGGCGGCAACGGCCGCGATCCGGCTTTGCCTTGCCTGTGCCACATCGATAGGCTAATCCGCCATCACTACGGTGGGTGCGTGCGAGCGCGGGGTGGGGCGGGGACGTTCGTGTCCGACATCTTTCACGAAGTCGACGAGGAAGTCCGGCGGGAACAGCTCAAGAAGCTGTGGGACCGCTACGGCAATTATGCCGTCGCCGCAGCCGTTGTGCTGCTCGTGGCGGTTGCGGCTTGGCGCGGCTATCTGTGGTGGGAGGGCAAGAAGGCCGCCGAGAGCGGCGCCGCTTTCGAGGCTGCCAGCACGCTCGCCGAAAGCGGCAAACGCAGCGAGGCCGAGGCGGCGTTCGGCAAGATCGCCGTCGACGGGACGTCCGGTTATCGTCATCTCGCACGCATGCGCGAAGCGGCCGAGCTTGCCCAGACCGATGCCAAGGCCGCGATCGCAGCCTACGACCAGATTGCCGCCGACGGTGCAGTCGGCCCAGCGCTGCAGGATCTGGCGGCGCTGCGCGCGGGCGCGCTCCTCATCGATGCCGGCTCCTTCGAAGAGGCGCGACAGCGCCTCGAGCCGCTCGCGGCGAATGATCGCACCTTCCGCCACACCGCGCGCGAATTTCTCGTGCTAGCCGCTTGGCGCGCCGGCGACACGACGGCGGCCAAGCACTGGTTCGATCTGCTCATGACGGACGCGCAAACCCCACCCGCCACCCGCTCCCGCGTCGAGAAGCTGATGGCGCTGGGCGCCAGCGCGAGCAAGAGTTGAGGGGCGCAGCATGAACCGATTCGCGCGCATCGGCCTGACCGTCTTGGCATTGTCGCTCGGCGTCCTGCTGGCGGGTTGTGAAGGCTTCGATCCGACCACCATCATGGATTCGGATTTTTTCAACACCAAGAAGCGGCTGCCGGGCGAACGCAAACCAGTATTTCCGGAGGGAACGCCCGGCGTGACGCAAGGCGTGCCGAAGGAGCTGGTCAAGGGCTATCAGCCTGGGGAGCAGGCCCAGGACTCTAAGCTCCAGGAGTCGCAGCCTACCGCGCAGGCCGAGCCCGAGGCCAAGGCCGAGAGCAAGCCGAAACCCAAGCCGAAGCCAAAAGTCGTCGCCAAGCCGAAAGACGAGTCGGGCCCGACCGCCATCACCATTCGGCCGTCGCAGGAGCAATCGCAGGCCCAATCGCAATCCGAGGCCCAATCGCAACCCCAGGCGCAATCGCAATCCCAGCCGCAGTGGCCTGATCCGCCGCCGATGCAGCGGCCGGCGGCCAGTGCTTGGCCCGGGTCGACGCAGCCGTCCGGTGGGGTCGCCTGGCCGGATCCGCCTGCGCCGCGCTGATTGCACTCATCGCTGCCACCGGGCATAGAGCGGCGTTAACAACGCGCTGCCTCGGTCATGAGCTTCACGGTCGCCATTGTCGGACGGCCGAACGTCGGCAAGTCGACGCTATTCAATCGCCTGGTCGGCAAGCGCCTCGCGTTGGTCGACGACCTTCCCGGGGTCACCCGCGATCGCCGCGAGGGCCGCGCGCGCCTCGGCGATCTCGCGTTCACTGCCATCGACACGGCGGGGCTCGCAGAGGCTGCGCCCGAAAGCCTCACCGGGCGCATGCAAGAGCAGACCGAGGCTGCGATCTCGACCGCCGATGCCGTGCTGTTCCTGATCGACGCGCGCGCGGGGACGACGCCGGCCGATCGCGCGTTCGCCGATCTCGTGCGCAAATCGGGCAAGCCTGCGATCCTCATTGCCAACAAGAGCGAGGGTAGCGCCGGCGAGGCCGGCGTGCTCGAGGCCTACGAGCTTGGCCTCGGCGAGCCGATCGCAATCTCGGCCGAACACGGCGAGGGGCTCGCCGATCTCTATGCGGGACTGCGCGCAGCGCTGCCCGATGCCACCGCGCCGGCGGCGGAGGTGGAGCGACGCGACGCCGGCAGCGATATCGAACAAAACACCGCCGCGCACAGACCGATCCGCATCGCCGTGGTCGGCCGCCCCAATTGCGGAAAATCGACGCTGGTCAATCGGCTGCTCGGCGAGGAGCGGCTGCTGACGGGGCCCGAGGCCGGCATCACCCGCGACGCCATCGCGGTGGATTTGACTTGGCAGGATCGACCCTTCCGCGTTCACGACACCGCCGGGCTACGGCGCCGTGCCCGGGTCGAGGAGAAGCTCGAAAAGCTGTCGGTTGCCGACGCGCTCAATGCCGTGCGTTTCGCCGAAGTGGTCGTCTTGCTGATGGACGCGCAAACGCCGTTCGAGGACCAGGACCTGCGCATCGCCGATCTCATCGAGCGTGAGGGCCGCGCGCTGGTCATCGCCATGAACAAGTGGGACCTCATCGAACCGCGCGCGGGCGCCATCAAGAAACTTCGCGAAGAGACCGATCATTGGTTGCCTCAGGTCAAGGGCGTGCCGGTCGTGGCGGTGTCGGGCCTTACCGGCGCGGGGCTCGACCGGCTGATGCAGGCCGTCGTCGACGCGCATGCGTTCTGGAACCGGCGCGTGGAAACGAGTGCGCTCAACCGCTGGATCGCCGAGGTCGTCGCGGCTCATCCGCCGCCGGCGGTTTCGGGCCGACCCATCCGGCTCGACTACATCACCCAGCCGAAAAGCCGGCCGCCGACCTTCGTGCTGTTCACCAGCCGCGCCGACGCGCTGCCCGACGCCTACCGCCGCTATCTCGTCAACAGTCTGCGCGAAACCTTCGATCTCCCCG
>Ga0318522_10000109_pt1 | contig 12671 bp, 9 predicted proteins | sample GRESIP178b2f18_FD_203490 | JGI IMG/M metagenome (GOLD analysis project Ga0318522, IMG submission 203490) | Tropical soil microbial communities from Luquillo Experimental Forest, Puerto Rico - GRE.SIPMG.178b2f18 | ecosystem: Environmental > Terrestrial > Soil > Tropical forest > Bulk soil...
ACCCTCCATTGTTCCCGGTTGAGCGAGCGATACCAAGGCGAAGAGCCGATGGCAGCGTTGGTGTCCATGCCGGAGCCTTTCCTGTTCTGCGTTTCTAGCCCGTCCGTTTGCGCGCCGGGGCACGTTCAACACCGCCGGAAAGTATACGCTCGCGTTGTAGCGCGGCAATACCCCTGTCGACAGCGGTTGGCGGTCAGGGCTCGAGGATGATATCGACCCGGCGGTTATAGACAGACGGGTCGCTCGAACCGGTCTGTCCTATCGGCTCCTGCCGGATTATCGTCCGCTCGATGCCGTCCGCCTCGAGCTGGTCGGTGACGATCGAACTGCGCGTTTGGGCGAGGTATTTGTTCGTTTCAGCCGTCCCGGTGGCACTTGCCCGGGCCTGGACGACGATCCGGCGTGCGCCGGATTCGCGGGCGCGCTTGGCCGCATCGGCTATGATGGTCTTTGCTTCGTCGGAGAGAAAGGCACTGAATTCGTCGAAATAAACAAGAAACCGAGCGCTGCCCTGAGGGGTGTCGCTGGGTGCCGTCTGAGCGCTCGCAGCGGCGCAGACGACGAGCATCACTAAGATCATCACCAGACGCCAATATTTCCAAAGTGTACAGGGCATTGCGTTGCTCCATTGTGAACGCACCCGAAAGCCGATGGGCCGTAAGCGGAAGGGCCATCATCTTTAGCTGTAGCGTTGGTCGCTGCTCAGTCGCGGCGTGCGGCCGCTTCATCGTGCAGAATTACCTCTTCGGCCATCCACGATTGCAGCAGTGTATAGCCCACCGCGAGCACGACTGGACCAAGGAAAATGCCTACCAGTCCAAAGGCAATGAGACCGCCGATGACCCCGGCCAGAAGTAGAACCAACGGCAAGTGAGCCCCTTTCCTGATCAGAATCGGCCGCAATATGCTGTCCAAGCTGCCAACCACGATGGTCCACACCAGAACAAAGGTCCCCCAGCCCGACTCCCCGCTCCAATACAGCCAGATAACAACCGGTACAAGCACGGGTAAGGGCCCGAGTTGGGCGATGCACAGCATGAACATAATTGCCGTCAGCACTGCGGCGAACGGCACACCTGCGAGCGCGATCCCGACGCCGCCGAGTACCGACTGGGCGACCGCCGTCACCACCACGCCGAGGGCCACGCTGCGGATCGCTTGGCCAGCCAATTGAACCGACTGCTCGCCACGCTCGCCGGCGAGACGGAATCCGAAACGCCGCGCGGCGGCGGCGGCGCGTTCACCGCCCACATACATGATGGCGGCAATGATGACGGTCAGCAAAAACTGCACAAAGACGATCCCCAAACCGCCGAGCGCGGCAACGAACCAGCTCGCTGCGTCCCCGGCATAGGGGGCTGCCTTCGCGACCAGCGGCTCGACGCCGCTGGCAGCAACGCTTTCCCAAAACTGCGCGGCTCGTTCGCCAAACAGCGGAACGCCGGCGAGCCACTCGGGGGGCGACGGCAGCTTGAACGATTTGAGTGACGTCCCCCAGTCGACGATGCGGTCGAAGTTGTCGACGATCGTCGTGATGGCGAGCCAGAATGGCACCACAAAGACGAGCAACAGCGCCAGAGTCATAATCGTGACGGCGAGCGCGCGACGGTTCCACAATCGCTGCTGAACCCGCAGCATCACCGGCCAAGTCGCCACGACGAGTGTCGTGGCCCAGATTATCGCCGGCAGAAAAGGTCGTAATATCCAAAAGCAAGCGGCGATCAGTCCTGCGACGAATAAAACCGCAAGAGTGGTACGAGTAAGATCGGACCGTCCTTCCATTCCACGCAGGTGCTCGGGCCGCAGGCTCCGCCCGGCTATCTCACGGGCGAACCATCAATTGAAGGCGGTGTCCATCAGGGTCGCGAAAATAAATGCAGCGGTCTTCCCCTGGGCGACCGGTGACTGCAACTCCTTGCCCCTCCAATTCGACTTTGAGGGTCTCATATGTCCCTGCCGCGACGTTCAGGGCCAGATGGTTGAGATCATTGCCCGCCGTCAGCGGGTCATCACTAGCCTTCTTGAAGAGCGCCACACCCTGCCGCCCGGCGTGCAGAAACACCTGCCCATCGTCCTCTCGGTACGCGGTCATACCAAGGATCTCGGTGTAAAATTTCTTCGAACGCTGCACGTCATTGACATGCAGGACGACATGGTCGACCCCGGTTGTTTGGATCATCCCTTCCTCCTGTTTGTTGGCTCGCGCCCTGATAAAGGGCTGGTGCCCCGAGTCGGATTCGAACCAACGGCCTACCGCTTACGAAGCGGTTGCTCTACCACTGAGCTACCGGGGCGAGGCGAGCGGGAGACTTTTAGCCCGTTCGATGGTAAGCGCCAAGTCCGGTGACGAGGCAACCGGCAGCTCTGTCCGGGGTTGAGCGAGTTCGGGTGCCGCCTGGGGTTCGGCTGCAACCGGCAAACTTCCGCCGGGGACCGCCCAAGCAGGGGTGCGCCAAGAGAGGGCATCGAAGATGCCGCAATGGGGGCACAATGACCGCCAATCGAGACTGTCTCTGCTGCAGCTTGCGCAGACATAGCGCGGATCGGGTGTTGCCCCGACTGCACGATCGAGCCATTCCCGCACGGGTCCAAGATCGTTGTGCTCGGCTTCCTCGAGCCGCGCCATGAGTAGGCACATGCGAGGGGTCGCGCCAGTAGCCAGCGCGTCTTTCAGATGGCGGCGCGCCTCGCCCCAGAGCTGGGCATCGAGGGCCGCCTCGGCAAGCATCAGGCGGCTTTCCCGCGCCGACGGGTTTTGTGCTGCGAGCCGCTCGAACGATTTGACGCGGGTAAGCGGAGCCTCTGCTTCGTGAATCGCGCCGTAAACCGCAGCGAGGTCGGGATGGGGGGCCGTGCGCCAAGCACGTTCGATGGCCTTTGACGCGCGCCCGGTCCGTCGCCCTCGGAGCAATAAACGCGCGTGATGTGCAGCCGGCGTGGCGAGGTCTTCGGTCAGCGCCCGGGCCTCGGCCGCCAAGGCTATTGCCCTACGTTGGTCGCCGCTGGCGAATGCGGCGCAACTCAGTTCATGGAGAATGACGCCGCGGTGATGGCGGGCCTGATCGGGCGGTAAGAGCCGGCGCTTCGCTGCGTGCGCGAGAGTCTCCCGCGCTGCCTCCCAGCGCCCCTCGCGCGTTTCTAAATCGAAACGGCTCAGGGCTACCCACCGTGTTCGAGGGCGTAATTTCATGGCGCGCTCGACGAGGCGCAGCGCGCCGGTTCGATCGCCTGCGCCCATCGCTTGGTTCAATAGGCCGCGCAAGCCGAGAAACTCGGTTTCCGGCCGTCCGAGCATCGCGGTGAAGAATTTCTTTGCCGCACTCTCGTCGCCGTCGAGCTGCGCCGCTTGCGCGGAAAGAAGCAAGGTCAACGGGGGGTCGGCGAGCAGCAAATCGGCCCTCTTGGCGAAGCGCCGTGCCTCTTGCGGGTCGCCGGCGGCGACTGCGACCATGCCTTGGGTCAGCGCCCGGTAGCCGGCATGGCGACGCCTTTCCCTTCGAGCGTGCAACAGCCGGCGCGGGGCGTCGATGATCAGCGACAGCATCGAGAACAGCAGTCCTGCGACCAGGGCCGCGAGGATCGCGGCGGCGGCGAGCACGGCGACCGAAGTCTCGACCTGCCAGCCTTGCCATAGGATCTCGACCCGGCCGGGATGATCGGCGAAGAAAACCGCGGCGGCGACCAGCACCGCGACGATAACAACTCCGATAAAAGCGCGGATCACGACGGCTGCGCCGATTTCGCCGGCGTCTCGGTCGGTGCACCTCCCGGCGCCTCGGCGGGAGTGGCGAGGCGGGCCAATAGCAGCTCCTGCAAATGCGCTAATGCCACTTCCGCCGTGAGCCGTACCTGCGCCTGCTCCAACCAGGACTGGACCGCCTCGGATTTGGGTCCGGAGACCGTTTGGAGTGCTGAGACGGCACCTGGCAGATCCCCGCGAACGAGCGCCGCCTGGGCGACGCTCATCGCCGGCTCCTGCCCGGTTTGCGAGGCGTCGATGCGGCGGATGGTCACCAAAGAGTGTAACCACGCCGCCGTCTGTGTTCCCAAATCCGAGCCGGAGGGGGGCGCGGCTGCAGGAGCGATCTGGCCGGAGAGCATCCCCAGACGTTCGCTCAGGGCGCCGTTGCCGGGTACCCCTGCCTCAGCAAGGCCTGCGAGCGGCCGGGCTGCGGCAATGACGTCGGGCTGGTCATGGGCGAGCTTGATGAAGGCGTCGTATTCGGCGGCGAAAGACCGCGCCGCCTCAACCGCTTCGCGCATCCGCAACAGCGCAGCGAGGAGGTTGGCGTTGGCCCGCACGGCGCTGCTGGTCGCTCCGACTCTACGCTCGATCGCCGCCAACCGCTCGGCGAGATCGCTGGAGAGGCTGCTGATTTGCGTCACCTCCTGCTGCAATTTATCGAAGCGTGCAGCTTCACTGGCGGCGCGCGAAGCTAAGTTTGCCTCGATCGCGTTCAGCCGCTTTTCGAGTTGTTGCAGCCCTGCTTTTGTGGCCGCGGCCGCGGCTTCGGTTTGCTGATCTGCGTTGTGTGCAGCTTCCAGCTGATCTACCCGGCGAGCCAGGGCGTTCGCCGCCGAATTGATCGCGCTGATATCGGGGGACGGCACGTCTGAGCGTTTCTCGATGGCCGCCAGCCGAGCGGCGAGTGCGATCGAGTTCTCGGTCGGCGCTGTGGGCTGACTTCCCCAGGGCAGAAGTGGCGCTAGATCGCGCGCCCAGAATGGCGACGAGCTGACCCCTGCGATCACCAGCAGCAGCAGGGCAGCCAGCCAGCACACCGTTCGCCGAGAACCCCCGGCGGGTTGGGCGGACTTCGCGCTTTCGCTGAGCGGCTGGTCCGTCCCTTGCGGGGATGCGATGGCCTCCGCCGGAGATTCCTGGTCGCGTCCTTCCGCCACGGTCAGCCCTATCGCCGCTCGGCGAGAACGGCGTCGAGCATATCCAGTAACGCCGGCTGGTTGGGTCTCTCGGCAACTCGCCGATCGCGCCACGGCAAGCCCGCGAGGACCGCGTCGGCCGCTGCGCTGATCGCCAAGGCGGTAATCGTCCCGCAGCATTCGGCAACACCGGCGACGGCCGCGAGCCTGACAAAAATCGCCGCAGTGCGGGGCGAGAAGAACAAGGCAAAAGCGGTCGTCCCGCAACGCAATGCGCGGACCGCGGGTGCGCTCAGCGCTCCTACTGGCCGGGCCTCGTAGAGAACGCTACGCTCGATCGCAAAGCCGCGCGCCCGCAATGCGCCGACGAGGTCGCCAGCAACGATGTTGCCGGCGGCATGCAACAGCCGCCCGTCCTGCGGCCGCAGCCGCTCCGCCGCGAGGCGGACGAGGTCGGCGACAGCGCCGCAGGCGCTTTCCACTGTGGTGAAGCCCTCGGCGTGGGCCCGCGCTGCCGTAGCCTCGCCGACCGCGAACAGCGGCAGCCAGCGTTCGCCCGTGACCCGCGCCAGCGCACGCACACCATTGACGCTGGTACAAAGGATCGCCTGCACCATGGCAAGATCGAGTGCTGCGGCGGCGCAATAATGGATCTGTATCATCGGTTCGATGACCGCACCGACGCCCCGCGACGCCAGCGCCAACACCAGACTTTCCGATTCTTCGTGAGGCCGCGTGACGAGCGCTTTTATTCCTCGATGCGACGCGATCTCCGTGAGGTCGCGGGCCGCACCGCCTTCCACGTCAGGCCTGGACCCGTCCGGATCGGACATCCAGGGCCTCGGGCTCGCGCCAGAAGGGCGCGGTGCGGTGCAGTCGATTGAGCCGCCGGCGTAGCTTTCGCTCGGCCTTCGCGAGCGCCTGCTCGTGCCATTCGAACAGCCGGGCGCCAGCGTGGGCGACGGGGCTGCGGCGCGCTCCTGCGCAAAGCTCGCGCAGAATGTCATGCGCGACACGCACGTCGTTTGCGTAGCCGAGATCGTCCTGCAGGCGTTTCAATCGCTTCATAAACCGCTGCAGATCATCTTGGTCAAACAGATTCCCGAGGAGCTCCAACGTATAGCGGAGTTTCTTCCCCGCGATCCGCAACTTGTGCCGCTGCGGTGCGGTCAAGCGGCCGAACCGTTTGCTGCGTTTGCGCACCTCACGCCAGCGTCGATCGAGCAGGTGCGGAGCCAGATCGCCGATTGGCGAGGTCAGCAGAGCCGACCGCGCGGCCGGGCCCTCGCGCCACCCGCGTGCCTCGAACCAGTGCGAGAGGCGCAGCATTCCGGCAGCATGCCGCTTCGAGAGGATAGCACGCTCGACTCGCTGATAGGCGGCGCTGCGCTCTCTGTCGAGCGCCGCTGCCAGATCATCAACGCCGGTTTTGTGCGACAGCTCCGCCCGGGCGGGTAGCAGCAACTCGGTCGCAAAAACGTCGAGGTTGCGCGCCCGTCCAAGAATGTCGACGAGCCATGCCAGTTCGCCTGATATCCGGCGGCGATCCGCGGCAGGCAGCAGTCTTTTGAAGGCAGAAATCGCCGAGCGGATCCGGCGCACCGCGACGCGCATCTGATGAACGCCCTCCGGGTCCATGGCGAGCGCCGCGGCCTCGTTGTGGAGCAGATGCGCAAGACAGGCCCGACCGATTTCTTGGAGGGCCGCTTCGACCGTCATAGCCGGATCGAGGGCGATCGGCTCCGCGTGGACTACCGGCGATGCGGTCTCAGCCTCATCGCCGAGCTGGTAGCCCCGCTCGGACTTGCTCCGCGGCTCGATGCGGATCGGCGCCACGTCGAGCAGTTGCAAGGCAACATCGTAAAGAGCCGCGGCATCACCGCTCTTGAGCTCCAGCTCGATCTCACTAATCGGCTCGGCCGCGCCGTCGCCGGCTACGCGGATCTCTCCTTGGTCGATTGCAGCCTCGATACGGGTTGCCGGGGTCGGCTCGATCGCAAACGTTGTGCGCGTGACGTCGGTGGCGAAAAACGGCTGCAGATCGCCGGCAATCCCGTCCGGCAGATGCTCGCCGCTCTGCGCCGCGTTAGGGTCGGGATAGCCCTCGGCGAGCTCGTCCTCCCATTCCCCGCGCGTCAAGACATCGAAGGAACTGGGATCTCCTGACTTGACGGTTTGAATAAACCGGTCGCCCTGCTCCCGAACGCGAAGGCTTAGGCCTCGGCGCTTCAGCGTCAGGTCGGGGGTGTCGTAATAGGTGCTGATCAGCCGAGACTGCGAGCAGGCGGACGCGGGGGCCATTTCGACGAGCGCTCGCCTGAGCTCGGCCAGGTCAGCTACTGAAGCCGCAAGCTTGAGTTCAACTTCCGTCGAGATGCAGCGCCTCCCTTGTTTCGATCTATCGGGCTGCTTGGCAGCGACCGTCGCGAGACTCTCTGTGCCAGCGCCGGTCTGCCGACGGCTGATCTTGGCGCAAAATCGTCGACCCTGCGATGCTTCAATTTCGCACAGCCGCCGCCCCTTTTCCAATCCATTGCAGCGGAAACGCGGAGTTGCACATATCAGGGTTGTGGTCGAAGCCCCGGGTCAGCGGCAAATAGCAACGCTAGACTTCAGGGTTCCCCCTTCGAGATCATCGAGAAATTCACCGTGACGTTGACGGTCTCCCCGACCGCATCCCGACGATGGCTCTTCGGCGAGCCCGATTTTCGACGGCTCTGGCTCGTTGGGCTGGTGGTCTTCTCGGTGCGCTGGCTCGAAATGTTGGCGGTGGCGGTCTTCGCTTATCAGCGTACCGGCTCGCCGCTCACCGTCGCGCTGTTGACGATGTTGCGGATGCTGCCGATGGCGCTGTTCGGCGCACTGATTGGCGCTGCGGCGGAGCGCGTGGAACGGCGCACAGCACTCGTCATCGTCGTGGCGTTGATGCTGCTGTGCTCGATCGCTCTCGCGCTCCTCGCCTGGTGCGATGCTCTCGAAGTCTGGCATCTTGCGCTTGCCAGCTTCATCAGCGGCCTCACCTGGACCGCCGACAACCCGGTGCGCCGCACGATGATCGGCGAGGTCGTCGGGCCCGAGCGGATGAGCGCCGCGATGTCGATCGATGTCGGCGCCAACAATGCGAGCCGCATGCTCGGCCCGACGGTCGGTGGCATCCTGCTTGCAACTTTCGGCATCGGCGGCGCGTTCGTGGTTAGCGCCGCGGGCTACCTCGTCGCGGCGATGGTTGCGCTGCGCGTAAATCATCGCAATACGGCTATGCCCTCGGGCGCTGCAGGTGTGCTCGAACGGATGATCGAAGGACTCGTTCTCGTCCGGCGCGACCGGCGATTGAGCGGAACCATGGTCATCACCGTGATCTACAATACCTTTGGCTGGCCGTTCACCAGCATGATTCCGGTAATCGGCCAGGATAATCTGGGTCTTGGAGCTGCCGGCATCGGCCTGCTCGCCAGCATGGACGGGGTCGGTGCTTTCTGCGGCGCGATCGTGATCGCCTTATGTGCCAAGCCGCCCCATTACACGCGGCTCTACATCGGCGGGGTCGTGATATATCTCCTGATGCTACCGGTCTTCGCCCTGTCGCCCGATCCGCTGCTCGCAGGCTCCGTGCTGCTGCTGACGGGCTTGGCCAATTCCGGGTTCAGCATCATGCAGGCGACGCTGGTGTATCTTGCGGCGCCGCCAGAGATGCGCAGCCGCGTCTTTGGCGTGCTCTCCGTCTGTATCGGGGTAGGCATGATCGGCTTCCTCCATCTTGGTTGGCTCGCCGGCATGATTGGCGCCACCTGGGCGATCGTGACGATCGGCGCCGAGGGTCTCGTGGCCGTGCTGCTGACCCGGCGCTGGTGGCGAGCGATCGGGCCGTGATCTCGGAATTCGTCGCAGCAACCGTCGCACACGATGTATCCTGAGCCCGTATTGCGGGAGAAGAACATGTCGTCGAACCCCCTTGATCTGCGCCGCGATGACAGATCCCCCGATTATTTGGAGAGTGCGCGAGAGATTGCGCCGATGCTTGCGGCCGCCGGGGACGAGATCGAGGAGCGCCGGGAGCTCCCGGAGCGGGTGGTCGAGACGCTGATCGAGCGCGGCTTCTTCCGCATGCTGCTGCCGCGCTCGCTCGGTGGCGCCGAGCTCGACCCATTGACCTACGTCCAGGTGCTCGAAGAGATCGCTAAGGCCGACCCTTCTACCGCCTGGTGCCTCGGGCAGAATTCGGGCTGCTCGATGACCGCCCCCTATCTCGACCCGGCCGTGGCGGACGAGATTTTCGGGCCGCCGCGCGGCATCCTTGCCTGGGGGCCGGAGCTGCCGGGTGCCGGGCGCGGTGTTGCGGTCGAGGGCGGCATCCGCGTCACCGGGCGCTGGGGCTTTGCCACCGGCAGCCGGCACGCCACCTGGCTCGGCGCGCACGTTCCGATCTTCGAGCCGGACGGTACGCCGCGCCTTAACCCCAACGGCCGCGCGTTTGTCCGCACCGTGCTGTTTCCCAAGACAAGCGCCGAGATCATCGACAACTGGCAGGTCATCGGACTGCGTGGCACCGGCAGCGACAGCTACCGGGTGGACGACCTGTTTGTGCCGCAGAAATACACCGCTTCGCGTGACAACGAGGCCGAGCGGCGCGAGCCTGGGCTACTCTACCGGTTTACCAGCGGCATGATCTACGCCGCGAGTTTCTCGAATGTATCTCTGGGGATCGCGCGCGGCGCGCTCGACGCCTTTGTCGTGCTGGCGCGTGACAAGATTCCCCGCGGCGCCCGCGGCACCCTGCGCGAGAACAACGTGGTCCAGTCGCAGGTGGCGCAATGCGAGGCGCGGCTGCGCTCCTCGCGCGCCTTCATCCACCAGACCCTCGCCGAGATGTGGAAGGAGGCCGAGCGCAACGGCGAGTTCCGGTACGAGCAGCACGTCCGGCTGCGCCTGTCCACGACCTGGGCGATTCACCAGGCGCGCGACGTCGTCGCCACCGTCTATGGTGCCGCCGGCTCGACCGCGGTCTTCACCGATAACCCGTTCGAGCGACGCCTGCGTGACATCCACGCCGGGACGCAGCAAGGCCAAGGCCGCCCGATCCATTTCGAGACCGTCGGCCAGGTCCTCTTGGGCTTGCCCCCACAGGGACGGATGTTCCGCTGAGCTGCTTCCATCGGCCGCAGAAATACAACGAAAATAGCGACGGTACCCTTGAGGCGCTTCATTCGAGCCGCACAATTTATCATTGGATCAATTGGTTACGTCACAATTTGCGACGCCAAGAAACAACGAAATCGGCGTCATCGATCAACGAATTCCGCACAGCCCTGAGGGAGCCGAAGCAACGAATTAAGAGGCTTTGGGTCGCTCGTTCGCAGCGAGCCGCTATACGCACCCAAGCGACGCTCGCCTGATGAGCTATGGTTAATGTAACATCCCATTTTATGAAGGCACTCCTGCCGCGGCGAACCCTGGGCATTCAGGCGCGGCTCGTGATCTTGGTGCTCGCGACCGTGCTGCCTCTGGTCGGGTTGGCGAGCATTGCGATGATCCGCACTGTTGATGCGGAGCGGGCACGGATCGAGCGCGACGCCCAGGAGAGGGTGGCCGGTCTGCTCGCCGATGTCGACCGGCAGATCACCAGCATACAGGCTGAGCTCCAGGTGCTTGCAGTGTCACCAAGCCTGCAAGAGGGAGACTTCGCGGGCTTCGATCGTCAGATGCGCGAAGCGCTCAAGATCCAGGGAACATCGATCGTTCTGCACGACACCAAAGCCCAACAGCTGCTCAGCACCAACCGGCCATTCGGTCAGCCGCTGCCGCGCGCGACCAACAGCGAAATGCACGATCGCGTGGTCGAGACCGGCAGGCCGCAGATCTCGGACTTGATCATCGGCGCTGTCTTGCGACGGCCGATCCTGACGGTGGGGGTGCCGATCTTCCGCGGCGGGGAGGTCACCTACGTGCTGGCGATGGGGCTCGGGCCGGAAATATTGTCGGCGCTGTTGAACGAGCAAAACCTGCCTCCCGGCTGGAATGCCGGGATCTTCGACCGCAATTGCCTGATTGTCGCACACAACCGTGATCTCGGTCACCTTGTTGGCCAACCGGCTACGCCAACCCTGCGCGCGCAGATTTCAAAAAGCTCCGAGGGATGGTTTCTCAGCGTCACGAAAGAAGGGCTTCCGGTGTATTCCGCTTTTAAGCGGTCGCCGATCACCGGTTGGACCGTCGCAGTCGGCTTACCGAGGGAGTTCGTCGATGCCCCGCTCAGGCGAGCGCAATGGCTCGCCTTTGGTGGCGGTGGGACGGCGCTCGCCGCGAGCCTCGCTCTCGCCTGGTGGATGGCCCGGGCGATCCGGCGGCCGGTCGAGTCGCTGACCGCTGCCGCCCGAGCCTTGGGCAGCGGCGGGGCAGTCGGTCCGCCGGTCGGCGGGGTTCGCGAGCTCGAGCAGATCGGCGATGCGTTGTGCGCCACCGGTATGGCGCTCGAACAGCGAACTCGTGCCCGCGAACAGGCCGAGGCAGCTCTGCGGGCGAGCGAAGAGCGGTTTCGCATGTTGGCCGAGTCACTGCCACAGCTGGTGTGGACCTGCCTGCCGGACGGGCAGGTTGACTATTTGAGCCGACAATGGCTCGCCTATACCGGGATGTCGGAAGCGGAGCCTCTGGATTCGCAGCGGCTGAGACAGGTGATACATCCCGATGATCTGGCGGCCACAACAACAAGCTGGACCGCTGCTGCGGAGGGCCGAGCGCCCTACGATCTGGAGCATCGCATCCGCGCCGCGGACGGCCGCTACCGTTGGTTCAAGACCCGTGGCACGCCGGTTACCGACGCGGCGGGTCAGACGATCAAGTGGTTCGGTACGTGCACCGACATTCAAGACATCGTCGAGGCTCGCGATACGCTAGCGCGTAGCCGCGAGCAGCTCGAGGCCATGGTCGAGGAACGCACCCGAGAATTGGCTGCCGCTAACGCCCGGCTCCGCACCGAAATCGGCGCGCGGGAACTGGCGCAAACGGCGCTGGTGCAGGCGCAAAAGATGGAGGCGGTAGGACAGCTCACGGGCGGCATTGCCCATGATTTCAACAATCTTCTGACTGCTGTGTCAGGCTCCTTGGAGCTGCTCGAAGCTCGGACCTCGGACGAGAAGAGCTTGCGTCTGCTGCACACCGCACAGCGTGGCGCATCGCGCGGGGCCAAGCTGACCCAATCTCTGCTCGCATTCGCGCGCAAGCAGCATCTCGAGCCGGTGCTGGCGGACCTCAACTTGGTGATCGCCGAGATGAGCGAGATGTTGCGAAGCTCCGTAGGCCCCTCGGTCGAAATCAGACAGTCGCTCACGAGCGTGCTTTGGCCCGTTATGATCGATGTCAATCAGATCGAAACGGCGCTTTTGAACATTGCCATTAACGCGCGCGATGCTATGCCGCAAGGGGGCACGTTGCTGATCGAAACGGCCAATATCAGCGCAGGCAGCCTCGAGGCACCCGACGAGATGCTCGGCCGCGACTGTGTCCTGGTCTCGATGCGGGATACCGGAACCGGGATGAGCACCGACGTCATCGAGCACGCGTTCGAGCCCTTTTTCACGACGAAGGAGATCGGTAGGGGAACCGGATTGGGTCTGTCCATGGTGTTCGGCGTCGTGCGCCAATCCGGCGGGGCGGTCCGTATCCACAGCCGCATCCGCGAAGGGACGACGGTACAAATTTATCTGTCGCGGGCGACAGAGCTTGCGGCGCCCCGATCGGGAAGGTCGATGCAGGCCCAACTATCTAGGGGAGCGCACATTCTCGTGGTCGAC
>Ga0318522_10000126_pt1 | contig 12233 bp, 10 predicted proteins | sample GRESIP178b2f18_FD_203490 | JGI IMG/M metagenome (GOLD analysis project Ga0318522, IMG submission 203490) | Tropical soil microbial communities from Luquillo Experimental Forest, Puerto Rico - GRE.SIPMG.178b2f18 | ecosystem: Environmental > Terrestrial > Soil > Tropical forest > Bulk soil...
CGCATCGCGGGTCGCGCGATCGGCGCAGACCAGCACGATCGGCACGTTGGGCTTGGTGCGCAGCTGCCAGCGCGCGCCGATGAGGGTCGACCATGCCGATTCCGCGGCCACTTGCAGTGCGGTGACATTGACCATGACGGCTGAGGGTTCGTCCAGCGTGGCCTTCATGATGACGTCGCGCAGGGCCCCGGAGTTGCTGGTGTCGAGCACACCTTCAACCGTCAAAACCACCACCGATTGATCCGTGCGCGTCGCAACCGCCAGCGAGCTCGGCGACTCGGCTACCGCGCTCACCACACCCCCCCTTCCCCGTTAGATTTCATCTTCGCTGACTGCGACCCGCAAACCAATGCTGTGCGGGCGCGCGTGTCGTAGTCGCAAGTCAGGCGCCAACGTTGCCAACCGCTTTCCGTTTCCATGTCCCGCTCCTCGAATTCCCACCCGGCCAATTGCTTGAGAATCCGCCCCCTTGGCGGCAAACCTAAAGAATGCGGTGCCCCGGCATCGGCCCATAGCCGCTCCACAGATTGCACGCGCCTGAACTGTGCTTCGACCCCCGGTCCGAAGCGCCGACCCCCACCACGCCGAACATGTCGATCTCGTACTCGCCTTCCACAGCCACACACACCCGCGGTTACCCACCAAAGCCTGCGTGGTCAACCCCCCGGTGTGGCGGCAACCAGCTTAGTGCGATTACCCCGGCGTGGCACTTCACAAACTGAATGCCGCAGGAATTGGCAGGGTGCGGGTCAGTGTGCGATCTGGGCGTTCACTGTGCACTCAGGGCGTAGATCTGACCAAATTCTCGCCCTCAGTACACAATCGAAGCCCGCAGCGCGATCGTCGGGAGCTTGTTCAGCGTTAGCGCAACGCATATGGCGGAGCGCCCTGCCCGGCGACGGTGTGCGTGCCCCACGGTGTTTGTTCGATGATGCGCGCGGGTGCGCTGTACGCGCCGACCGTCAGCGTCGCATCTCGTGCCTGCTTGAGTGCCTCATCCGGAAGGGGCTGCGACGAGGACGTGAAAACCGTGCCCTGCCAGTGATAATGACCGTCGATCGGGTCCAGGCGGCCGGCGAGCCGGACGCGCACCCGGTGTTCAGTGCCGGCTATCGTCAGCGTCGCCGCGCCGTCATAGGTCCCGTCGTCCCCGCGGGCGCTGGATGACAGGTCGAACGCCGAGGCCACCCGATGAGGTTGGGCGGACCGCACGTAGACGCGCTCATTGAACACCTGTTGAGTACTGCGGCGCAGTGCAATTCGCGTACTGGCGGTGTGTTCCATGAGGCCCACGCACTCGGCGACATAGCGCGCCTGCGCGCCGACGTCCGGCTCGCCGAGGAAGAAGTAGTTGGGGAAACCGTGCAGGGCGACACCGAAATAGGGCTCCATGCCGTCGTCCCACATCTCCCCTATGGCCAGTCCGCCGGCTCCGACCAGAGTCCCGTCGGAGGTCGGACCGGGTACCGCGAATCCGGTGCCATAGATGATCGCGTCGACGTCATGGTCCATATAGCCCGAGCCGTCCGTGGTTCGGATGCCCGACGGGGTGATGGCGCTGATCGCCGATCCCACCAGCGCCGGCGCGGGTCTATTGTTGGCGGCCGGTCCGACACGGCGGCGCAACCAGCGCCTGGCGCGGGTCGTCGGCAACGGCAACTCGGGGACAATCCGGCGGGGCGGGTGCGCGAAGACGGTGACCGAGGCCCCGGAATCGATCAGTCGCGGGATGTGATGACCCGCGGTGGCGTCCGCTCCGATGACCGCGACGCGCTTACCGGTCGGATCGAAATGGCGGTCCCACGCCGCGGCGTGAAACGAATCGCCCAAAAAGTCGTCGCGCCCGGCAATGTCCGGTAGCCACGGGACCTGCACGGGTCGGTAGGCGGCGATGACGACACGAGCCTGGAAGATCTCGCCGCCGGCCGTCGTCAGCAGCCAGGTATCGGTTTCCTCGTCGAACCGTGAGCTGAGGACTTCGCGCCCGGACGTCCTGTCGAGCATCACGACGTCGGTGAGTCCGGCCGCCAGCAGTGCCGCCCGTGCACTCCGGCCGGCGGCACCCGCGCCGATGATGGCTATCCGGTGCCAGGGCTCAGCGAGGCCGGGCTCCCGGGTCACAGAAACCTGCTGCGCTTCCAGCCGCGGCGTGCGATCGGGCCCAGCAGGCCCACCTCGGTCAAAAACGCCGCCAGTGGAGCGAAGCCGGCCACCTGCATCTCTCGCCGGTGCGGGCTGGTGCGCGCGGTCTTTCGTGCCCGCTTTGCGTCTAAACCCGTCCGCGCGTACGGGATTGGATTGCTGAACAGGTAGTTGAAGAAATACCCGCCCAGCCCGTTGATGTTTGCCATAAACCATCGGTTGCGCCGGGGCATTTCGGCGACGCGTTTGCGCGCGCCGTCGCGGGCGAACTGAATGTGGCGGGCCTCTTCGGTGACGTGAATCCGCATGAGCCGCTGAATAATTGGCTGCAGTTCCGGGTCGTCCATCATCTGCCGTTGCAGCGAGTCGAAGATTTCCTCACCGATCAGGGCGGCGATCCAGAGCATCGAGCCGTATTGGAACGCCAGCGGCAAGGTGTTGATGATCATTCGGTGGAAACGCCGTGGGCGTACCGGCTTGGCACCGATGCGCTCGATGGCCTTGCCGAACATGACCATGTGGCGGGTCTCGTCGCCGAGCTCGGTCAGCTTGTAGTGCGTCGACCGGCTCGTCGGGTCCTCGTGCAGGATGGTGCGCAACAACGATTGGTTGAGCATGTTCTCGAACCAGATCCCGGCCGAGAGTGTGTTGACCAGCTCCTGGCGGGACAGCTCGATTTGTTGCGCGCGGGTCATCTCGTCCCACATCGGCGTGTTGTACAGCGACACCAGCCGCGGCGGCAGGTAGAACTTCTCCGGGTCCAGCGGGGCATCCCAGTCGATGTCGACGACCGGCTCGTAGGACTTTTTGACCGAGCCCTTCAGCAAGCGGTCGGAGAACTCTTCACGACTCGGCCCAGCTGACTTCACCGCAGTGGTCATCGCTGTTTTCCCTTCGGTGCTTGCGGGCGGTAGGGAGATCGCAACCAGATAGTCGATACCCATGGTACTGGGTACCTGGGGTCCCGGCTAGGCCTTTGAGGCCTCGATTCGGTTGACTCACACAGAATTGTGCGGGCAAGGAGGCCATGGTGGGTCGGCATATTCACGTGATCGGCATCGGCGCCGGAGACCCCGACTACCTCACCGTCCAGGCGATCCGGGCCCTCAACGACACGCAGGTGTTCTTCGCCATGGACAAGGGGGAGACCAAAAGCGACCTGGTCGCCCTGCGACGGGAGATCTGCGCCCGGTTCATCCGCGAGCCCGGATATCGCTTCGTCGAGCTGCCCGACCCCAAGCGGTCGGCGGAAGGCGACTACCGGGAGGCGGTTTCGGATTGGCACGCGGCGCGTGCGCGGGTCTGGGCGACAGCCATTTCCGCCGAGCTCGGTCCCGACGGCGTGGGCGCCTTCCTGGCCTGGGGCGACCCGTCGCTCTACGACAGCACGCTGCGCATCCTCGACGCCGTCGCGGCCGAGGTCGATTTCACTTTCGACGTCATTCCGGGAATCACCGCGGTGCAGGCGCTGACCGCTCGACACCGCGTCCCGCTCAACGAGGTCGGTGAACCGGTTCTGATCACGACGGGAAGGCAGCTACGCGAGCGGGGAATGTCAGGCTCGGCGATAGTGCTGCTCGACGCCGACTGCTCGTTTCAGGTGTGCCCGCCCGACACCCAAATCTGGTGGGGTGCCTACCTCGGGACCGACGACGAGCTGCTGGTGGCGGGCACCGTCGGCGAGGTCGGGACGCGCATCGCGACACTGCGGGCCGAGGCCCGCGCGCGGCACGGCTGGATCATGGATACCTATCTACTGAGAGCGTGTCCCAGGTGGGCGAAGAGCACGCCAGTCGACTAGAGGAATCTCGGCGTCAAACGGTCGGCGATGCGCAGCGTGAAGGCAAGGGGCCGGGTGAGGAACGCCATGAGCGATCCTTTCAGGCGTCCACGACGCCTCGCTGAAACCCGCGGCGGGAGCGTCGCGAACAGTGTCGCGAGGCCTGGAAGCGGACGGATGAAGACCTTGTAATCCACGATCTGTCCCTGTTCGTTGCAGCGGACGAGATTCATGGCTTCGAGTTCCACCCCGCGAACGCGCGCGCGAAACGAGAACGATCCCGTATCACCGCGCGCGAGCGGTTCGGCGGTCGCGATGTCCTTGAGGACGGCGAAGATGTCGCGGTGCAGGGCTGCGACCTCATCCTTGCCCTCGAACAGTATCCGTTCGGTCATTGGGGAGTGAAAGACGACGTCGGGCGCCAAAAGCTCGGCGACCGCATTTGCGTCGCCCCTTTCCCCGGCGGCGCGCAGTGCCGTCATTGCCGTTGAGACCGGAGACGTGGCCGGGGCGGCAGGACCGGACACAGACATTGGAACCCCCTCGTGCGAGACAATTTCCGATGTTGCTTGATAGAATCAAGTCCCATGGGAGAAGTCAAGCAATTGCCCGCTCGCTCCTACGGGCAGTTCTGCGGTCTGGCGCGCGCGCTTGACGTGGTGGGTGATCGCTGGAGCTTGCTGATCGTCCGTGAGCTGCTTCTCGGGCCGATGCGCTATGGCGAACTCGTGGCGTCGCTGGGCGGGATAGCCACTAATCTGCTGGCCGACCGCCTGCGGAGCTTGGAATCCTCCGCAGTGATCGAGCGGCGGCTGGGTCAGCCGAGTGGCGTCGTCTACGCTCTGACGCCCTGGGGCAGTGAGCTCCGTGAAGCGATCGAGGCGCTCATCCGGTGGAGTTCCCCGCTGATGGCAAGTGGCCAAGCCGGCGACACCATGCAGCCTGGCTGGCTGGCTGTCGCGCTCCCAGCGCTGCTCCGCGGGAAGACGGCGAAGCTTCCCGTTGAGCTCGGCATCGAGGTTGCCGGTTCATTCATGACCCTGCGGGTCGGCAAAGACGGCCCCCACGTGACCGTCCAACCCGACCGGCGCCCCAACACGATCCTCAAAGCGGAGCCAGAAGTGGTCCTCGGGCTCGCCGCCGGTCTGATCACCATGGACGAAGCACTATCCCGCGCCAGCGTCGACGGCGACCCGCGCGTCCTCGCCACGGTGCTAGGCGGCTTGCAGGCATGAGCGGACTGCTCGACGAGGTCCTCATCGCCCATGGCGGCCTTGAACGGTGGCGCGCCGTGACCGCCCTTACCGCCCACGGCAGATTCGGTGGTCTCCTACGCTCGCGCTTCCCCGGAAACCGAATGGCCAACGTGACCGTGCGGGTGCTGCTGGCGGAACAGCACGTCGTCTTTTTCGGCTTCCCGCATGAGGATCAGCAGGCGGTGTTCGATCGAGGCGACGTACGGATCGAAAGCCGCGATGGCGAACTGATCAACGCCCGGCGTAACGCCCGCGCCGCCTTTGCCGGGCTCGGCGCACTCCGTCGCAACTTCCGCTGGGACGCCCTCGATGCCGCGTACTTCGCGGGATACGCATGGTGGAACTACCTCTCGACGCCCATGCTGCTGACGCGGGCAGGAGTCGCCACCAGCGAAGGCGATACCTGGCGGGAAGCGGGTGAGCAGTGGCGACGCCTCGAGGTCAGCTTCCCTCCGGACATCCACACCCACTCCCGACGACAGACCCTATACGTGGACGATGCCGGGCTCATCCGCCGGCACGACTACGTTGCCCAGCCAATCGGTCGGTGGGCGCGCGCCGCCCACTACTGCGACGACCACCGACACTTCGCTGGGCTCCTTTTTCCGACACGCCGACGAGTGCGCCCAATAGGAACCAGGGGCCGATCTCTCCCCAATCCGATCCTCGTCGCACTCGACATCGACCAAATCGAGATCGAGACATGACCGCATTTAGGGCGGGCGGAGCACGGTGCCCGAGCTGGATGGACACCTCGCCGTCGCAATCGGCAGACTGAACGCGTGCCGGAACTCCCCGAGATCGAAGCGCTGGCCGACCATTTGCGGCGGCATGCGGTCGGTTTGACGCTCGGTCGCGTCGACGTGGCCGCCCTGTCGGTGCTGAAAACCTTCGACCCGCCGATCGACGCCCTGCGCGGGCAGGTCGTAACGGGGGCCCGCCGGTGGGGAAAGTACCTGGGCCTGCAAGCCGGAGGGCTTTTCCTGATCGCCCATCTGTCGCGCGCGGGCTGGTTGCGGTGGTCGGACAAACTCGCGCCGGCGCCGCTGCGCCCCGGCAAGGGGCCGATAGCGTTGCGTGTGCACCTGGGCAGACCCGGTGACGCGCCCGGCTTCGACCTCACCGAGGCGGGCACCCAGAAGCGATTGGCGGTGTGGCTCGTCGACGACCCGCGGCTGGTGCCGGGCATCGCCGCCCTCGGCCCCGATGCGCTGGACCTCACCGTCGACGATCTAGCCGGCTTGTTGGCGGGTAACACCGGCCGGATCAAGACCGTCATCACCGACCAGAAGGTGATCGCCGGGATCGGCAACGCCTACAGCGACGAAATCCTGCATGTCGCGAAGATCTCGCCGTTCGCCACGGCCGGCAAGCTGTCCGGCGAACAGCTCACCGCCCTGCACGACGCGATGATTTCGGTGCTGACCGATGCTGTCAGCCGGTCCGTCGGGCAGGGCGCCGCCCTGCTCAAAGGGGAAAAGCGTTCGGGGCTTCGGGTGCATGCGCGCACCGGGTTGCCCTGTCCGGTATGCGGGGACACCGTGCGTGAAGTGTCGTTCGCGGACAAGTCTTTTCAATACTGCCCGACGTGCCAGACCGGCGGCAAGGTGCTGGCCGACCGGCGCATGTCACGGCTGCTCAAGTAGGGGCTCCAGCGTCGACTTGTTGTGCCGAAACCCTGGTGTCGAGCCCAACAAGTCGACGTTGGGCGGACGCTAGCTATGCTGCCCGGGTGACTCGTCAGAAGATCCTCATCACAGGTGCCAGTGCCGGCCTGGGCGCCGGGATGGCGCGTTCCTTCGCCGCCAAGGGCCGCGATCTGGCCCTGTGCGCCCGCCGCACCGACCGGCTGGACGAGCTGAAAGCCGAGCTGTCGCAACTGTATCCAAGTATCAAGATCGCGGTCGCCGCGCTGGACGTCAATGACCACGAGCAGGTCCCCAAGGTATTCGCCGAACTCGCCGATCAGCTGGGGGGCATCGACCGCATCATCGTCAACGCCGGCATCGGCAAGGGCGCGAAGCTGGGCACCGGCAAGCTCTGGGCCAACAAGGCGACCCTCGAGACCAACCTGGTGGCCGCGCTCGTGCAGATCGAAACCGCGCTGGAGATGTTCAACAACACCGGCTCCGGCCACCTTGTCCTCATCTCGTCGGTACTCGGCGCCAAAGGCGTGCCGGGCGTTAAAGCGGCGTACGCCGCAAGCAAAGCCGGAATGCGCTCGCTGGGCGAATCGCTGCGGGCCGAATATCCCCGCGGTCCGATCAAGATCTCAGTGATCGAGCCCGGTTACATCGAGTCGGAGATGACGGCCATGTCGGCAAGCACAATGTTCATGGTGGACAACGAAACTGGTGTCAAGGCACTGGTCGACGCTATCGAGCGCGAGCCCGGCCGGGCCGTGGTGCCGCGGTGGCCGTGGGCGCCGCTGGTGCAGCTGATGCGGGTCCTGCCACCCCCGCTGACGAAACGGTTCGCGTAAGAACCACGCCGCCAACGATTCTCAGCTCGCGCGTCCCCGTTCGGTCCGGTAGCGACGGACCAGCGCATCGGTCGAGCTGTCCGACTGTTGCGGGGGCGAGGTGCCGGCCGTGATCACCGGCAGCAGCGCCTTGGCCTGCGTTTTGCCCAGTTCCACACCCCATTGATCGAAGGAGTCGATGCCCCAGATCACTCCCTCGGTGAAGACCTGATGTTCGTAGAGCGCGATCAGTTGGCCCAGCAGCGACGGGGTCAGCCGGTTGGCCAGGATCGAGGTGGACGGCCTGTTGCCGGGCATCACCTTGTGCGGCACCACGTCGGCGGGGGTGCCTTCGGCGGCGATCTCCTCGGCGGTCTTGCCGAACGCCAGCACCTGGGTCTGGGCGAAGAAGTTGCTCATCAGCAGGTCGTGCATGCTGCCGGTGCCCTCGACGGTGGGCAGGTCGTCGAGGGGTTGGCTGAAACCGATGAAATCGGCCGGCACCAACCGGGTGCCCTGATGCAGCAACTGGTAGAAGGCGTGCTGTCCGTTGGTTCCCGGTTCGCCCCAAAAGATTTCGCCGGTTTCGGTGGTCACCGGTGTGCCGTCGGCGCGCGTCGACTTGCCGTTGGACTCCATGGTCAGCTGTTGCAGGTAAGCCGCGAAACGCGCCAGGTCGTTGGAATACGGCAGCACCGCGCGTGACTGGGCGTCGAAGAAGTTGGAGTACCAAAGGCCGATAAGGCCAAGCAGCGCAGGCGCATTCGACTCCAGCGGGGCGGTCTTGAAATGTTCGTCGACGATGTGGAATCCGGACAGAAAATCGGCGAAGGCTTCCCGGCCGATGGCAGCCATCAACGAGAGCCCGATCGCCGAATCGACGGAATAGCGCCCGCCGACCCAGTCCCAGAACCCGAACATGTTGTCGGTGTTGATACCGAAGTCGTCCACCAGTCGTTTGTTGGTGGAAACCGCCACGAAATGCTTGGACACCGCGGCGTCGCCCAGCGCTTCGGTCAGCCAGCGGCGCGCGGCCGTCGCGTTGGTCAGCGTCTCCAGGGTGGAAAAGGTCTTCGATGCGACGATGAAAAGGGTTGTGGCGGGGTCTAAGTCAGCCAGCTTCGCGATCAGGTCGGCTGGGTCGACGTTGGACACGAAGCGCGCCGAGATCCCCGCGTCCGCGTAGTGGCGCAGCGCCTGGTAGACCATCACCGGACCCAGGTCGGACCCACCGATCCCGATGTTGACGACGGTGCTGATCCGTTTCCCGGTGGCCCCGGTCCATTCACCGCTGCGCAACCGGTCGGTGAAGTCGCCCATGGCGTCCAGCACGGCGTGCACGTCCTCGACGACGTTTTGGCCGTCGACGACCAGCTCGGTGTCCCGGGGCAGCCGCAGCGCGGTGTGTAACACCGCGCGATCCTCCGATGTGTTGATGTGCGCGCCGGAGAACATGCGGTCGCGGCGCTGTTCGAGGCTGGCCGTGCGTGCCAGATCGATGAGCAGCTGCAACGTCTCTCGGGTGATGCGGTGTTTGCTGTAGTCGATGTAGAGGTCGCCGACCGTGACGGTAAGGTCGCGGCCGCGATCGGGATCTTCGTTGAAGAACTGGCGCAGATGGGTTTCGCCGATTAGTTCATGATGCCTGCGCAGGGCTTCCCACGCCGGGGTAGCGGTGATGTCGGGGATCGTGTGCACGGAGGTCATAGTGCGACCCTAGTATCTGGCGCCCAACCTGGACTTGTTGGGCGAAATCACCGCCGTTTAGCCCAATAACTCCACGTTCGGCGCGCGAGTCAGTGGCCGAGCCGGCCTCTGCCCAACCGCAATAGCAGCATCGCCAGATCCTTACCCTCGGGACCGAGCTCGCTGTAGCGTTCGATGACCTTCATCTCGCGGCTGTGGACCAGCCTGGTGCCGCCGGAGGCCATGCGGGCCTTGCCGATCGCCTGGGACACTTCGGCGCGCCGTTTTACCGCGGCGAGGATCTCGGCGTCTAGCCGGTCGATCTCTTCGCGCAACTCCTCGATGCTGGCCAGGGGCTGGCTCTCGACCATCTCGATGTTCATCTCTGCAAACTCCGCATTCTCGTGATGTGGGGGTTTGGTCTCATCCGTCATCGGGTCTCACAAACGAGACGAGCCCCGAATCCGGAAGCGGACCACGGGGCTCTGCGAAAGCGACTAGACCACGGGCACCGCTGGCCGGTATCCGTAGAAAAATCGGCCGATCCACTCTCGGGTCGAGAGCTGCCGATTGCCGTGCGCGTTGAGCATTCACCGAGTGTGCCACTAAGGACCGCGCGCGCGCAAAACTATTCGTAAAATGGCCATTTACGCTGCTCGGAGCGCGTGGGCATGGCCGCCTCATAAAGCCCAGGTCCCGGTTGCTCATTATTATTCTTATGCCCAGCAATTCATTATTCTTCGGTCGAGCAATTTATTATTCTGCTGTCCAGCAATCGGACTCGAAGGGCCTGGAACCCTACCAGGCTTTCGCGTCGGGCGTCGTGACGGCCCGCCGCACCGGGCAGCCTGGCCATCCCGTCGGTCGCCGACGGTAAATTTGAACCGACATGAGTGTGCACGTGACCGACGCCAAGCCCACCCCGGAAGCAGATCAGCTGCTCGACGACCTCAACCCGCAACAGCGCCTGGCGGTGGTTCATGAGGGTTCGCCGCTGCTGATCGTGGCGGGGGCGGGCTCGGGTAAGACAGCGGTGTTGACCCGGCGCATCGCGTACCTGATCGCGGCGCGCGGTGTCGGGGTGGGTCAGATCCTGGCCATCACCTTCACCAACAAGGCCGCCGCGGAGATGCGCGAACGTGTGGTGCGGCTGGTGGGCAACAGGGCCCGCGCGATGTGGGTGTCCACGTTTCACTCGACCTGCGTCCGGATTCTGCGCAATCAGGCGTCCCTGATCGAAGGCCTCAACTCCAACTTCTCGATCTACGACGCCGACGATTCGCGGAGGCTGCTGCAGATGATCGGCCGCGACATGGGGCTCGACATCAAGCGCTACTCGCCCCGCCTGCTGGCCAACGCCATCTCCAACCTGAAGAACGAGTTGATCGACCCCGACCGGGCCGTGGCCGACCTGTCGGACGCGTCGGATGAGTTGAGCCGCACCGTCGCATCCGTCTATGGCGAATACCAGCGGCGGCTGCGGACGGCCAACGCGTTGGACTTCGACGACCTGATCGGCGAAACCGTCGCGGTCCTGCAAGCCTTCCCGCAGATCGCCCAGTACTACCGGCGCCGCTTCCGGCACGTGCTGGTCGATGAGTACCAGGACACCAACCACGCCCAGTACGTGCTGGTGCGGGAATTGGTGGGGCGCGACGCCCCAGAAGACCAGGCTTCGCCAGATGACGTGCCGCCGGCGGAATTGTGCGTGGTCGGCGACGCCGATCAGTCGATCTACGCGTTCCGCGGCGCCACGATCCGCAACATCGAGGACTTCGAACGCGACTATCCCGACGCGACAACCATTCTGCTGGAACAGAATTACCGCTCGACGCAAAACATTCTGTCAGCGGCCAACTCCGTGATCGCCCGCAACGCCGGACGCCGTGAGAAACGCCTGTGGACCGACGCCGGCGCCGGCGAGCTGATCGTCGGCTACGTCGCCGACAACGAGCACGACGAGGCCAGGTTCGTGGCCGAGGAGATCGATGCCCTCGCCGAGGGGGGCGAGATCACCTACAACGACGTGGCCGTGTTCTATCGCACCAACAACTCGTCGCGGTCCTTGGAAGAGGTTTTCATCCGCGCCGGGATTCCCTACAAAGTCGTTGGGGGAGTGCGCTTTTACGAGCGCAAGGAGATCCGCGACATCGTCGCCTATCTGCGGGTGCTGGACAACCCCGGTGACGCCGTCAGCTTGCGGCGCATCCTGAACACGCCGCGCCGCGGCATCGGCGACCGGGCAGAGGCCTGCGTGGCGGTCTACGCCGAGAACACCGGCGCCAGTTTTGCCGACGCCCTTGTGGCCGCGGCCGAAGGCAAAGTGCCGATGCTGAATACCCGTGCGGAGAAGGCGATCACGGGTTTCGTCGAGCTGCTCGACGGCCTGAGGGGGCGCCTCGACGACGATCTCGGTGACCTGGTCGAGTTGGTGCTCGAACGCACCGGCTACCGCAGTGAGCTGGAGTCCTCCACCGATCCGCAGGAGCTGGCCCGGCTTGACAACCTCAACGAATTGGTCAGCGTCGCACACGAATTCAGCACCGATCAGGCCAATGCGGCCGCGCTGGATGACTCGCAAGTCCCGGAAGACGAAGACGTCCCCGACACCGGTGCGCTGGCGGCGTTCCTGGAACGGGTGTCGCTGGTCGCCGACGCCGACGAAATCCCCGAGCACAGTGCCGGTGTGGTCACGCTGATGACGCTGCACACCGCGAAGGGTCTGGAGTTTCCGGTGGTATTTGTCACCGGCTGGGAGGACGGGATGTTCCCGCACATGCGGGCGCTGGACGATCCCACCGAACTCTGCGAGGAGCGGCGGTTGGCCTACGTCGGGATCACTCGGGCCCGCCAGCGGCTGTATGTGAGCAGGGCCATCGTCCGGTCTTCCTGGGGACAGCCCATGCTC
>Ga0318522_10000128_pt1 | contig 12218 bp, 14 predicted proteins | sample GRESIP178b2f18_FD_203490 | JGI IMG/M metagenome (GOLD analysis project Ga0318522, IMG submission 203490) | Tropical soil microbial communities from Luquillo Experimental Forest, Puerto Rico - GRE.SIPMG.178b2f18 | ecosystem: Environmental > Terrestrial > Soil > Tropical forest > Bulk soil...
CGCGTCGATGCGGTGAAGATCCCCTCATTAATCTGGACGTTCAACGCCGCATTTGCCCCGGCAGTTTGCGTCGAAATTGGTGGCCCCAGCAAATAAAAACAGAGGGATCTTCCGCCAACAGGCGCATGGGCGGTCGCTGCTCAAGGACAGGTATAAATCCTGTCGAATGCGTCTACGCACACATGCGCAGCACCCGGCGGTAGTTGCGGGGTCGGCGCGGGTGGCGGCGCCATCATTTGTGCACGTAACCGACGAACTAACAGCCGATTGCGTCCACGCATTCTGCGCCGAAATCCATGGCCAGAGCCTAGCGAAAACAGAGGGGCAAACCGAGGGTTTTTGGTCCTAGCAAAAAATAGTTTGTCTTCTCCCAAGGTAGATGGGCGGAGGTACGCGTTCGACTCACCACGGGCCATTTCTGAGTCATTGCGGGCGGCCGTTGCTTCATACTGGCCGAGGCATTGAAGCTCGCGCCGCTGCCAGCATAAGTGCGAATTAGCACCGCCGGGGATGTGTTTTGTGCTTGCGCTGAATACAACAGGCCTGAAACGGCTCATTCGTCAGTCTTCTTCGGCTGGGCAAACGAATAGTTCAGATCTATCTCGATGCCCAGCTCCTTCGCCTGATCAGCCAGCTGCTGGATCAGCTCAGCATCAGACACTTAGTTACGTCCGGCGCCTCGCTCTTGGCCCCCAGATTGAGCATCGCCCGCAGCTCCTTGCTCGCCTGCAGCTTGCTGTAAAGTTTGGGAACTGCTCGCCCTTTGCTGTCGACCGTGACATCCTCGATCAGCTGCGTCAGCTCGGGAGGGAGGTCCGTCAAGAGCCGCGGCCGAACGCGCGTTTCGGTCGAAAGCGATCACTAAGCGCGGCACCGGCTCTTCACTGATCATTTCCGATTATGGCATCAGTTCCGAAACCGGACCTGACACAGATTTCATCGTGCTAACGCATTGAGGCAGAAGCTCAGACACAGGGGGTGAGCCCTTGTTTGGAGATCGATAGGTCAGCTCAAGGCAGTGCAGAGATTAAATCTGCCCGCAAGGTGCCTTAATTCATGGCATACTGACGAAGCGGGAGGGTCGGGACCATTCACTCGGAAGCCAATTTAGATCGCGACCGCGTCGCTGCGCTCGGTCGCGCGAAAGCGCATTTTAGAGGGCCGAGGCGACGTCACGCCTTAATTTACCTCCTTGCTTCGGCGATTATCGCACTCGCCGGCACCGATGCCTTTTCCAATCCGGGCCACAAGCAAGTTGCTTCACATCGGAGCAAGGCAGCGGAAGCAGAGAATCCCAAACACCGGGCGGCACACCGACACAAGACCGCCAAAGCAGAAAATCACAAGCACCAGTCATCGGCCGAAGTGAAGCACTCCGAGCGCGCCCCCGGACCGAGAATCCTCCTGCCGCGCGACCCGACGAGTGCGGACGCTTTAACAACAGCGCCGCTGCGGTCGCCCGATCTTGCCGCCGTAAAGCAGGCGATTCGCCTGGTCCGGCAACACAAGTTTAATGAGGTGACAACCCTTGCGGCGTCGATCAACGATCCGGTAGCGCGGAAGCTCGTCGAGTGGGCGTATCTGCACGATCCAGAGAGCCCTGCGGACTTTGATCGCTACAACGCTTTTCTCCAAGGCAATGCCGCGTGGTCGAGCCTGCAGTTGCGCCGGCGCGCGGAGGCAAGGCTGTGGCAGGAGGGGCGCGACGCTTCAACCGTGCGTCGCTTCGTTGGCGAGCAACCTGCCACTGTGGTTGGTCGAGTCGCGGTCGCGCGCGTATTGCTGGCCGAAGGCGATCGCGCGGGCGCTTCGCGCCAGGTTCGCGCCGTATGGCAATCGTCGGAATTGTCAGCGGAGTTGGAAGCCGCCATCGTCGATACGTTTCCCGGCGCGTTGACGACCGATGACGACGTTGTACGCATGGACCGGCGTATCGGGGCCAAGGACTTCGGCACCGCCATGCGTGTTGCAAAGCGGCTCGGCTCAGCTCAAACGGCGATCGTGAAGGCTTGCGAGGCCGCCGAGGCGAACTCCAGCAAAAGCGCAGCGCTGCTCGCTGCAGTACCCATCGAAGCGCGAGCTGATTTAGGCTATGCATTGTGCCGCCTGCACTGGCTGCTGGCACACGATGATCTCGCAGCAGCGGTCAAGCTGGTGGCCGAATCTTCGGGCGATGATCTGCGGCGTCAGGACACCGATGGATGGTGGCGCGAGCGTCGCATACTTGCGCGCCGGCTCCTCGATCTCGGTGACCCGAAGACCGCCTACCGCGTTGTCGAGGAAGCGGCGGCTCCAGCCAATCCCTACTACCGCGCAGAATTCCACTTCATGCCGGGCTGGATCGCATTGCGCTTTCTGTCGGATGCAGTCACGGCGCTCCGGCATTTTGCGAAGGTCGACGAAGGCTCGAACGACCCCATCGTATTGGCGCGTGCGGCCTATTGGCGTGGCCGCGCGTTCGAAGCTGACGGCCAATCCGACCAAATGACGGCGCAATACGAAATAGCTGCCCGCTATCCCACGGCCTATTACGGCCAACTGGCGCGGGCCCGACTTGGTGTGAACGAGATTGCTTTGCGTCCCCCACCGGCGAAGGTCGAAGGCGCCACCGATCTGCTGCGCGCTGCGGACATGCTTTATACGATTGGCGAACTGGACCTCGTTTTGACCTTCGTCAGCGATCTTGCAGAAACAAGCAGCGACGTTGTCACACTTAGCGCGCTAGGTGAACTGACGGCGCGCCACAATGACGCTCAGGCGATGCTGGTTATCGGCAAGACGGCCCTTGCCCGAGGTCTCGCTATGGAGCGGTATGCGTTCCCTGAGATCGGTGTGCCGGCCTATAGCCCAATTGCTCCCCCAATCGATCGATGCATGGTCTATTCGATTGTGCGGACCGAGAGCGCCTTTGACCAGCGCGACACCTCGCCGGCCGACGCGGTCGGGCTGATGCAAGTCACGCCGGAAGCCGGTCGCGATACCGCTAAGCGGTTTGGTGTGGCTTACGACTGGAAGCGTCTCGTATCCGATCCAGTCTACAACACCCAGATGGGCGCCGCAGAGATCAGCGCTCTGTTTAAGGAGTATACCGGTTCCTACGTCATGACCTTCGCCGGCTACAATGCTGGCCGTGGCCGGGTCAGGCAATGGGTGGCCCAACACGGCGACCCGCGTGATCCCAAGATCGATGCGGTGGACTGGGTGGAGCGCATCCCAATCGCCGAGACACGCAATTACGTTCAGCGCGTGATGGAAAACCTGCAGGTCTATGCAGCACGCTTTGGCGCCAGCGTCGCAACAATCGAGCCTAACCTGCACCGAGTGACGACTATCGAGACACGCGCCAAGCCAACTTTTGTGGACGCCATTCCCCAAATAAATGTTTCGCCCCGCAGGCTGGAAGATGATGACGAATAGACGCTGCTCGCTGCTGACAGGAAGTGTTGCACTGACATTGTTCGTGATCGCCCTGCCAGGGATCGCGTGTGCATTCGATCCCTACGGCACCTGGATGCGCCCATCTACCGGTACGCAGGTGAGCTTCTACGATTGCGGCGGCAAGCTTTGTGCGAAAATTGTTGCGGTTAAGGATGTGCGCCGGAAGAGCAAAATCGGCACGGTGATCATGCCTGGAGCCACCAAGTCCGGGGACAATCAATGGAAAGGCGATCTGTTGAATGCGGATGATGGCAAAATCTATAGCGGGGTTGTCACCATGCAGGGATCTAACGCTTTAAATCTAAAAGGCTGCGTCGCGTTCATTTGCCAGGGAGAGACCTGGACGAAGATTAAATGATACGAGGATCTCGGTGCCGAACATCCAAGCGGTCTATCGGTATGTGGGTTGGTTGGCGGGTTCCAGCTTTTTCTCCGAACACTTGAAGCACATGTTTCACCCGAAGCACATTGCAGCCGTCTTGATCGCGATGTGCCTCGCCAGTACCGGGGACGCCGCGTCGCGGCTCGAACCGCCTGGCGCCGCTGAGAAGGTGACGATCCAGTTGCGCGGACGCGCTTACCTATTCCGTGGCTTTATCGGCCTGATAACTGATCGGGGCATGGATAAACTGACGGAGCGCATCAACCGCATTGGCGTTACCGCAAACGTCAACTCCTACCTCATGTGGCGCGGGCTCGCCGATCAAGCGATCAGCGATTACCGCCGCGATCCTGAACCGATCACCATTATCGGCCACTCCCTGGGCGGCGATGCCGCAGTGAAATTTGCCGAACGTCTCGACGCCGCTGGTATCCCGGTGAGCCTACTGGTCACCTACGACCCAACGCGCTTTGCCCACAGTGTACCGCCGAACGTCGAGCGCTATGTCAACCTTTATCAGTCCTCTAACATTCTTGGCGGCGGCGGCGACGTTGTGCAGGGCCGCGGCTTCCATGGCCACTATGCTAGCTTCGATCTCAAAGACCGCCGCGGAATGTTCCACACCAATATGGAAAAGTTTGGAGATATCCACGACCAATTAGTCAGCAAGATTGCTGCGCTCGCAGCGACACCTGCGAGTGTCGGAGGTGAAGCCATACCGCTGCGCATTGACATTCCGGCCAATGCTACGATCGAACTATGGGATAGCGGCTTGCCGGTATCGGCTCATGCCGGCGATACGCTACCAACTCTTGCAGCGACGTACCATGTGCCGCTTTGGGCGCTAACCCAGGTCAACAACTTGTCGGAGGACGCAGCGCTGACCAAAGGCGCGCGCATCATTGTCCCGCGCTATCTTGTCCCGATGGCCGCGCCGAGCGCGGTCTCTTCGCACGCCGCGTCGAACACACGCTGATTAAGGGTTGGCTATCGACCGTGGTTCGCCAGTACCTGCTGGCAAGGCGCGGCTGATCTTGGGCCGGTTCGTCTTTAGACAGCCCAGGATCAGCAGCATGTCATTAGGATTGATCTGCAGCTGATTTGGGAAAACGACACAGCTGGCGTGGTTCGTTCAAACAGAAATAGTTGGTCGTAGTAGGTGAGTCGGCGTCGCGAATGGTTTGACGTTGTTTGGGGCACCAATGTACGATCTGTTCCGCAAAACGGAGGAGGCTGAGGGGAGCTCTTGATCATCGTCGTTGGACTAGCGTTTGAGGCTCGCATCGCAGCGGGCCCGGGAATCCACGTTGTTTGCGGTGGCGACGGCAGGAATCTGACGGCCACGCTTACAGCAGCGATCGCAGAAGCCCGTATATTATTCGGTGATTGCCCCGGGCTTATCAGCTTTGGCGTGGCGGGCGGGCTTGCGCCGCAGCTGCGGCCTGGAACCTGCGTTATCGGTTCTGCGATTCTCTCTGGATCGAATCGGATGCCTACGAATCAAAAATGGTCTCAGCAATTACTGCAGACATTCCCGGACGCTGTCTCCGGTATGCTCCTGGGTGTGTCAGCCCCTATTTGTGATCCGGGCGATAAACGTGCGCTTCACGTGAACACGGGCGCAATTGCCGTCGATATGGAATCCCATGTCGTCGCTACAGTGGGTGCCGCGCACGGATTACCGGTGGCGGCAATGCGAGTTATCACCGATCCAGCCGAGCGCGCGCTGCCTTCATCCGCGGTCGCCGCCATGCGCCCGAACGGAACCACCAATATCGGCGCCATGATCCGTGGGGTGCTGATGAGGCCGGGTGAAATACCGGCGCTTTTTCAAACGGCTTTCGACGCGCTCGCGGCGCGGGCCACGCTGGTGCGAGGACGACATTTGCTTGCCCCTGTTTTCTCGCGTGTCGGTTCCCTTGAAGGCGAGCCAGTAACCAATGAGCCCTATTTGGGATCTGCAATGCAAACACCCACCATGGAGAGTGTCTGACGGCCCAGGTGATTTCGTGTCTGGCTCGGCGGAGTTGGCATCGGCCGCGTTCGGTGTCGCTCGTGCTGCTCGGACTGTCGATTGGAAATCAGTGGTGGGGTAGGAATGGAACGAGCATCGGGACGCGCCGACGGTAAGACTCGTAGGCGTCAGGACCAAGCTCAGTCAACAGAAAGCGCTCCTCGGTACGGGCTTTCAACCGCAGGCCGAGCGCTACAAGCACCGCGCCTAAGAGAGCTACTAGGGTTGCCTCAGTGGCTGCTGTCGCCAGCAACGCGATGATGAGGCCCGCGTAAATCGGATGACGCACGAAGGCATAGGGGCCGCTGTCAATCAATCGATGTTCTTCCTTGCGCGTAATCGCGCTTGACCAAAAGGCGCCAAGATAGATTCGCGCCCACCAGGTCAGCGCGAGGCCCACCAACATCACAGCGACGAGGGCATAAGCGGCGTAATGGCCGACTTGCCAGGTTGGCCTCTCGCCCAGGGCCTGCGCTGTCCAGGGCGCAATAAGAATCGCTCCGGCAAAAATCATGATACGGTAGATCCAAGTTTCACGTGTTGCGGCGCGTTTTTCCGTGCGGCCTGACCACAATGACGCCGCTACCCAGCTGACAACCCATCCGATCCAGATAACTTCGAAGGCTTCGCTTGCGTGAACAATCACGACCGTGATGCTTTACACTAGAAGCCGGGCACCATCTTCCACGGGCTAACTCTCATCAGCTAACCCGCTGTAAGCCCGTATGTTCATCATGTTGCGGTTGGTCGACTCTTGCGACTTGTTTAGAACAGATTGTATCGCCTCCTCCAAGGCTCCTCCGATTGGACGTGGTGCATAGCCGAGTTCCCGGCGCGCTTTTTCGATTGACAACGCTTGGGACCGTGACGCGATCCGCACGCCCTCAATCGTGCCGGCCGGCGCCTTATGGGTCACATGATCGGCGATAAATTCCAATACTGCGGCGGTGGTTTGCGCCATTACAGCAGGAATTGGAATGCGCAGCGCCTTACGGCCGCTGATCACGCCGACGATGGCCAGGAGTTTTTTAAGCGAGATGTTTTCACCGCCGAGAATGTAGCGTTGCCCAGTTTGCCCGCGTTCCATGACCAACATCAAACCGGCGCCGACATCACGCACGTCGACAAGGTTCATGATGAAATCCAGGTAGATCTGAACACGTCGGCTAAGAAAATATTGCAGCATCAAGGTCGGGGGCGTGAGATTCCCGTTGTGTGGTCCGATCGGCATCGTCGGATTAGCAATAACCACGGGAAAGCCGGACGCCGCAGCTTGCAAAGCATGCTGTTCGCCCAGCATTTTCGAGCGCGTGTAGGGCCCCGGCATTTGGTCAAGCGTGACGGAGACGTCTTCGGCGAGGGCAGATGCCGTACACGAAGGTCGGAAAAGAATGGATTCTGTCGAGCAGTGCAGTAAGCGGGAAACGCCTCGTTTGCGGGCGGCAGCGATTACGGTTGCAGTACCTTGGGCGTTAACAGCGTGAAAGTCATTCTTATGTTGAGTCCACATCCCCGGCAAGCCGGCGAGATGGTAGACCTCCTCCACATCACCGAGCGCTGCTTGCAGCAATTCCGGATCAAGTACCGAGCCCCGGACATACTGCACTGCCGTGGCCGCACATCGCGGAGGTCGAAGATCAAGAACACGCACGCGACGATCGTGCGCGAGAAGGGTCGTCACCAGATGTTGCCCAATAAAGCCGCTGCCACCTGTAACGAGTGCTTGCCGCATGGATCGTTGCCCAAATCGCCCGAATCGAGCCCGTTAGCAATGATGGTTGATTTAGGCAACCCGGATTTACCGACCTTGTGGCCGATATATGGCGATAGCCGGCCCCGCCAATTAGCCTTTGGTAACAACTGGCGGCGGGCTTTGCCATTGCCCAAGTACTGCGCGCAGCCGGCGATACTCTGAAGAGCAAGCACTGCCGCTCGAAGCGGCTGTTGTAGTTATGCCGCACAATCAGGAATTCAGAAATTTGCCGAATATTTGCCACGCGCAAGAGACACCCTCAGAATTTGGAAGAGGGGAGATAGCGTTGGGCAGCATCAAGGGCTGGGTGTGGGGTTCTTTTGTCGCCATCGCCGCTTTGTGTTTCTGCTGACGGGCGGAGTGTCGAGAGCCAACTCCATAAATTACGGCGAATCCGCCGAGCGGCGAGGCGCAGTCGAAAAAGCCCAGTGGTTGGTTTTGCTTGGCGTCCCGGCCTCGACCTGATGTCGGATCTGTCGGGGGAAAACTAGTGAACCCTTGTCGTGGCGCCATTAGATTTTGTGGGTTGCCGCTCCAGCGGTGTTGGTATCCGCTGCGGGCCGCGACATTATCGTTTTTGATGCTGGCGTTCTCGACCGGCGTCAGTTTGGCGCAAGCGCCTTCAAATCCGAAGCCTCGTGACCACGTTTATCTGCTCCGCGGCTTCGCCAACGTGTTCTCATTGGGCATGGACCAAATTGCGACCAAGCTGCAGCACCAGGGCATTGATACGACTGTAGACAACTACTTGTCTTGGCCGACGCTCGCGAAAGAAGCCGCCGCGGAGTACAAAAGTGGGCGGGTGCGGACAATTATTTTAGTCGGGCACTCGTCAGGCGCGACAGCAGTCACCGAAATGGCCGCACGCCTGAGCGAACTCGGTGTCCCTGTCAAATTGGCAATTGGCCTGGATCCGACCTCGCACATGACTGCGTCAGGACACGTCGACCGCTATGTAAATTACTATATCGCTAATGGATTTGGTGATCGTGTCGTCAAGGGCCCGCAATTCAGTGGCGTGCTGCAAAATGTTGACCTGCACCATATGTCTGATGTCGGTCATTTCAATATTGACAAGGATAGAGCGGTGCAGAACATGGTGATGAGAGACATCCAGGCCGCATTGACCTCTTCTCCGCCCAAGACGGCCGCTGGTGACGTACACGGCCATCGAACCAGCGCTGCTGCGAAGCCTGGACTGGTTACCATTGGCACCCCCATCAGAGATTAAATAGCTGGCGCGAACAGCGCCTCACCGTATTCATGTCCGCTTTTGGGGGTAAAGCGGACATTGAGGCCAAGCTGCTCACGCGGTGAGAGCGCAGCGGATCGCGGTGAATATCGTCGAAGCTGCCGGAGCTAATGACTGCTAAAAGAACAGGCCCACCGAGTTCTGCGCCCGGTGGGCCATGCATTATAGGAGGCTGAACTACTGTTGTTTGGTTTCGCCACCTCCGCGCCGCTTCGTCCGTCGCTCGGTGCGGGTTGAGCGACGCTTCGTTCGCCGTTCCGTGCGACTCGTGCGGCGTTTCTGACGGCGCTCGGTGCGGCCTGTTCGTCGCTTCGTCCGCCGTTCCGTGCGACCTGTACGACGTTCCTGACGGCGCTCCGTGCCGCTCGTCCCGCCGGACGGTGCTGGAGCGGGTGACGGTGCTGGAGCGGGTGTCGGTGCCTGGGCCTCAGCATCCGAGGGCGTTAGCACCTCTGCTGGTAGTGCGAAGCCCAATGCGGCCGCTAAACCAAGGAGGGAAAATACTCGCCGACGCGAGATTATGTCATTTTTTTCACTCATTTCACAAACTCCTTATTCGAATGTCATGACCCCCAATCCATTTGAGGATCGCGTCTCTGAACGTGCGCTGAATAAAGTGAGGCAGTCTCACACCCAGATGAGGCGGCAATAAAAAAGGGGCTGGGCGACGACTTTGGCTCCCACCCATCCCTGGCCGCTGGCCGAACAATGTGAAATAGACCGGAGTGCAGCGCCAAAGCTGCACTCAAACGGGGGCTCAGATGAACAAGCAGGCTGCGGTCGTTATAGCGTTTGTCGCCGCTTACATAGTGACGGTCATATCGGCGCTCGTTATCACAGGCAGGGGTGCGTGAAGAGAGAGCACAGACGAAAGAGCCCTAGGCACTCGCCAAGACATAGCAAACATCTTTGGAAGCTTAATGATAACGAATGGGCTACTTGCCGCGATCCTTGCAGCCCTCATTTACTGAACAAGGGCAGCTTGGGCCAGCCAACTCAGGACAATCTACGAAAGCAGGTTGGATGGGCCCAGTATATGGAGCGTAGCAAAAGGGACGTGTGACCACCCTTCGGAAATGCCATTAGAGAAAAGCACCCGGTTTTAAAATCACGTTGCACTTTTGCGAGGGCCCTAATCTTGCAACCGATCTTGAAGCCAGCCGTGAACGATTGGCCACTTGCTGCCAGCCGCACGGAAATCGAGAAGGTCCGACTTGTCTGTCTGTAAGTATCGGAAGAAGAGAAAGCCGCCCATCATCCTGGCGTCGTCGGGGTGTTTTTTCACCCAGCTGTCGTATTCGCTAAGGACCGCTTGTCTGGCCTTGTCTTTTGACATCCGCCCCTCCACCCGATTCGCCAGAGACTAGAGCGGGCAAGTATGGCAATTGTTCGCTGTTTAATAAGAATATGCAGAAGTCGGTACTTGGGGCCCCTGTAAGGATCCATATAGCTGTCGGCTGCTGAACGTTTTGGCGTCTTGTTGCTCAATAAAGCGGCTTGAGGGCAACCCTTTCGCCGCTATACTTTTCATTGGGTGTTCGGATCGTTCAGGCTGGAAAAGCCATGATACCGAGCGACGCCGAAGCACTCATCATCTTCCTGCTCTATTGCCTCGCCGCCCACCTAATACATCAAGAACTAGAACGTCACGGGTCCAGCCGCGCTAAGTGACTGCTCGCTACGCGCTCGCAGCGGCCGCAGCAAATAAGCCGCGTGGGCGTCGCGAAGCTTTAGCTCTATCCGAGCCAAAGGCGAGGATGGGGCCCCTGAGAAGCGCATATAGAGAAAGTGCAGATGGAAGGTACTTGGGGCCTCTGACGAAAGCCTATTAAAGAAAGAGGACCCGTCCTGAAGTCTGAAAATCACATTGCATTTTTGCGAGGGGGGTTTTTGCCAGACCGAGCGCTCTTAAGACGCCATCTCCATGCTCGAATGAAGAGCTCAGCAACGAGAGCCGCCGCTAGTGCCCCGCCTGCGCCCCAGAGCGCGGCCTCGAGATTAGCTGATCGATCCGGTGTCAGAGCTTGCAGACTTTCGAGTGATGCCCCGAGGGCCATAATGATTGCCCCGACCAGCAACGGCCGCGGCCAGGCGAAGCAGAAAAACAGCGTGATTCCGAAATAGCCAATGAAGTGGTCGAATCGCCAACCAAGCTCGGTGCGGGGAGCCCAACTGGCCGGGCCGAGGGCGGCCACTAAAAGCAGGATTATAATGACCCCGCTGCAAACTTTTGCGCCGGCACGAAACCGCGATTTCAATTCGGCGCTCATCGCAACACCCCGATCGCCGTCCCCACAATACTACTATGAATTGCCACGCCGCGGCCGCAGACGCTGATCAACCAAGTGAATTCAAGTTGCTCATAGAAGAACTTAGAGCAGACGGCCTGCTGGCAGAAAATAACACGCGAAGATTGGCAGCAACTCGCGCTTTGACGCGGCAGGAATCTCCCGACAGGCCACGAGGGGCGGCGATTAATCAGACCATGGCGGCCGAGCGCGCTAACGCCAGCCCCTCGCACCAGGCCGGGCGAATCGCTGCGAACATCGCTAAGTTACCGGAACCGTTGCGCCTTAAGCGCGCGGCGCTGTTCTGCCGGAGATGTTCAATGGACTGCGACGATGTGGCGTTCCCCGACGCTAATGAAATCGCGCCGCACGCCCTCGCGTTCGCACGGATGATGTTTGCTCACGCGGAGTTCGAGCGTGGAATCCGCTCATTGGTAGACGCCCTCAAACCGGAGGAACCCGGTTTTGGCGAGCGACGCGAGAATCAATGGACGGCATCAGAGAGTGGTACGGCGAGGTTTATCGTCCTGATCATGAGGCATTGTGGCTGCAGGCTGCCGCAGATTGAGCAAATCAGAAATCTTCTGGACGAGGCCGTTCATCTGTGTAGGGAGCGCAATTTTCTCGCTCACGGCACATGGTGGTGTTTCAACCTTCGGACAAAAACCGTTGAGGTTCGCGGCGGCTTGAGATGGGAGCGGCTAGAGCTACCACCTGGGAACCGCGAGTATACGGTGCCTGACATCGAGGGGCTCGCTGATAAGTTCAAGGATATTGAGGCTGAGCTATACAAGATTCGTCGTTCGCTTGAGCCAAAAATGACCGACGCTGAGATTCGTGCAGCATCTAGCTTCTTGCGTGCGCCGTAGCAAACAAACGGCACCAGAACACTCGACTGAAATCACCGGCAACCTGCTCGTCTTCTTCAACCCTTAAATCTGGCTCGATTTTCGGTGCCGACCCCGACAAGAAATAAGAACGCGCTGTCTTAAAACTCTCAACAAACCGTGCGGTCACGAGGGCTTGGCGATGCGTTTGGGTCAAAGCGCGCCACAAAAACGAACCCCAAGCAGCGTACGCACTTGGGGTTA
>Ga0318522_10000140_pt1 | contig 11854 bp, 14 predicted proteins | sample GRESIP178b2f18_FD_203490 | JGI IMG/M metagenome (GOLD analysis project Ga0318522, IMG submission 203490) | Tropical soil microbial communities from Luquillo Experimental Forest, Puerto Rico - GRE.SIPMG.178b2f18 | ecosystem: Environmental > Terrestrial > Soil > Tropical forest > Bulk soil...
CAATAAGCCCCTGCATGGCGCGGCCAAAAATAGCTTTATGGCGCGCCTGCACTCGATGTCCGCTTCTTCCCCAAAAGCGGACATGGATTGAGCGTGTCGGGATGTCCGCTTTGTGCCAAAAGCGGCGCTTTCAATCATCTTTGCGATTTCGGCGCGGCACCGCAAAACGCTCTCGCGTGCAAGACCATTGAGTCCATCTGAAGTGTAACGCCCTACACCGAGATATTTTGGCATGACCTTGGTCCCTGCTTAAGCAAATCAATGCTTTGTTATTTTGCCCAATCCTCCTCGGCCTCGCACGTAACCTCGACAGACCAAGGCGGCGGGAAGCGGCGAGCGGGCATTATCTCACTATGGTCTTGCCCTCGTGATGGACAATTTGATCTGAATCAAAGACGCCACGCTTAGACCATTGGCTTTCTCTATGCGCGGGGTTTTTCCCGCAAAGGGGCTACGGATGCGCGCGCCAAGTAAACGCGATCAGTGTCAGGCGATGCTCGACATCTTGGTAGAGGGTTTCATGAGTGACGACGTGCCGGCGTATCGTGAAGCGTGCGCGTGGCTGCGCGACTTTGCCGATCAGAAAAATATCGAACAAGGCCGTGTGATGCGCGGCAGCAATTGGTACACGCCGCAAGAGTTCGCGGCACTGCGGGAGCGCAGTCGCATGCACGCACTGGAAGGGTGGCAACGCCGGCTCAAAAACGACAGATGACGTGACTGCGCGGCGGCGGGAAACGGCGTTCGGGGAACTCCGCCGCTTGCATATCGTTGCTGTTAGACCGGGAAGAGCCACACGGGGCTTTATGAACCGGCTGCGGAAAATCATTGGGCTTTTTGGTGATGTTCACCCTGCCGTTGTAATGCGGAGGATGAGTTGTAATGCGGAGGATGAAATGGCTGCGAAGATAGAACCTACCGACCGTCAGTCAGCCGGTGCTGCCATGGGTTCTGATGATCAGTTAAACCAGCAAATACTTACCATTGTCCAAGATTTACAAGGGGTAGGCCTTCAGCCGAGCCATCTGGAGGAGATGAGCCGGTGGAGAGGGATGACCTTCGTTCGGGTATCGCGCCTTACCTCGACCAGGAGACTTCGGAGCGCAAGGCAATTTATGATCGTCTCGTAGGAATAGAACGCGAGATGAAAAAGCGAGGTTCGCGAAGGTTCACCCGCTACCTTATCGCGATCTTAATTGGTGTTGCCGCTACCTTGGCTTGGCAATCTTATGGCGAGTCCGCAAAGCAGATAATCGCCACGAGGGCCCCGGAACTTGGGTGGTCGCCAGAGACCAAGCAAATGATCGCGACTTCGATTCAGTGGATTGGCTGGACCAAACCATCGGCTGGTCCTGAAAAGCAAGTACCATCTGTCACGCAGACTGAGCCTACCACACCATCGTTCGCCGCAGGGCAGCAGCAGATGACACAGGATCTTGCAGCGCTGCGGCAAACCGCCGAGCAACTCGCCGGCGGTCAAGACCAGATGGCGCGAGAGTCGCCAATACCCCATGTGCTCAATGCACTTCGCTGCTACATGAAAGCAAAAAATCAGAAATGTTACATGTGAAACAATCTTAAACTGATTTCTGAAGGAGGACCAAAAGAAAGCGGCCCCAGGCCGGGACCGCAAGTTTTCCAGATACGCACCGCTTAAACGCGCGGACGGTTGCGGATGGCCGTTACATTGGCCCCAGTAGCTTGAGCGACCACGGTCTTTAGATGCGTCGCCCATTGAGTGCGGCCCTTTTCTCGGGCTCGTACTTGTTGCGGTCGTATGTGCGGATCAGTTTGGCCGGTAGGTGATTAATCGCCGCCTCGGCAATATGAGGCGCGACACCAAGCTCGCCTAGGCCGGTGCGGACTGTCCAGCGCAGATCGTGAAGTGTCCAGGGTTCTTTGAGCTTCACGGTTTTGTCGAATTCAGCTTTAGACTTCGACCAGCCGGAAAAGCCCCCTGCCCCCGTTCGGCCAAAAACAAATTCGCGGTCGGGGTCCCAGGCGCCCCTCAAGATGTCCCGCGCCATGTCCGATAGTGGCACAACATGCTCTTGGCCGTTCTTGGTGCGCTCTCTTGGCAGCGTGATCGTGTGCCGGTCACGGTTATCGACCACGGACCATTTTAGGTCGCCGACTTCAGCGCGCCTGCAATCGGTAAGGAGGATCAGCTTTAGGATGCGGCCGTAATCGTTATCCGGTGCCGAGAGCCATATCTTGGCGACCTCTGCATCGGACAGCGAGCGTTCACGCGAAGATCGAGGATTGCGTTTTGTCGGGCCGCACCAATCGCGCGCCGATTGAGGCGCCGACGACCTACTGAACGCCGCCCAATTCGAGTGCCGTCGCATTCGTGGCGCTGGTGCGGCAGCCGAACCGTCCATCCCGCCGCAACAGTTTCATGCAGTCGTCGCGGTCATGCCATTCGAGCATGCGAGCGTCCGCCCACAAGGGGCCGGATCCGGGCGTGCGTCGAGAGGAGACACCGACGATGGCGACCGAACCGACATTCCAAAACTTTGCTGGCACAATTGCGTGCCGGTGCTCAAGCCAGACCACGTTTGCGTTCGCTGCGGCCAAAATGTCCGCGCTGTGGCGGCATCGTGTTTCTCGCCGACCGTTCGCGCTTCGATCTAGCGGGCCGGATCCAGCACGTTTGGTGTTGTGACGATTGCTGCAACGAATTCGTGACTTCGATCGGCCTCGTGCACCCCTGCCGGTCTGAAGCCGGACCGAACCATCCCTCAGTTGAACTGCCGCTTTACAAGCTGAAGATAACTCATTGTGTTTACGGGTGATTTTACTTACTGGCGTGCTTTCGCGCACTAATAATGGCAACAAGCCGCGCCGGCGATAATCCGGCAATAATAACCGGAACTTCGGTGTTTGTGCTGTGGTCGTGGAAACGTGCATTCAGGAGGGTCATATGCGCCAAACATTCAATCGTCGTACTGTATTGAGCTACGCGGTCGGCGGTGCTACCGGCGCCGTGCTGTTGAGCACGAGCAAGCCGAGTCAAGCCGCCCCGATGAAATTCAAGGCCGACATGAGCGGCGCCAGCGAAGTCCCGGCGGTCCAAAGCGCCGGCAAGGGTGCGGTCACCGCAAGTTATGATCCGGCCACCAAGATGCTGACCTGGGAGGGCAACTTCTCGGGCCTGTCCGGCCCCGCGACCGCTGCCCATTTCCACGGCCCTGCGGAGCCTGGCAAGAACGCTGCTCCCGCGGTTTGGATCTCGGAAAAGGGCCAGAACCTTTCGAGCCCGTTCAAAGGCTCGGCGACACTGACGGACGCCCAGGCGGCTGATCTCGAAAAGGGCCTGTGGTACGCCAACGTCCACACCGATGCCAATAAAGGCGGCGAGATCCGCGGCCAAGTGGTGAAAGGCTAACGACACGTATTGAACCGCTGGCGCGTTGCGTGGTTGCGAGCGGTTTGCGTCCTCCGCCGGCCCTGTTCGGGCCGGCGATTTTTTTGCCGCGTCAGTCTATATCCCGCTTTGCCGCCCATTGTTCTTCGGTCCGGGCGGTGTAATCGGCAAAACGGCCGGCTGCGATCGCCTTGCGCGCGCCGGCGATGAGGTCTTGGTAGTAGTAGAGGTTCACGATCGATAGCAGCGTGCCGCCGAGCGCTTCGCCAGCCTTGAACAGATGATGCAGATAGGCGCGCGAGAATTCCCGTGCGGCAGGGCAGCGGCTCTGCGGATCGAGCGGGCGCGCATCCTCGGCATGGTGGGCGTTCTTGATATTGATCGGACCAAACCGGGTGAATGCCAGACCATGGCGGCCGTTTCGCGTCGGCAACACGCAGTCGAACATGTCGATGCCGAGCGCAATGGTTTTAAGGATATCCGCGGGCGTTCCGACGCCCATCAGATAGCGCGGTCGATCGGTCGGCAATGCCGGCGCGGTTGCCGCGACCATGCGCAGCATCACCTCCTCGCTTTCACCGACGGCAAGTCCGCCGATGGCATAACCGTGGAAACCGAGTTCGACCAGGCGGCGGGCGCTCTCCTCGCGCAGTGCAGGCGCATCGCCGCCCTGCACGATGCCGAACAGCGCGCGATCGGCGGCCGCCTTTTCGAAAGCGCGCTTGCACCGTTCGGCCCAGCGCAACGACAGCCGCATCGCGCGGTCGATCTCGACTGCGTCCGCGGGCAGGCCTACGCATTCGTCGAGCTGCATGGCGATATCGGCGCCGAGCAGGATCTGCACCTCGATCGCCCGCTCCGGCGTCAATTCGACCATGGCGCCGTCGATATGGGAGCGGAAAGTGACGCCGGTCTCCGCCACTTTTCGCAGCGGCGCAAGCGACATCACCTGATAGCCGCCGGAATCGGTGAGGATCGGCAACGGCCAGCGCATGAATTCATGCAGGCCGCCAAGGCCGGCCACGCGCTCCGCGGAGGGCCGCAGCATCAGATGATAGGTGTTGGCGAGCATGATGTCGGCGCCGGCGGCCCGCACGTCGTCATGGTGCACGCCCTTGATCGCACCCTGGGTGCCGACCGGGATGAAGGCGGGCGTGCGCACTACACCATGGGCGGTCGTGATTTCGCCGACACGCGCGGCGGCATCGGTCGCAATCAGTCGGAATGAGAAGGGGCGCGCCATGGCGGTTTATTTAATGGCGGTTTATTTAATGGCGGTTTATTTATCGGAACAGCAGGCAAGCGTCGCCATAAGAGTAGAAGCGATAATTGTGCGCGATCGCATGGTCGTAAGCGCGGCGCATCACCTTGAGCCCGCAGAAGGCGCAGACCAGCATGAAGAGTGTCGAACGCGGCAAGTGAAAATTGGTCAGGAGTGCATCGACGGCGCAAAAACGATAACCGGGTATGACGAACAATGCCGTCTCGCCGGCAAACGGCGACAGCGTGCCGTCGGAGGTTGCGGCGCTTTCAAGAAGCCGCAGTGACGTTGAACCAACGGCGACGATGCGGCCGCCAGAACGGCGCGCAGCGGTCAGCGCCGCCGCCGTCTCGGCGCTCACCACACCCCATTCGGGGTGCATTTGGTGGCCCTCGATATCCTCAGTTTTGACCGGCAAGAAGGTGCCGGGCCCGACATGCAGCGTTACGCGATGAAGCGCGACGCCGGCTTTGCCCAATGCCGCAGTCAGCGGCTCGGTAAAATGTAGTCCGGCAGTCGGTGCGGCGACTGAACCTTCAGCGCGGGCGAAAATGGTCTGATAATCGCTGCGATCTTGCTCATCGACGTCGCGTCGACTGGCAATATAGGGCGGCAACGGCATGTCGCCGCGTTCGGCCAGCGCCTGGTCGAGCACGGCGTCGGTAAAAGCAAAGCCGAGCGTAATCTCACCCCCCTCGCCTTTGTGCTCGACGGTCGCATCGAGCTGTTCGAGAAAGCAGACGCGGCCTTCGGCCCCGAAGCGAACCACATCGCCCGGCGCCAGCCGTTTGCCGGGCTTCACGAGCGCCTGCCAGCGCGAGCCGTCGAGCCGCTTGATCAGCGTTGCCGAAATCGGCGGCTCGCGGTCGCCGCGCCCGATCCGCCGGCCGTGCAGACTGACGGGAAGAACCTTGGTGTCGTTGACGACCAGCGCATCGCCCCGACGCAACAGCGCCGGCAGGTCCGTGATCGCGCGATCCTCCAAGCCGCCATCCGGGCGCACGACAAGAAGCCGCGCTGCATCCCGCGGCGAGATCGGACGCAAGGCAATGCGGTCTTCCGGCAGCGCGAAGTCGAAGAGATCGGTGCGCATTGAGAAATCGAAGCGGTAAAGCGCAAGGAGCGCGCGGGTTTCCCTGAAGCTTTGAGCTACATTACAAGGCACATATCGCAACCGTTTGAACGGCAATCAATGTGACCCGCCGAACAAAGCCGCACAACTCCTCCCGATATGCCATTGAATCCCTTGCATTTAGTGGGCTCTGACATAACACTTTCGAACTCGTTCGAATGAGCCAAATCGCTGAATTTTGTTACCTAATGTTACCTACGGATCACACTGACAAAAGATCAATGGGCACCTTTAGATAACAACCTTAGGTAACAAAATGACCAACAGGACCCTCACTGCCACCGCCGTAGAGCGCATTAGAGTGCCCGCCACAGGACAAGCCGATCACTTTGACCAAGGCTACCCAGGCCTCGCCCTGCGCGTCAGCTACGGCGGCGCCAAGAGCTGGGTCTACTTCTACCGGCTGTTCGGCAAACAGAAGCGGCTGACGCTTGGACGCTGGCCCAGCATGTCACTGTCCGCCGCCCGTGACGCTTGGCGTAACGCCCGCACCACCATCGACAAGGGCGAGAACCCGCAGCATCAGCGGCCGGCCGCAGCCAACAGCTTCGCAGCGGTGGCCGACGAATGGCTCAAGCGCGACCAAGCCCACCGCCGCTCCTGCGCCGCCACCCAACGGCTGATCGACCGCTGTGCCAAGCCGGTCTGGGAAGGTCGGCGGATCGCCACCATCGGCCGGCGCGACATCAACGACCTGATCGATAGCGTTGCCGACCGTGGTGCCATCGTCATGGCGCGTCGGCTGCACGCCCACCTGCATCGATTATTCCGCTGGGCTGTCGGTCGCGGCATCCTCGAAACCAATCCGATGGCGCATCTGCCCAAGCCGGGAAGTGAGGTTCCGCGTGACCGCGCGCTCACCGATCCCGAACTCGCCCAAGTGCTCAAGAACGTCACCCAGCTCCGCCCGCCCTTCGGCCCAATCTTTCAGCTCCTGATCCTGACCGGCGCGCGGCGCAGCGAGATCACCGCTCTGCGCTGGTCGGAGATCAAGGACGACACCATCATCCTTCCTCGCGACCGCACCAAGTCCGGCAAAGCCCACTCCATTCCGCTGTCGCCCCAGGTCGTCGACATCATCAAACAGCTACCACGGATCGGTCCCCGCGACTTTGTCTTCACCATCAACGGCCGCAATCCGGTCACCGATCTCGCCGCCAGCAAGGAGAAGCTTGACGGCCTTATCAACATTCCGGCGTGGCACACCCACGATCTGCGCCGCACCGTCGCTACCGGATTGCAGCGACTTGGCATCAATCTCCAAGTGATCGAGGCCGTGCTCGGTCATGTCGGTGGATCGCGGTCCGGTATTGTCGGCGTCTATCAGCGCTACAGCTTCGATGCCGAGAAGCGCATCGCACTCGAAGCCTGGGCGCGTGAAGTCGAGCGCATCATTGACGGCGAGCCAGCCAAAGTCCGCTACGGAGGCCGCGATGAAAGAGGACAGCGAGGCAACGCTGTCGTCTGGTGAATGCGCGGCGGTGGAGTTTGCGCGGAACCTCATTGAACTTAGAGGTGGCCTTTCCCACAAACATAGCCAGGACTATTGGCGCTTTTCGACCAAGGCCGAACTGCGCGGACAGGTGGATACGGGTGAAAGATTCCTACAGCGCATCAAGGACTGCTTCATCAAAGAGCGCGGAGAAGTATCCATCTACTTTCTTCCGGGGCCAGGGAAATGGAATGAGAAGTTGGCGGCAAAGCTCATTGCCGATGCCAAGCAAGGCGATGCGGATGCTGACCAAGTGTTGCGCGAGGTGGCGTCCGAATGTTTGGTAAGAGGCGAGTTGCCGCCCAAGCCGTTAGCTGACTATGCCGCGACATGTTTACGGGCTCTCCCCGGTCGGAAAAAGGCAAAGCAGCAACCAAACTCAAGCAAACCGCAATCACATAAAACGGACTATCGCGATTGGATTCTTGCGCTGACCGTTGATAACGTAGCTAAGGGCTTCAAACTGAAACACACACGCAACCGAGCGACCGAGGAGCATTGCGGCTGCTCAATCGATGCCCTAGCGAAGAAGCTGTCGGGAGAAGACCGTCCAGAACGCATGGCACAGATACCAAGGCAGTGCCGACCAGCGGGCGGCAACTAACTATGTCCCGCAAGCCATGGTTACAGTGCCTTCTGATGGCACTCGGCCGCCTTTTCCTCGTGTCGTGAATTCTGATGACGCTCAGGAGCATTTTTTGGTGCGGTTTCCTCGTGTCGGTTCAACCGACGCCATGCCACGGCCCAAGCGGCAACGCCGGCCGAAGGCATAGGCCCCGGCGATTTCACCATCACTCCTTCAGAAATCAGTTTAAGATTGTTTCACATGCAACATTTCTGATTTTTTGCTTTCATGTAGCAGCGAAGTGCATTGAGCACATGGGGTATTGGCGACTCGACTCTTTAGACAGCCGCTCCTATTAAATGGTCTATGTCGTTCCTATTAAATGGTCTATGTCGTTGCGTGAGCGTACCCGCCCCGGTCTGGGGATTGTCGAGCCGTGGCTGCCATCGCCCGCTAAGGCTCCGCCGAGCGGCCCCGGCTGGATCCACGAAATCAAGCATGATGGTTTCCGCATTTTGGCCCGCAAGGATGCAACGGGCGTGCGGCTGATTACCCGCGCCGGAAACGATTTCTCGTCTCGCTTTCCATTCATCGCCATGGCTGTCGGCAAGCTCCCGGTTCGGTCGTGCCTGATCGATGGCGAGGCAATCGTTTGCGACGCAAACGGCCTCGCAGTGTTTGACTTAATCCGCCGCCACGGTGCGCTCGCCAGCGCGGTCCTTTGTGCGTTCGATTTGTTGGAATTGGATGGTCGGGATTTGCGCCGCGAGCCGATTGAAACGCGCAAGGCGTTGCTCGCCAAGCCCCTCAAGGGGCAGCATGTGTGAGCATCGTCTTGAACGAGCATGTCACGGACGACGGTGCGATTGTGTTTCGGGAGGCTTGCCGATTGGGTTGCGAGGGGATTGTGAGCAAGCGGCTCGGCTCGATGTATCGCCGGGGGCGGTCGCCGAATTGGATCACGGTCAAGAACCCGAAAGCGCCCGCCGTGAAGCGTGAGGCCGAGGAGGATTGGGGTAACAAGCGATAACGGGGTTACCAATGGAAGAACGCGATCTCATCAAGGAGTTGGATGAGCTAATCAAGCCAACTGAACCGCCGAAAGAGGCGGCTCTCGAGAATACGGCCGAAACGCCGAGCCCCATTTCGCTGGAAGCGATCTTGGCGCGCTTGCCGCCGGAAGGGCAGGCTTGGCTCAATGGCCTCAATCCGTTTTGCCGGTGGGCGGTCGAGTATGACTTGCGCACCGAGCCGGATTCATTCGTGGAGCATTGGGAATATCTTCGCGATACCCTACAAAAACTCGAACGCGATTTCGGTCCTTCCGATAATTGGAAGTAGTTTGGCCAGACAAAAGTGTCCACCCGCCGCTTCCCGCCGCCCTGGCCGGTCGAGGAATTAGACGCCTGCTATGTTGTGCGCGATCACAGCGGGCAGGCGCTCGAACATCGATTTTGATTGTACGAGCGAGGCCGTCCGTCAAACCGCTGATCCAGGAATAAAGCACAATATGGAAGTACTGGTGTTTCCGCCCCATGCCAGTTCGCCCGGCTTCTGAAACCAAACTACAGCCTTACCAAGTTTGTTAGGACCCGAAATTAGCGTATCGGCAGGCACAACAGTCCATTCGCCGTAGAGGAGAACGCGATAACTATTGCCCTTCATGTCCCATTCACCCTCATCGAGCGGGTGACCGTCGGCTTTGGCACAGCAATATAGCCCAGCCTTGTTGCGCAAAGATTCAAACCAAGGCTGCAATGGATCACCAGCCCACTTACCGGTTGGATCGCGGACCAGGATAACGGCAGCAGCAAGTAGAAGAAACCTCATCACTCTCCTCCACTCTTCGTTGCTGAACGGTAATCGTGGAACGGGAGAAAAGCTGTGCCTTACGTCACTGCGGAAGCTCGCAGTCTCGCTACTCACATCTGTGACGTTGGTGCGAAGATTTTGCGAAAGCAATCTGTGTGACGCCGGTCACAGAGATAATCGCTGTCAAGGTGTCAATTGGTACTACACGGGATCAGGAGGGAAAATCACCAACACAATGACGGTGGGTCTTTAAAAGATTGGTGAACAGCGTCTCTCTTACTGAAGAGCCTTCGTCATGCCCACAGTCGTAGCGCACAGCGCAATCGTGATGCACAGCGCAATAGTGACGGAGAGCGGCGCAATTGGGTTTGTCGCCTCCGCCTTGGTGCTCGCCGTATTTGTCATGAAGGACATGGTCAGCCTTCGCATCGTCGGTATTTGTAGCGTTCATCACGTATGCGGTTTGTTTGAATTTGCCGCCCATATTGATACTGCACGTCATTCTCTTGCCACTGAATGGCTGGCGGTTGGCGCAGGAGCTGCAGAGTAGAAAGGATCGTTCAATGCTCCTTACGGCCCTAATCTCCCCGACCAAGCATAGCGAACCGGCTGATTTATTACGCCGCTAAATTGCTGACGTGCGATGAGGCGGCGACGGCTCGCGGCCAATATCGCCAAGCTGCCGGAGCTGTTCAGACGTTAACTATGTTTTTTGGTGTTCAAGATGACGTGAAGTCCGATGATGTAACAAGTCTTCTCAGTCGGGGTGGCCCCCAATCCCCCAATCATCACCCCGACGCATGCCGCACCAATCCGGCACGGACCCCCTCCGTGCCGGATTTATTTTCACGCGGGTTCGGCTTCGGCCACCTTAACGTCTCGGTTACGGAATCCCCGATAGGCTCTTGTCGGGTCGGGTTGGGGTTTGGGGTCCGGCCTAATGGGACGGGGGAGCCTCGGCTACCTTCCCGGCCGAGGCTTCCGCCTCCTCATTGCAAATTGCTCGAATGGTCATCCTACAAGCAACAATCATTAGCTTAATCATCGTTGCCGCGTCCGTCGCGGCGCGAGTCATTGCCGAAGCTGATCATCGCGTTGCACTGCCCGCATCATCTCAAAGATTCAGACCAAGCCCCGTGCGGCCTCGTACGGCCCCGTATTAAACGCGCTAGCAAAAAGCTGTTATGCCCGCCCGCCGCTTGCCGCCGCCCTAGTCCGTCGCAACGCGTGCCTTCGTGGCGCCGGGATTAACCGGCCGGCAAATTTTTCCCAGTAATAAAAGGTGCTCGGAGGGGTAGCCGGAGGGATCGTTTTGGCTAGGCTTATTTGCACACGTTGTAGAGCGGATGTGAAGAGTGTCCTGCGGTGCCGCGCTTGCGGGGCATTATGTCCAACCTCAGAGATTGGGGCGGCAATGTTAAGCCCAAGCGCTTTTGCGTTTTACGTTCTTATTTCGATGGTGGTCGCGATATTTTGGTTTGCCTGATGCGATGATCAGGCATGTCCGACGCCCGCCGCTTCCCCGCCGCCCTGGACTGGCTAGTTTTGGCGGTATTAAATCAAATAATTGAAATTGGCGCGTAGATGTTCAAAGGCTTCATACTCGGGATTATCTTCACTGTCTTGGCTGCCGCAGCCGTGGGCTCCGCCGCCTTGGGCTGTCGAGGAATTGGTGCCCGCGATGAACGATTGCAGCAAAGAGCTTAATCAAACTGACGAAGGGGATCTCCTGAACGGGCGAGTGTCCGACGAGGCAGTAGAGGCTGCCTCCATGACGGGGGGAGGGTTCCCAACTCTTTGGCACGGCACTTATTGCTTCGGGTGCCCTTCTCGGCCGCCGATCGGCCGCCAAGCTGCTCACGAAGGATGAGGCGCGAAGGATTACGGCCAACATCGCCAAACTGCCAGGGCTGTTGCGGTAGCCTTGATGGCGGTATCCTTTACCGAACGGTGTTTGGGCGACGGAGACACCACCATGCCACCACTGATTCAGCTCGGCCTGTTTTTTGCGGCCATGGCCGCATTAGTAGCCACCGGCTGCATTCTCACGCGGAAGCCTACAAAAAGGCCGCCAGCGTAAAGCCCTGGGATGGCCGCTCCGTTTGCCGGCCGCAACATTTGGAATTCTTGGCGTCGCGGTCGTTGCGGGCCAACCCACATCTGCAACAGCACAGTCATATCCGTGGTGCGCCCAAGGAGATAGCATCGTGCATTGCTATTACACG
>Ga0318522_10000149_pt1 | contig 11591 bp, 10 predicted proteins | sample GRESIP178b2f18_FD_203490 | JGI IMG/M metagenome (GOLD analysis project Ga0318522, IMG submission 203490) | Tropical soil microbial communities from Luquillo Experimental Forest, Puerto Rico - GRE.SIPMG.178b2f18 | ecosystem: Environmental > Terrestrial > Soil > Tropical forest > Bulk soil...
CCGCCGCGTCCGCCGCCGGCATCCCGGCGGTCGTCAACCGCGTCGGCTCGATGATGACCGCGTTCTTCACCACGGGGCCGGTCGTCGACCACCAGACGGCCATGCGGTCGGACACGCGCCGGTACGCCCGCTTCTTTCACGGGATGCTCGACCGCGGCGTCTACCTGGCGCCGTCGCAGTTCGAGGCCGCGTTCGTGTCCACCGAGCACGACGAGGCGCTCGTCGACCGGACGATCGCCGCGGCGCGGGAGACCCTGGCGGATCTGGCCGCGAAGGAGCCGGCGGCGGGAGGCAGACGATGATGAAGCTCACCTTTCACGGGCACTCGTGCTGGGAGCTCGACGACGGCGCGCACCGGGTCCTGATCGACCCGTTCCTCAACGGGAACCCGCTCGCGGACGTGCAGCCCGAGTCCTTCACCAGACTCGACGCGATCCTGATCTCGCACGGCCACAGCGACCACATCGGGGACGCCGTGACGATCGCGCAGAGGACGAAGGCGATTGTCGTCTCGAACTTCGAGATCGTCAGCTGGTTCGGAAAGCGCGGCGTCGAGGGGCATCCGCTGAGCATCGGCGGCGGGCACGAGTTTCCGTTCGGCCACGTGAAGCTGACGATCGCCCACCACGGCTCGACCGGTCCCGACGGCGAGTCGCTCGGCGACCCGGCCGGATTGATCGTCACGATGGGCGGGAAGAAGGTCTATCACGCCGGCGATACCGGGCTCTTCCTCGACATGAAGCTGATTGCCGAGATGAACGGCCCGTTCGACGCCGCCCTGCTCCCGATCGGGGACAACTTTACGATGGGCGTCATCGACGCGGTCAAGGCCGCCCAGTTCGTCAACGCCAAGATCACGATCCCGATGCACTACGACACGTTCGGCTGGATCAAGGCCGATGCGAACGAGTTCGTGAAGCGCGTCGGCACCAGCGGACGGAAGGCGGTCATCGTAAAGCCGGGGGCGAGCTACGAGCTGAGCTGACGGGGTCTAGGCCCCCGCTCGTCCCAGATACTCTCCCGATTCCGTCGAGACGCGGATGACCTCCCCCTCGTTGATGAACGAGGGGACCTGAACCACCAGTCCGGTCTCGAGCGTCGCCGGCTTCTTCTGGGCCGACGCGGTCGCGCCCTTGATGCCGGGGGCGGTCTCGACGATCTTCAGGTCGACCGCGGACGGGACCTCGACGCCGACGGGCGTCCCCTCGAACCAGTCCATCGTCACCATGCTCTCGGGGACCACGAACGACATCGTGTCGCCCAGCACGTCGTCGGAGAGCGCGAACTGCTCGTACGACTCGGTGTCCATGAAGTGGTACCCCTCGGCGTCGTGGTAGAGGTACTGCATCTGCTTCGTGTCGATGTAGACCCGCTCGACGTCGTCCTCCGACCGGAACCGCTGCTCGGTCTGGAGCCCCGACCTCACGTTGCGGATCTTGGCCTGCACGAACGCACGGAGGTTCCCCGGCGTCCGGTGCGTCGCCTCGAGCACCCGATAGACCTGACCGTCGACCCGCAGCACCATCCCCTTGCGCATCTCGTTCGCCTTCATCTCCGTCCGTCCTTCCTTCTTTACGACCGGCCGCTGATCTGGAGCTGCGTGTAGGCCGGCAGGATCTTCTTCGTCCCGAACCCCGGGAATTGAATCGTGAGCTTGAGATTGCGGCCCGCCCCTTCGCGGTCGACCACGCGGCCGCCGCCGAACATCGGGTGCACGACCGTCGCGCCGACCGAGTACCCGTCCTCGGCGGGGGGCATGTCGGAGGGGAAGCGCGGAGCCGCCGTCTCGGTGCGCCTGGCCGCGGCCCGGATCGCGGAGGATCCCGAGCGGAGCGCCGGCTCGTCGTACCCCCGGCCCGTCACCGGCTCCGCCACCTCGAGCAGGTGCGCGGGGATCTCGTCGAGGAAGCGCGACGGGGCGTTTTGCATCGGAATGCCCTGCTGGAGGCGCTGGAGCGCGCGGGAGAGGAAGAGCTTCTCCTTGGCCCGCGTGATCGCGACGTAGCAGAGGCGCCGCTCCTCCTCGAGGTCCTCGGCGTCGACGCGCGAGCGGGAGTGGGGGAAGACGTTCTCCTCGAGCCCCGCGAGGAAGACGACGGGGAACTCGAGCCCCTTCGCGTTGTGCGCGGTCATCAGCGTGACGCCGGGGCGCGCCCCGATCTCGTCCGCGTCCGACACGAGCGCGGAGCGGTCCAGGAAGCCGAGGAGCGTCGGCTCGTCGGCCTCGCGCTCGTACTCCGCGAGCGCCTTGGCGGCGCGGGGAGACAGCGAGCGCTCCGCGACGAGCCTCTTCGACGCCGCGAGCAGCGTCTCGTCGGCGTCCTTGGCCGCCTGGACGATCATGTCGACCGAGGTGTCGCCGAGCGCGCGCGGAGGGACGTTGACGATCCGGCGGAACGCGACGTCGTCTCCGGGGTTCACGGCGAGCTTCAGGTAGGCGAGGACGTCCTTGACCTCCTTCCGCTCGTAGAACTGCATCGCGCCGACGATCTGGTAGGGGATCCGGTCGCGCCGGAAGACCTCTTCGAAGGAGCGGGACTGCGCGTTGGTCCGGTAGAGCACCGCCACGTCCTCGTACGGCCGCCCCGCGCCCTCGGTCAGGACGTTGCGCGCGACCCACGCCGCCTCGGAGCGGTCGTCGATCGCGGTGTGCATCGCGATCCGGTCCCCCTGGGCGTTCTCGGTCCAGAGGGTCTTGCCTTTCCGGGCCGCGTTGTTCGCGATCACGGCGCCGGCCGCGTCGAGGATCGTCTTCGTCGAGCGGTAGTTCTGCTCGAGCTTGATCACCGCGGCGCCCGGATGGTCGCGCTCGAAATCGAGGATGTTCCGGATCTCCGCGCCGCGGAACTTGTAGATCGACTGGTCCTCGTCGCCGACGACGCAGATGTTGCGGTGCGCCGACGAGAGCGCCTTGACGAGCAGGTACTGCGGGCGGTTCGTGTCCTGGTACTCGTCGACGAGCAGGTGCAGGCAGCGCGAGGCGTAGCGCTCCAGGACGTCGGGGTGCTCGTCGCGATCGAGCAGGGCGAGCGCCTTGAGCAGGATGTCGTCGAAGTCGACGGCGTTGGCGCGCTGGAGGCCCGCGACGTACGCGGAGTAGACCTCGGCCGTGAGCCGCGCGTCCGGCGCGAACGACCGCTTGGCCATGCTCTCGGGAGCGTCCATCGCGTTCTTCGCGCGGCTGATCCGGGAGAGGAACGAGCGGGCGGCTCCCGCCGCGTCGTCCACGGCGAGGTCCTTGAGGATCCGCCGCACGAGCGCGACCTGGTCGTCGGTGTCGTAGATCGCGAACCCCCCGGCCAGGCCGACCCGCGTCCCGTCCCGCCGCAGCATCCTCAGGCAGAGGCCGTGGAACGTGCCGATCCACGGGCTGCGGGCGCCCGCGCCGAGGATCTTCTCGACGCGCTCGCGCATCTCCCGGGCGGCCTTGTTGGTGAAGGTGACGGCCAGGATCGCCGACGGGTCGACGCCCCGCTCGAGGACGAGCCAGGCGATGCGGTGGGTGATGACCCGGGTCTTGCCGGAGCCGGCGCCCGCGAGGACGAGCATGGGGCCGCCCGGATGGACGACGGCCTCCCGCTGGGCGGGGTTCAGTCTATCGAGCAGTTGCTCCGGTGGCGTCATGCGAACCGGAGCATTCTAGCAAGGGGGGCGAGAGGCCTAGGCGTCCGCCCGCACGTGGGTCTTCTCCTTGTACATCGCGGCCACGAGGATGAACAGCAGCCCCATCACGCCCATCACGCCCACGAAGAAGTAGAAGTACATCGGGCCCACGAGGCGGTAGGTGGCGACCACCCCGCCCGCGGCGTACGTCCCCTGGGACTGGACCGGCTTGCGGTCCACGACGTCCATCAGCTTCACGCGGCTCGCCGCCCGATCGATCTCCGCGACGAGGAACGTCCCCTCGAGCGGCGCCGGCTTGTCGCCCCCGATGACCGTGATCCCGTTGTCCCCGGTGAAGTCGATCTTCTGGCCCGTGACGAACTGGCCGGCCTCGGCGACGGAGACCCAGGTCTGCGCGCCGGCCTCGATCGCGGTGGCGTGGAGCGGCTTGACCATGGCGCTGTTGACGCCGGCGATCATCAGGTTGCCCACGCTCGTGGAGAGCAGGAAGAGCGCCATCACGAAGCTCTTCATCCGGAGCGGGGCCTGCTTGTAGCTGAACTCGAGGGCGGTGATCGAGACGAGGACCTCGGCGGCGGTGAGCACCACGTAGGCCAGGATCTGCCACCACGCGCTGACCGAGTGGCCGCTCTGGATCTGCTGCTCGACCCACCCGACGATGATGAACGACGAGGCCACCGTGAAGAGGCCGGCGCCGATCCGGCGGAGCGGCGTCAGCACGAAGAATCGGGCGAAGAACGGGTAGATCAGGTAGGTGAAGATCGGCACGAGGGCCAGGATGAACAAGCCGTTGACGACCTGGAGCTGAGCGGGGAGAAGCTTGATGCCGAACCCGAGGTTCTTGTCCATCAGGGACGATTGCGCCTGCAGGGTCCAGGTATTGCCGTTCGACTGGTCCCAGAGCATCCAGAAGCAGGCCACGAAGAAGTAGATGACGATCAAGCTTCCGACCAGCTTGACCCCTTCGGCGCTGAAGACGTCCTTCAACCACGCCTTTCCCGCGGGGGGGACCACGACGTACTTCTTCCGCCCCATCCAGAACACGAGGGTGGCGAGAAACATCATCGCGGCCGGCATACCGAACGCCCACTTGGGGCCGTACTTCGGGTTGTTCAGCAGGATCGGACAGAAGAAGATCGAGATCGACGACCCGGCGTTGATGGCCAGGTAGAACCAGGAGAACGCCCGCTCGATCAGATGCGCATTCTTGGAGCTGAACTGATCGCCGACGTTGGTGGACACGCACGGCTTGATGCCTCCCGTGCCGAATGCGACCATCAACAAGCCGATCGCGACGACCGTCGGCGTGTTCGAGAAGAGCGCGAGGGAGACGCACCCCGCGCAGTAGACGATCGAGAAGGTCATGATCGTCCTGAACTTGCCCCAGAAGACGTCCGAGACGATCGCGCCGATCATCGGGAAGAAGTAGGCCCCCGACTTGAACAACGACCCCCACGTCGCGCCCTTGGCGTCCGTGAAGTGCAGGAATTGCACGAGGTAGAGCGTCAGGATCGAGTTGATGCCGTAGAAGCAGAACCGCTCGGCGAACTCGTTGCTGACGATGTACGGAACACCGGGGGGCATCCGATCGTCGCGGGCCGCGACGGCGGGGGATGGGGTCATCGTGGGCAAGCTCCACCTCGCTGGGGCGCGCACCGGCGCGCGAACGGCCGGGGATCATACACCCCCGGTCACCGTCTCCCGGCCGGGGGTCACTCCACGGTCACGCTCTTCGCGAGGTTGCGCGGCTGATCCACGTCGCACCCCCGCAGCAGGGCGATGTGGTAGGCGAGCAGCTGCAGCGGCAGCACGGTCAGGAGCGGGGAGAGCAGCTCGTGCGTCGCCGGGACGACGATCACCGCGTCGGCCGCGCGCTCGAGGTCGGCATCGGGGGCGTCGGTGACGGCGATCACGATCCCGGAGCGGGCCTTCACCTCGGCGATGTTCGAGAGCATCTTCTCGAAGACCGCGTCGTGGGGGGCGATCGCCACGACCGGCATGTGCTCGTCGATCAGCGCGATCGGCCCGTGCTTCATCTCGCCGGCGGGATACCCCTCCGCGTGGATGTACGAGATCTCCTTGAGCTTGAGCGCGCCCTCGAGCGCGATCGGGTAGTTCACCCCGCGGCCGAGGAACAGGAAGTCGCGCCGCTCGGCAAAGGTCTTCGCGATCTCGACGACCGGCCGTTCGTCCTGGAGCCAGCGCTCCATCTGCGCCGGGACGTGGTACAGGTGCCGGATCAGCGTCGACGCCTCGGTCTCGGTCAGGACGTCGCGCGCGCGGCCGAGCTTGAGCGCCAGGAGCGTCAGCGCGGTGATCTGGCTCGTGAACGCCTTCGTGGAGGCGACCCCGATCTCGGGGCCGGCGTGCGTGTAGATCGTCCCGTCGCACTCCCGGGTCAGCATCGAGCCGCGGACGTTGCAGACGGCGAGGGCGCTCGCCCCGTGCGACTTCGACTCGCGCTCCGCCGCCAGCGTGTCCGCCGTCTCGCCGGACTGCGAGATGAAGACCGAAAGACAGGTCGGGTCGAGCATCGGCTTCCGGTACCGGTACTCGGAGGCGTAGTCGACATCGACCGGGATCTTCGCGAGCTGCTCGATGAGGAACTTTCCGACGTGCCCCGCGTGCCACGACGTTCCGCACGCCACGATCTGCATCCGGGTCGCGCGCCGGAGCGCCTCGTCGGTCAGGTTCATCTCCTCGATGTGGACGGTCGAGTCCTCGAGGGAGACCCGGCCGAGCAGCGTGTCGCGCACCGCGCGCGGCTGCTCGTGGATCTCCTTCAGCATGAAGTGCTTGTACCCGCCCTTCTCCGCCATGATCGGATCCCAGGGGATCCGCGTCGGCGCCTTCGCGATCGGCGTGCCGTCCAGCGCGAGGAAGGTGACTCCCGACGGCTTCACGACGACGATCTCGAAGTCGTTCATGAAGACGACGTCCTTCGTGTGGGAGAGGATCGCCGGGATGTCGGACGCCACGAAGTACTCGTCCTTGCCGAGGCCGACCACCAGGGGCGGGCCGACGCGCGCGGCGACGATCGTGTCGGGAGCGTCCGCCGAGATCGCGACGAGCGCGTAGATGCCGCGGAAGCGGGGGAGCACCGCGCGGAAGGCCGCCGCGAGGTCGCAGCGCGCGTCCTTCATCTGCTGCTCGATCGCGTGGGCGACGATCTCGGTGTCGGTCTCCGTGACGAAGCGGTGGCCCTTGGCCTGCAGCTCGTGCTTGAGCTCGAGGTAGTTTTCGATGATCCCGTTGTGGATGACGACGATCCGCCCCGTGCAGTCCCGGTGCGGGTGGGCGTTCTCCTCGGTCGGGCGGCCGTGCGTCGCCCAGCGCGTGTGGGCGATGCCGTAGCGGCCGTGGATCGGCTTGTCCTGGAGGACCCGCTCGAGGTCGCGCAGCTTCCCGGGCGCGCGGCGGACGGCCATCTCCCCGCTCCCGTTGACGATGGCGATCCCCGCCGAGTCGTACCCGCGGTACTCCAGGCGGCGCAGGCCCTCGATCAGGACCTCCACCGGCTCCTTGCCGCCGATGTATCCGACGATGCCGCACATGGTGGGCCACCTCCCCGCTGTGGAGCTAAAGGAATAATGCGTCGGCGGGGCCGGCGCAATCAGGAGTGCGAAGAACCGGCCTTGGCCGGGCTCTTCGCGCGGCGGCGGGCCACCCACCCTTCGAGGTTGACCTGGCGCGCGCGGCTGATCGCCAGAGCCCCGGGCGGCACGTCCTCCGTCACCGTCGCCCCCGCGGCGATGTAGGCCCCCTCGCCGACCGAGACCGGGGCGACGAATTGCGTGTCGCTCCCGACGAAAACCCCCTCGCCGAGCGTCGTCCTGTGCTTCGCCGTCCCGTCGTAGTTGCAGGTGATCGTCCCCGCCCCCACGTTGCAGCGCGGGCCGATCTCGGCGTCGCCCAGGTAGGCGAGGTGCTGCGCCTTGCTCCCGCGCCCGAGGCGCGTCTTCTTGAGCTCGACGAAGTTCCCGACGCGCGTGTCCGCCTCGAGGACGGCGCCGGGGCGAAGGCGCGCGAACGGCCCCACGACCGCTCCGGTCTCGATCCGGCTGCTCTCGAGCACGCAGTGGTCGCGGATCGTCACGCCGGCGGCGAGGGTCATGTCGATCAGGCGGCAGCCGGGGTGGATCACGCAGTCGGCGCCGATGACGGTCTCGCCGTCGATGATCACGTCGGGGTAGAGCACGGTGTCCTGGCCCACGCGGGCGCGCGGATCGACCCAGGTGCGGGACGGGTCGAGGATCGTGACGCCGCCGTCCTGCAGCTCTCCCGCCTTTCGCGCGTAGAGCGCCGACCCCGCCTCCGCGAGCTCCGCGCGCGTGTTCACGCCGAGGACCTCGGCCGCCTCGCCGTGCTCGAGCGCGACGACCGTGTCCCCCTTGGCGATCAGCGCGTGGACCGCGTCGGTGAGGTAGTACTCCCCCTGCGCGTTGTCCGGCCGGAGCTTCTTGAGGAGCGGAAAGAGCTTCGCGGCATCGACCGCGTAGAGGCCGCAGTTGATCTCGCGGATCTCGCGCTCGGCGCGCGTGGCGTCCTTGTGCTCGACGATCCGGGCCACGCGTCCGCCGTCGCGCACGATCCGCCCGTACCCGGTCGGATCCGGGACCGACGCCGTCACGAGCGCCATCGCCGCCTTCGCGCGACGCTTGCGCGCGAGGAGCGCCCGGAGGGTCGCGGGCCGGAGGCTCGGCACGTCGCCGCTGACGATCAGCAGGTCGCCCTCGCGGCCGACCTCGCGCTCGGCGGTGAGCACCGCGTGGCCCGTGCCGCGCTGCTCCTTCTGGACGGCGAACGCGTCGCACGCCCCCTCGAGCGCCTCCCGGACGCGATCCGCCTGGTAGCCGACGACCGCGACGATCCGGCGGGGCCGAAGCGCCGCGACCGCGTCCGCCACCCAGCGGACCATCGGCCGGCCCGCGACCGGGTGCAGGAGCTTGATCGTCTTCGACTTGAGCCGCTTGCCTTCGCCCGCGGCCAGGATGAGGACGGCGGCGCCGGCGCCGGAGCCCACGCTCAGGCCCTCGGCGCGCTCGTCGGCTCGATCACGTCGATGAAGGCGGCCTCGTCCCGGACGCGATCGAAGTCGGGATCGGACGCCGCCTGGAAGCGGAACTTGGCGTCGAGCGCGACGGCCTTCTTCAGCTCGGACGCCGCGGCGTCGGCGTTCCCCTGGAGGCCGCGGACCGCCGCGCGCGCGTAGAGCACGCTCCCGTCGTCGGGGCGCGCCTGGGCCGCGCGATCGAGGAACGCCAGGGCGTCCTCGAGCCGTCCCGCGTTCGCGGCGAAGACCCCCTGGTGGTAATCGCTCTCCGCCCCTTCCACCGGCGCCGTCGCGCCCCCCATCCGCTGGAGGCAGATCGAGGCGTAGGTCCGCGCCCGGTCGGCGAGGATCGGCTCGTCCGCGCTCGCCATCGCGGTGACCGCCTCGAACTTCTGCCTCGCCTGCGCGAACTCCCGCCGCCCGAACAGCGCGGAGGCCGCGGCGAACTCGGTCACGGCGGCCTCGTAGGCGGCGACGTTCCGGGGCTTCTCCGGAGCGGGGCGCGTCGAGGCCGAGGGGTTCGATTCGGCGGCGGTCTTTTTCTTGGTCGTGGCCATGAGGAAGCGGACCTCCGTGGGGCCCGGCGTAGCCGGGGGGGATCGCGGAACGGCGCATCATAGCGGGTCGGTCGCCGCCGGATCAACCCGCGTCCGCCGGGACGCTATGATGCCCGCAGGATGGCGAGAATGCGCGCCTACATCGCGCTGGGGAGCAACGTCGGCGATCGCGCGGCGCACCTGCGCGCCGGGGTCGAGGGGATCGCGCGCGCCGCGGGCGAGATCCGCGCGCTCTCCTCGGTGTGGGAGACCGAGCCGGTCGAGGGGGCCGGGCCCGGTCTCTTCCTGAACATGGCGGCGGCCGTCGAGACCGAGCGCGCTCCGGAGGAGATCCTCGCCGGCCTGCTCGCGATCGAGGCCTCGCGGGGGCGGACGCGCGGCGGCCGCGTCGCCCCGCGCACGCTCGACCTCGACCTCCTCCTGCTCGGCGACCTCCGGCGGGACACGAAGGCACTCGTCCTGCCGCATCCGCGCCTCGAGACCCGGCGCTTCGTCCTGGCGCCCCTCGCGGAGATCGCGCCCGATCTCACGCTCCCCGCGAGCGGCCGCACGGTCGCCGCCGCGCTGTCCGCGCTGCCGGACCGGCACGCCGTGCGGCGGGTCGGACGCCTTTACACCCCGGAAGGCACGCCCGTATACTCGCCCGCTCCATGAGATTCCGCTCCATCGCCGTCGAGGGCCCGATCGGGGTCGGCAAGACCTCGTTCGTCGAGCTGCTCGTGAAGAAGTTCGACGCGCACAAGGTGCTCGAGCGCGTGGACAACCCGTTCCTCCGCGACTTCTACCTCGACAAGACGGGGGCCGCGTTCCAGGCGCAGCTCTTCTTCCTGCTCTCGCGGTACCGGCAGCTCATGGAGCTGTCGCAGCGGACGCTGTTCTCGCAGGTGACGATCTGCGACTACATCTTCCCGAAGGACAAGATCTTCGCCTACCTCAACCTGGACGACTCCGAGCTGCTGATCTACGACAAGCTCTACGCGATGCTCGAGCCGCAGGTGCCGAAGCCGGACCTCGTGATCTTCCTCCAGGCCGACATGCCGCGGCTGACCGAGCGGATCAAGCGGCGCAAGCGCGATTACGAGTCCGAGATCTCCGAGGCGTACGTCACCGAGGTGGCGAAGGCGTACAACTATTTCTTCTTCAACTACACGGCGACCCCGCTCCTCGTGATCGACACGAACCAGATCGATTTCGTGCACCACGAGGGGGAGCTGGACGACCTGATTTCGCAGATCCGGCGCATGGAACGGGGCGTGCAGTACTATCGTCCCGCCAGCTCGGCCGGATAGGCCGGCGAAACCGGCAAGGCTCGAGATCGCTCGACCCCGCGGCGCGGGGCGGGCAGATTGGAGGCCGCGATGATGACCGTTCCCGCCTTCCGCTCCCGCAAGTCCGCCGGTCCTCCGCTCGTGGTGCTCACGGCCTACGACGCCATGACCGCGTCGGTGGCCGAGGCCGCGGGGGTCGACGCGATCCTGGTCGGCGACTCCCTGGGCATGGTGGAGATGGGGTACGACTCCACGCTGCCGGTGACGATGGACGACATGCTCCACCACGCCCGCTCCGTCGGCCGGCGCCGCAAGAGCGCGTTGCTGATCGCGGACATGCCGTGGCTGTCCTACCACCTGGGCACGCGCGCGGCGGTCGAGAACGCGGCGCGCTTCGTCCGCGAGGCGGGGGCCGACGCTGTGAAGATCGAGGGCGGGCGCAAGCGCCTCGACGTCGTGCACGCGCTCCTCGACGCGGAGATCCCGGTGATGGGGCACGTCGGCCTCACGCCGCAGTCCGTGCTCGGGATGGGGGGCTACAAGGTGCAGGGCCGGGAGCGCGACGACGCGGAGGCGATCCGGGCCGACGCGGAGGCGCTCGCGGGCGCGGGCGTCTTCTCGATCGTCCTCGAGGGGATCCCGGCAGCACTCGCGCGCGCGATCACGGGCGCGGTCGGCGTCCCGACGATCGGGATCGGCGCCGGGCCCGGATGCGACGGCCAGGTGCTGGTGATCCACGACATGCTCGGCATGCTCCCCGGGCCGGTGCCGAAGTTCGTCCGGCGCTACGCCGATCTCCACGAGATCGCCGCCGCCGCGGCGGCCCGCTGGGCCGACGACGTCCGCGCCCGGACCTTCCCCGGCGAGAACGAGAGCTACGGCTGATGGACGTCGTCCGGCGCGCCCGCGCGATGAAGGAGGCCTCGGCCCTGGCGCGCGCGCAGGGGCGCCTCGTCGGCTTCGTCCCCACGATGGGGGCGCTGCACGAGGGGCACCTGGCGCTCGTCCGGCAGGTGCGCGCGCGCGCCGACCTCACGGCGGTCTCCATCTTCGTCAACCCCACGCAGTTCGGCCCCGGGGAAGACTTCG
>Ga0318522_10000150_pt1 | contig 11529 bp, 9 predicted proteins | sample GRESIP178b2f18_FD_203490 | JGI IMG/M metagenome (GOLD analysis project Ga0318522, IMG submission 203490) | Tropical soil microbial communities from Luquillo Experimental Forest, Puerto Rico - GRE.SIPMG.178b2f18 | ecosystem: Environmental > Terrestrial > Soil > Tropical forest > Bulk soil...
TGCTCGGTGAGCACCTCGCTGAGGCTGCCCGGCCGGTAGGCAACGGTGCGGTGGCAGATCTGGCAACGCGTGACTGGAAGGCGGGTAACGGTCACCGGAAAGCGGCGGGAATCTGAATTACTCATCGCCTCTATTATGCCATCCGTGCCGGGTGACCTTGCCTGGTGCCACGCACGCATGTGGCGCGGCTACGCCGTTTCCGCCCACGGCGAAACCCACGACCGGTCGAGCAAGTCTGGTCGGCGCAGGTATTCCATCATCAGCCGGACCGTCGCCCGCGCATCCCGGGTCAGCTGAAAGCATTCTCGTGCCGAGTGGCAACGGTCCGGCGCAAGCTCCCGCGCCTGCCTGACGACGATGTCGGACAGCCCGCTGAGTTCCCCGGCATCGGCGGGCTCTAGCTGCCACGACTTCCTGCCCGGGCCGGCGCCAAGATTGGCGATCTGATCACCCAGCCAACGCCAAGGATTGGCCGTGAGCTCCGGATCCCATGTGCGGGGGCAGGGTTCATGCCCCGAAAATTCCGGATGATAGTGCGCGACGCCGAAACTTCCCGGGACATCGGTCAGCCGGTCAAAGAGGTCGGCCCGCCACAAAGGTCGGTCTACGGCGATCAGTTGCGCCGCTGATTCGCTCCCGCGGTGCTGTCGTGGCGCCAGTTCGCGTAGTTCGATCCGGACACCATGCTCCATGGAGGCGTCGTCCAGGTCGATCTCAAACCAGTGCCGCACGATGACGGCACTGCGGGAGAGGGCCAGGATGTGCTGCACGGTGCCTCCCAGGGTCTCCTCCAGCCGGACTTCCTCACTGCCCGCCGTGGGCCGAGGCGCGATGCGCGCCATCATCGGCCGGCGGCTGCTCCCCGGCCTCAGCCTGGCCCCGTCCGGTGATCACGGCGTACCAGTACTCGGCGCGGCGCAGGAGGTCCTCGGTGAAGTACTTGATGAACCGGCCCGTGTCGGAAAGCCGGGCGCCAGCCGGGGTATCCAAGCCGAGTACCTCGGCGCCGTCCAGGGCCGCCGCGGCGAGCACGTTGTTCGTATGGCCGCTGGCTGTCGTGGCTCGGTACCACACGTCGTCATCGACGATGTACCGTTCGCGCTGGCCGTCCCGCTCCCGCCGGACGAGGTGCTGGTCTTCCAGGAAGCTGATTGCCTTGGAGATAGATGCCGCGCTCACCCCGAGCCGCCCAACTAGCTCGGCCGACGTCATGCTGCCGGAGTCCTTGGTGGTCAGGCAGGTGAGCACCCGGGAGATCATTCTCGGCATCCCCATCTGCATGAGCGCCTCGGTGAATCGTTCCTCGAACTCGGCCACCGAGACCGGGTCGCGTCCGTCCGCGCGGGGATCGGTGGCCACCACCGGTACCGGGGCCGTGTGGCGCCGGCGGGCGCGCTGCCGGGCGGCCCGCTGGGCCTGATCGGCCTGGTAGCCAGCTCGCCCGCGGTTGCGGCTGACCTCCCGGGTGATCGTGGAGGTCGGGCGCGACAGCCGCCGCCCGATCTCGGCGTGCGAGAGTCCTTCGGCCAGCCAGGCGGCTATCCGGCGCCGGTCCTCCTGGGTCAGCCTGCCTCCGGGCATCGGCGCTCCCCTTTCATGCGTCGTTGCAAAGTATGCCTCAAGTCGCAATCTCATTGCAACAAGATCCAGTGTGAGTGTTGCGTTAAGCGGCAGCCATCAACGCAACGATTTCAGAGTATCTACCTGCACTCTTGCTCCCCATAGTTGAAATATACGTTGACGAACTTTTAAACGCAACGTAGCGTTTGGTCAACTAGAAAACTTGAAGTTGGACGAAAGCAACTTGGAGGCGGGATGAGCTCCCCAACGCCGCGGGCGATTGCGGTGACCGGCCTGCGCAAGTCCTACGGCGAGCACATGGTGCTGGACGGAATCGACCTGACCGTCCAGCAGGGCACGGTCTTCGCCTTGCTCGGCCCCAACGGCGCCGGAAAGACCACCACGGTCCAGATCCTGTCCACGCTGATCCACGCGGACGCCGGCCAGGCGGCGCTGGCCGGCTACGACCTGAACACCGAGCCATCCCGGATACGGGAGGTCATCGGCGTCACCGGCCAGTACTCGGCGGTGGACAAGCTGCTGACCGGCCGAGAGAACCTGATGCTGATGGCGGACCTGTTCCACCTTGGCCGGGTCCGAGCGAAGGCACGTGCCGAAGAACTCCTCGAGCAGTTCGACCTGACCGAGGCTGCGGACAAGCTGGCCAGCACCTACTCCGGCGGCATGCAGCGCAAGCTAGACCTGGCGATGACCCTGGTCAGCGATCCCCAGATCATCTTCCTCGACGAGCCGACCACCGGCCTGGATCCGCGCAGCCGCCGCGTCATGTGGCAGATCGTCAAGGATCTGACCAGGAGCGGCGTCACGCTCTTCCTCACCACCCAGTATCTGGAAGAGGCTGACCAGCTCGCCGGCCAGATCGCGCTGCTGGATCGAGGGAGGCTGATCGCCCAGGGCACGCCCGACGAGCTGAAGCGAATGATCCCCGGCGGGCACATCCGGCTCAGGTTCAACGACGCGGGCACGCTCAGCAAGGCCCGGGAAGTCATCGCGCGGCCTGGCCGGGCCGACGAGGAGGCGCTCACGCTGGAGCTCCCCACCAGCGGCGGCGTGCCAGAACGCGCGGAATCCTCACCCGTCTCGACGGTCAGGGCATCGACGTCGCCGAACTGACCGTGCACACCCCGGACCTCGACGACGTGTTCCTCACCCTTACCGGCAACTAAACGCCCAAGGAGACCTTCCGATGACGACCGCACTGGCCGACTCGGTCATCATGCTGCGCCGCAACCTCAAACACATGATCCGCTACCCGGCGGTGACCCTCTTCATGGTGCTCATGCCGGTGGCGTTCCTGCTGCTGTTCGTGTACATCCTGGGCGGAACGATCGGCCCAGCGGGCCACACCGGCAGGGCCGCCTACGCCACCTTCATCACCCCCGGCGTCCTCGCCCTGACCGCGGTCGCGGCGACGACCGCGACCGCGGTTTCCATAGCCACCGACATGACCGGCGGCATTGTCGCCCGGTTCCGCACCATGCCGATCGCGCGGGTCAGCGTGCTGGCCGGCCACGTCGGCGGCGCGGTGATCCAGACCGTGCTCGGCATGGTGGCCGTGACCGCGATCGCGTTGCTCACCGGCTTCCGCGCCACGACCAGCGCAACGGACTGGCTCGCCGCCGCCGCGATCCTGATCCTGTTTGCTTTCGCCCTGACCTGGCTGTCGGTCGCCCTCGGCCTGGCCGCCAAGTCCGTCGAATCGGCGAGCAACGCGCCGACGCCGCTCATCATCCTGGCCTTTCTGGGCAGCGGCTTCGTGCTGACGCGGTCGATGCCCACCGCGATTCGCTGGTTCGCCGAGTACCAGCCGTTCACGCCGGTGATCGACACGGTGCGTGGCCTGCTCATCGGCGGCCCCATCGGTCGCAATGCGGTCATCGCGATCGCCTGGTGCCTGGTCATCACGCTCGGCAGCTACCTGTGGGCCAGGAAGCTGTTCAACCGCGACCTGGTAGTGAGCTGAAGTGCCCGGCGCGGACCTTCACTACGCGCGCAACAGGCGCCGACGGGCTCTCGCGGCTAGCTGGCGTCTGTTCGCCGGAGCCGATGAACCACGGCGTCGTGAACCGCGTCGCGACCGAGAAGACGACAACCTGGGACGTCACGTCGTCGGTCACTACCGTTTCGGCGGTCAGACCTCGCCTGCGACGCGCTCGCCGCTGGAGATCGCGCCCTCCATGTAGCCCTGGAAGTTCTGCGTCGTGTGCTCGCCGCAGAAGTGGGCGTGGCCCTCGGCGACTCCCTCGTAGCCGGAGAACGAGGTGTACTGGCCGACCCGCCAGTACGAGTAGGCGCCCTGAACGTACGGGTCGTTGTTGCCGAAGTGGTACCAGGCCAGGCCGTTGTACGCGGTGGTCAGCCCGGGGAAGGCCGGCTCGAGCGCGGCGAGCGTGGCGGTCACCAGGCTGCCGGGCGGGACGCCCTCGTGCGCGGTGATGCCGTACTTGCTAAGGATGTTCAGCGTGTTCGAGCCGCCGGGGTAGTCGACCAGCAGGCTGGTCGGCGCGGTGTAGTTGTTGGCCTGGTAGTTGGCCTCCCAGGTCGATTCCGCGGTCGTGTCGCTGAGCAGGTTGGCGGTGTAGCCGTCGGTGACCCAGGGGCGGCCGTTGAACTGCATGAGGATCTTGCCGTTGCTGCCCATGCCGAGGTTGTCGATGGCGGTCATCTTCAGGGCCGACAGCCCGGCCTGGGACAGATCCACGTTGCGCAGGGTCTTGAACGGGCAGGCGAAGACCAGATGGTCGCAGGTGACCTGGTGGGTAGCGAGCCCCGACTGGAAGGTGCAGGTGAAGGTACCGTTGCCGTTGTTCTTCACCGCGATGAGCACCTGGCCGGTCTGGATCGTGCCCGCGGGAAGCTGCCTCACCATGTTCGTGACCAGCTGATCGTTGCCGCCAGTGATATGCCACCGCTCGTCGGTGCCGGCCAGCACCGGGGACGTCGGGGACTGGTAGCCCCTGCCGCCCGTGCTGTCGTTGTAGCCGAGCATCATCGTGACGTTCAGCGCCGACTGGTCGGAGGGATCCCCGCCATACTCGGGGATGACGGACTCCAGGCAGAGCCGGCCGAACTCCGTGCTCAGGCCGCCCGGCAGGTTAGCGCTCAGCCACTGCGGGACGGTCATGCTGTCCCAGGTAGCTCCGGTGCTGCTGTGACGGTTGTAGCTCTGCGGCCACGGGACGGTCTTCACCGCGTTGTGAAACGCCTGGTAGCCGAAGCTCTGCCAATCCGCGTTCAGCTGCGCCTGGGTGTACCGGGTGCCGTTGAACCAGTAGGTGTCGCTGGTTCCGGCCGGATACGCGAGGGTGTCGTCCAGGCCGAGGCCGAAAGAACTCGCCAGGGCAAGGGCGGAGGCGTGCTCGGAGGAGATGAACTCGCCGTGCATCTCGACGATCTGGCCGTTCGCGAAATACCCGCGGTTGGTCTCGACCCTCCCGCCGACGCTGGCGTTGGCCTCGTACACCGTCGAGGTCCAGCCCGACTTGGTCCACAGCTTGTGCGCGCAGCGCAGGCCCGCCAGGCCGCCGCCGACGACGACGATCTTCGGCTGGCCGCCAGCTGCCGCCCGCTGCGGCCGGAGGATACCCGCTGTTCCCAGCACCAGCCCGCCCGCCACCGCCGTCCCGGCGCCGCGCAGCACGTCGCGCCGGCTCACACCGCGGCTGGCGGCCCGCAGGTTCGCCAGGTGATCCCGCCTGGCCTGGTGGTCCTGCGGCGCACCTCGCTCGTTCGCACGCCGGACCGAATCGTTGTACTCCTCCAACGCCTCGCGCACCATCGCCTTCCTTGCGCGGGAGCGCTCGGCGCGCACGCCGGTGACCTCATCGATAGGCACGCCACGCGCCGCCGCTTCCGCGCTCGCAGCGTGCGCCTCGCGCATCATGAAAGCCAGCGGTGAGCGGACCGAACGTCCCATATGCCCTCCCTAGGTGTGGCCGCTGCTGAACGGCCAGGCCGTTTGAAGCAAGCGTCATGCACCAACGGCATCCACCGCAATAACCAGTACTAACGGAAATGGGCTCGTCTTCTACCGGTTCCCGGCCCGGTGACGGACCGTTGCGCCCGCGCCCCACATGCGGTGACTTGCGGGGGCGGGCACCTGTCGGATTGTCCGGCTTCGTCAATAGCTCACACCCGGCTTCGGCGTCAATGACTCCCGGCTGATAGGTGGTCGAGAGCGTGCGGGTGGTCCTAACGCCGGGGCGGCCTCACGCCGGGCAAGGACCGGCACCTCCCGGGAAGGGATGACCATCGGCTCGGCCGGGGATCGGGTGGTTGTGCCCGGCTCGATCCCTCAAGTAGCCTGACAGCCTCGTACGTCACGCCCAAGGGGGGGCTCGGTTGTCATGAGCGTGCTGATCATCGGAAAGTTTCCAGGCGACACCGCCGTATTCACCAAGGCGCTGAGTGACCGGGAAAGCGAACTCGCCGGGACCGCGGCGGAAGCGCGCCGCGCGGGGTGTCTCCACCACCGCTTCGGAGTCGGCGACGGCTTCGTTGTCATCGCGGACGAGTGGGAATCGCCGCAACATTTCGAGGAATTCATCGCCCAGCCGCATATGCAGGCCCTGATCGCGGAGATGGGTGCATCCGGGCCGCCGGAGATGACCATCTGCGAGGCGATCGCCTCGCCAGACGAGTTCTGAGCACCGGCCGGCGGGGCGGCCTTCTGCCTGGTGCGTGCCCGGGGGGAGGCCGGGGGCTGTTCGTTTCGCTCACCCCTGGCGGCCTGGGGCCAGAGGTTACCCGGGTCGTCGACCATGTCGGCGTTGAGACGCGCGCTGGCGCTAGTTGCCCGGGCTGGCGCGCATGTGCCGCGCCGGCGCAGCGCGTTCGCCACCGGGCCGCACAGCGTCACGCGCTTCGGGCCTGAAGATAACCGTCGGCTGTCAACGGCGACAGGTCAGCGATCCGGGGGTCGAGCCGCAGCCGGGAAACCGCACGCTGCCGGGTGGGCCCGATGCTGCCCACCGGCAGGCCGAGGCGACGCGAGAGATCAAGGTAGCTCTGATCCTCTCGCCTCAGCAGCTCGACGAGCACCGTCCGCTGTCGCCCCGGCAAGGCCATAATGGCCAGGTAGAGGCGGTTGCACTGGTCACGGAATGCGGTCTCGGCGCTGGGATCACCTGCCTCGCGGCCGTCATCGATCAGCCGCGCCATATCCGGCGCGTCCAGCGGCACCTCCCGCCTCATCTTGGTCGCCAACCGGATGCACTCGCGCCGGCAAATGGTGACCAGCCAGCCGTTAAGCTTGCTCGCATCGGTGAGCTGGTCGATGTGTTCCAGGCAGCGCATCCAGGTGAGCTGGAGGGCGTCGCCCGCGTCTTCGGCCGACAGCCCGCACCGGCGAGCGAGCCACCGCAGCAGCGGTTCGTACTGCTCGATCATCGCGCGCCACGCTGACTCATCTCCCGCGCGGATTCCGTCAACGAGTTCCGCCATGCCATAGGCGAGCGCAGTCTTGGTAGCTGTTTCCGATTTCATTGTGATTCCCCTTTGGGCCCGCTGGCCTTTGCGGGATTGCTGGGTCCCGCACCGGAACCGCGGCCGTCGAGAGAACTCGGGTACGCCAGGCGCGTAAATCTCGCTTGTCTTCCTTGCCGCATGGTTCGACAATGGAGATTGGGTGCTGACAGTCCGCTGACACCCGGGGGAGGCGGGCGATGCGGGTACGGATACTCGGCCCGTTCCATCTCGAGGACGGCGGACGGCAGATCACGATCGGTGGCGTCCGGCAGCGTGCTGTGCTCGCGGATCTACTGCTGCACGCCAACGAGGTCGTGCCGAGCGAGCTGCTTCTGGTCGATCTGTGGGGCGAGGATTCCCCGCCCAGCGCGGCGAACGCCCTTCAGGCGGCGATCTCACGGCTGCGCAGGGTGCTGCCGCCGGGCCGCCTCATCACCACGGGACCGGGCTACATGCTGCGGGTTTTCCCGGCGGAACTCGACGCCGCCCAGTTCGAGCAGCTCACCTTCGAGGGCCGGGACGTATCCGCCTCGGGGGCCGCGGCGGATGCGGTGCAACTGCTTGACCAGGCGCTGACGCTCTGGCGAGGCCCGCCGTTGGCCGATTTCCGCTACGAACCCTTCGCGCAGGCCGAGATCGCCAGGCTTGAAGAACTGCAACTGGCTTGCCTGGAAGAACGCAACGAGGCGCGCCTGGCGCTGGGCTCCGCGGGTGCGCTGACGGCTGAGCTCGGCCGGATGGTGGCCGAGCATCCCCTCCGGGAGCGTCTTCGCCGCCAGCTCATGCTCGCCCTCTACCGCAGCGGCCGGCAGACCGAAGCCCTTGATACCTACCGCGAGTTCCGAAGCACCCTGCAGGAAGAATTGGGGCTGGAACCGTCGGCGGCGCTCCGCGAGCTCGAAGCGGCGATCCTGCGCCAGGACCCGGTTCTCGCACCCGGGTCGGCCACCAGCGGGACGCCGCAAGCGCGCAGGCCGGTGACGGTGCTCTGCGTCGCATTGCAGGTAGCGCCGAGCGCAGGCGTGACGCTGGACCCGGAGGCTCACGGCGTGGTGAACGAGCACGTGGTCTCGGGCCTGACCGCCGTGCTTGAGCGGCACGGCGGAAGGCTGGCGGCCAGCGACAGCGAGCACCTCATGGGCGTATTCGGTGTCGCCACCCTGCACGAGGACGACGCCCTCCGGGCGGCGCGGGCCAGCCTGGAAGCGCGAGAGGCGCTCATCGCGGAAGCCAGCACCCTGCCCCGCCATTACGGCGCCAACCTCGTTTACCGCTTCGGCCTGGCGACGGGTGAGGCGCTGGTCGGAGGGCCTGGCCCACTCGGGTTCGCGGGGGATGTAGGCGTCCAGGCAGTGATGCTCGCGGAGGCCGCCGGGCCGGGCCAGATCCTCATTAGCCGGCAGACCCAGGAGCTGGCCGCCGGGGCCATCGAGACCGAGGGCGTCGGCCCGGGTCGGTTCCTCCTGCAGACCGCACACGCCAGCCTGCGGCCCCTGGCAGTCCGTCTGGATGCGCCGTTGGTGGGCCGCGGCGAAGAGGCGCAGCGCCTGGCGGCCGCGTACGCCCGGGCTACCCGTGAGCGGGTGACCATGACCGTCACGGTGACCGGCGAGGCCGGCCTGGGGAAGACGCGCCTGATCCAGGAGTTCGCCGGGGGTGTCCGCCATAGGGCGCACGTTCTTACCGGCCGGTGCCTTCCCTACGGCGAGGGCATCACCTTCTGGCCGCTCCAGGAGGTGGTCCGCCAAGCGGGCGACGGCGACTCGCCGGAAAGCATCAAGGCCCTCCTCGACGGCGAGCCGGACGCGGCGGGCGTCGCCGAGCAGCTTCACCGCGCTCTCGGCCCCGGCAACCAGGGCAGCACGGCCGCCGCCGAGATCTTCTGGGCCGCCCGCCGGTTCCTGGAAGCGCTCGCGGGGCACCGGCCGGTGGTGGTCGTCTTCGAGGATTTGCACTGGGCCGAACCCACCTTCCTCGACCTGGTGGAGTCGCTTGCCATTCAGCCGGGGCGATCACCGATCGTCGTGATCTGCATCGGCCGCCCCGAACTGCTCGACCACCGTCCGGCGTGGGCGGCCGAGACTGACAGGTCGGTCTGCATCCAGCTCACGCCGCTCGGCGAGGGCCCGGCCGCGGCGCTCCTTGACTCAATGTCAGCGGGTCAGCGCATCGCCGCGTCGACTCGGGCACGGCTCATCGACACCGCGGCCGGCAACCCCCTCTACCTGGAGCAGCTGGCGGTCTCCCTCAGCGAGCAGAGTGGAAGCGAAATCCGGCTGGCCCTGCCGCCCACCATTCAGGCTCTCCTGTCGGCCCGGCTCCAGCGCCTGGGGCCGGGAGCCAGCAGCGTCCTCGCCCGGGCCGCGATCGTCGGCAAAGACTTCGGCGAGGAGGAAATCCGGGAGCTGCTCCCGGCCGAAGCGCGCGCGCCGCTCAGCCGCAACCTCCAGACCCTCGTCGCCAAGGGCCTGGTGCAACGCGGGCCGCCCGGCAGGAGGCCCGATGAGGAGTACAGCTTCAGGCACATCCTCATCCAGGAGGCGGCTTACCGCGCGATCCCCAAGTCCCTTCGTGCCGAGTTGCACTTCCGCTACGCCGACTGGCTCGAGGTAATCGTCGCGGACCCGTTTCCCCAGCGCTCGGAGATCCTCGGCTATCACCTCGAACAGTCGGTGCGCTACCGCAACGAACTTAGGCCGACCGACCCCCAATCTGCCGGGCTGTCGCTCCGCGCCGCCGCACACCTGGCAACGGCCGGGAACGCGGCGCATGATCGCGGCGACGACATCGCGGCCGCCAACCTCCTGGACCGCGCGGCCGCGCTACTTCCAGGAGACGACCCAACTCTCGGGCGGCTCTACACGAGCCTGGGCACGGCGCTCATCGAAGCCGGGCAGCTCGAGAAGGCCAAGGCCACCCTCGATCACGCTCAGCGCATCACCGCCGCCAACGGCGATGACCGCCAGCATGCCCGCGCGCGAGTTGAGGCCCTCCTGCTGCACCTTAGGGTGAACCCGGAAGAGGCAGCAATCGACATCACCCGAGCGCTGCCCGAATTGCGGGGGGAGTTCGAGGCAAGCCAAGACGATCTGGGAATCTGCAGCACCCTGCAGCTGGAGGCCGCGCTGCATTGGGACCACTCCAGATCGGGTGCCGCTGAATACGCATGGCAGCGCGCTGCCGAATATGCGCGCCAGCTAAAGGACCGCAGGCAGCTCGCCGATATCCTGGCCTGGCTCGCCTCGGCCGCACTCTGGGGTCCAACACCCGCGCCGGAGGGGATCAAGCGATGTCAAGAATACCTCGACGAGATCGGGAACCACCCCATCGGAAAGGCCCAGATCCTCCTGCACCTGGCGGGCCTATACGCGATGCAAGACGACTTCGCCACGGCACATACGACGCTCAACAGCGCAAAAGACCTCTTGGATACCCTCGGCCCCACCATGACCGCGGCGATTATCCAGCCCGCTGCCCTGATCGCGATGCTCGCCGGCGATCCGGCGACCGCCGAGAAGCATCTTCGCCTCGAATACGATTCCCTCCACCAGATGGGCGAGCGGTACTATCTGGCCACCACCGCGGCGAAACTGGCCAGAGCCATCGCGGCTCAGGGTCCGAGCCGGTACGACGAGGCACTACACCTGATCGCGATAAGCCGGGAAGCCGCGGCCGACGGAGACCTAGTTGCCCAAGTCATCAGCCAGGGAATCTACGCAAGAATCCTCGCTGACCGCGGTCTCTATCACGAAGCCGAGAAATTCGCGCGCTCGGCGGTGGCCGTTGCCGCGCAGACCGACCTACTGGATAAGCACGCCGACACCCTCCTCGAGCTCTCTCACGTCCTCGCCGCGGCAGGCGAAGTCTCCGAAGCAAACTCCGCCGCTACCCAGGCGCTTAACCTCTACCAGCGCAAGGGCAACCTGCCAGGAGCGCGGGAGTCGCTCCGGTACCTCGCCCAATCCGCACATACCTGAAAGGACGTCACTCATGCCTGAATCATATGTCAAAAGCGCCATGATCAAGGGCGGCAAGATCGCGGTTAGCGTTCTGGTCGATGATTTCAAAGACTATCAATTTGTCGAAATATCCGGCCAAGCGACGCAGACTGATGGTGGTTTCGCGAACTTTTATGAGATCGCGCAGATCCCCGCTATCGCCAGCCCTGACGGAAGCTTGTACGTGGAAGTGACGGCAACCCCTATCCCACCAAACCGATTCAGGAGGGACCAAGATATCTCGGTCGTCTTGCGAGTAGCAACCATTTGGCTGACCGTCGTGGGAAGACAGGCGGTGCAGCAGCAAGCGGAGCAACAACAACAACAGGGACAACAACAGGGACAGGGACCAGAGCCAGCTTCAATGGCCTACGAAGGCATGATATGGGATGACGTTAAAAAAGTTTCGCAGCTAAGCGGCTACCCCTTTCCGTAAGGTGGCAATCACGCAGCAGGTCTCGGTCGGCAAGCCTCGTGCATACCA
>Ga0318522_10000156_pt1 | contig 11455 bp, 9 predicted proteins | sample GRESIP178b2f18_FD_203490 | JGI IMG/M metagenome (GOLD analysis project Ga0318522, IMG submission 203490) | Tropical soil microbial communities from Luquillo Experimental Forest, Puerto Rico - GRE.SIPMG.178b2f18 | ecosystem: Environmental > Terrestrial > Soil > Tropical forest > Bulk soil...
GAAGCGCATGCAAATGGCTGCGGAAGATGGGCGGCGTCTCTCCGACGACTGTCAAAAGGTCATGCAAATGATCACGCGGTCACTGTCCAATGGATGGCCGACGACTGCCGCAGGCACGTGAAAACGAAGCTGAGTGGGCCAACAAATGGGAGAGCGTCCATGCAACAGACGGACAGGGACCCCGTGATTTCCGTGACTCAACGGTCATCGTGGGAATGGGCGAAACTGATCCGCAAGTTGCGCTGGATCGGGCTGGAAGACGAAGCGCGGCGTCTGGAGCGGGCGGTGAGCACCTTGCCGCCGGAAGAAAGAGGTTGTGTGTCGGCCGGGCCATTCAGCACCGACTAGAGCGAGACAGTAGCGATTTCAGTGGATCGACGGTGCCCGCGGGTTTCGAGATCGCCGCCGGCAGGGGCCGCAATGTTCAAGCACGGCGGGTGATAGCAAGAGGAAGCCCTCCATGATCCCTGTCGTAAAAGCCAAGCTGCTCGAAGGCAAGAAAGGCCTCATCGTCGGCATTGCCAATGAAAATTCGATCGCTTGGGGCTGCGCCAAGGCTTTCCGCGCGTTCGGCGCCGAGCTCGCGGTGACCTATCTCAACGACAAGGCCAAGAAATACGTCGAGCCGCTCGCCCGCGAACTCGAGGCTCCGATCATGCTGCCGCTCGACGTGCGCGCACCCGGCCAGATGGAAGCGGTGTTCGAGCGCATCGCCAAGGATTGGGGCAAGCTCGATTTCGTGGTGCATTCCATCGCGTTCTCGCCCAAGGACGCGCTGCAGGGGCGCGTCGTCGATGTGTCGCGGGAGGGTTTTCTCACCACCATGGAGGTATCTTGTTGGACCTTCATTCGCATGGCGCATCTGGCGGAGCCGCTGATGCGCAAAGGCGGGACGCTCTTCACGATGACCTATTACGGCAGCCAGATGGTCGTGAAGAACTACAACATCATGGGCGTCGCCAAGGCGGCGCTCGAAAGCGCGGTCCGCTATATCGCCGCCGAGCTCGGCCCGAAGGGCATCCGCGTGCACGCCATCTCGCCCGGACCACTCGCCACACGAGCCGCTTCGGGAATTCCCGAATTCGATGCACTGCTCGATAAGGCAAAAGCGAAGGCGCCGGCGCGCAGCCTCGTCAGCATCGAGGACGTGGGCGTCGCTACCGCCTTCCTCGCGCACGATGCAGCCCGCCTCATCACCGGCGAAACGCTTTACATTGACGGCGGCTACCACATCATGGACTAAAGCGCGTCTGCCTGAAGAGGTGATTTAAGAACCGTATCGCTCCCACTCCGCGACTTCGATGAAATGGTGAACTCATGGCGCCGAAACGAGCAGCGAGCGACACCGCTGGGATGAAACGCAAAGCCTACGAGAAGGAATTGCGCAAGCTTCAGGTCGAGCTTTGCCATCTGCAGGATTGGGTCAAAGACGAGGGAGCGCGCATCATCGTCGTGTTCGAGGGGCGCGACGCCGCCGGCAAGGGCGGAACCATCAAGGCCATCAGCGAGCGCGTGAGCCCGCGCGTGTTTCGCGTGGTGGCGCTTCCCGCTCCGTCGGACCGGGAAAAGACGCAAATGTTCATGCAGCGCTACGTCCAGCAATTTCCGGCCGCGGGCGAGATCGTGATCTTCGATCGCAGCTGGTACAACCGCGCCGGCGTCGAATACGTGATGGGATTTTGTAATGAGGCGCAGCACCGCCGTTTTCTCGAGCTATGCCCGCAAATCGAGAAATACATCATCGATGGCGGCACTAGGTTGATCAAAGTCTGGCTGGAAGTCGGACAGGAAGAGCAGCAAAGACGATTTTCGGCTCGCATCAACGACCCGCTGAGGCAGTGGAAGCTGAGCCCGATGGACCTCGAATCGTACCGGCGCTGGTACGACTACTCGCGGGCGCGCGATATGATGCTGAAGGCGACGGACAGCAAGCACGCGCCATGGTACATCGTGCGGTCCGACGACAAGCGGCGGGCGCGGCTCAATTGCATCGCCCACATTCTGCGGTCGATCCCCTACAAGAAAGTCCCGCACACGAAGGTCAAGCTGCCGAAGCGATCCGGTAAAGGCAGGTATGACGATCAGTCGACGCTCAACGGCAGAAATTTCGTCCGCGAAACTTACTGACTAGCCGTGAAAGGCGTGGCAGCGATTGCACGCTGGCGCCCATCGTCGCCGCGTGAGCCGGCACCTGCGGCTTTGAAGTCACTGATGCAGCTCCGGCAGGAAATAGAACATCGTCGCGACGATGGTGTAGACCGTTACGAGCTGGACGCCCTTGAACCAATTGGAATGTCCGTCCCCGCAAACAATGGTGCCGATGAATACTCCGATGAAGAGCGAGCCCACCTCCGCGCGGCCAAATGAAAGTTCCAGCGGCTGCGGCGCAATCAGGTAACTCGAGAACACGAGCACCGGAGCAACGAACAACGTCATCTGAATGGAACTGCCAAGCGTGATGCCTACGGACAAATCCATTTTGTCCTTCCGCGCTACCGCAATGGCAGATCCGCTCTCTGCGGCGCCGCCGATGATCGCCAGGAACACGATGCCGATGAAAATTTGCGACATCCCGAGCGCTTTACCTGTTCCTTCCGCAACGCCCACCAGAATTTCGCTCATCCAGGCCGCCAAGACCGACGCCCCGGCGAGCGCGAGGCTGGCGCGCGGCATGCTCCAGCGTTTGCTTTCGCCGTGCGATTCCTCCTCGTCTCCTTCGCTCGCGAACGCGCCAGGGTGCGTCTTGAGGGAAAACAACAGGTAAAGTGCATACGTCAGCAGCAACACGCCGGCGATTCCGAGATTGAGAAGCTGCTCTTGCGGGATCGTTCCTTCCGGCGCGAAGTAGCGGCTGAACGCGCTGGGCACGGCGAGGCTGGCCGCGGCCAACAGCATCATCGAGCTGTATATGCGTGCGGCAGCCGGATTGTACTTTTGGTCCCGATAGCGAAGCCCCCCGAAAAAAAACGCCATACCCAAGGCCAGCAGCAGGTTGGCGAGGACGGCGCCAATGATCGAAGCGCGCACCATGTCCGCGTAGCCTGCCTTGAGAGCAACCAGCGCGATGATCAGCTCCGGCGCATTGCCGAAGGTGGCGTTGAGTAAACCGCCGACGGCGTCGCCGGTCCGCTTGGCGATCTGTTCGGTGGATCGCACGATCAGCAACGCGACCGGCACGATCGCCAACGCCGCGGAAAAGAAGATCACCGGGGGCGGCACGTTGCCGGCGTGATCGAGAATCGCGGCAAGCGGAATGAAAACAAAGAGCCAATAGACGGAGGGTCTCATGGGGATTAGCTTCGTTTGTTCTCGTCGGGGCGAACGATGAGCGTGCCGCATCCGACGGTCTTCCACAAGCCGACATCCCTTCCGCGATTGGGATTTTTGATAGACAGTGATCATCGCCTGCAAGCGGGTGGCCAATGCCGCAGCCTTCAGGAGTTTTGAGAAAGCGTGTCGCGGGCGCCGTGTTGATGGCGCTAGGTGTGCTTGCTCTGGCTGCGCCGATGGCGGCAGGGCGTTGGTCGCTCGCAATCCTCGGGATCCCCCTGATGGTGCTGAGCGTCGTGGAGGCACACGCCACGTTTGCGTCGCCGCGCCGCACCGACGCAACTGCCTACCTGTCGTCTCTGCTTGCAATGCTCGCCGGAAACCTTCTGCTGTTGAGCTCCGCTCTTGTCCTCGGCGGTCTGTTGATACTGCTTATCGCAATTCTGGTGATCGACGGTTTTGGTAAAATCCTGACCGTCTGGCGTAAACCCGATGCGCCTCGCGCTGCGGCGGTCATCAATGGGCTCGTCGGTCTCGGATGCGCCGCGCTGCTTTGGCTTCTCAGCCGGATCATCGGCGCAGAGCGGGCGATTGGCTTAGTCCTCGGCGCCTATATCGCGGCAGCAGGGTGGCGGATGCTGATGGCTCCGGCCGAAGCCGCGACGCCCGACGCGACCCCAAAGGCACGGAGCGCTCACCCCGATCCCGAACTCGGCCTTCCTCCCAACAAGACCTTTGCTCGCTTGCGTGCCGAAGCCGATACTGCCTCGCAGACTGTGCTTGGCGCCGATCTCATGTGGATGCTCACGCTTGCGGCGGTGTTCCTGGCGATCCATGCCGGCCGCATGCCGATATCCGACAGCCTGCTCGGCATCAGCTCTCCCTTCGTCGCCACTGCCGGAGATGTTGTGATGACTCTGGTCTTCGCGACGCTTCTCATCCTTCCGGCGCGCCTCCTGTGGAGACGATTGACGAGGCCGGTCGAGCGGATGGCTTGGTCGCTCCGGCTTGGGGCAAAGGCCGGGACTGCACCAATGAATCGCGCGGCTAATTGGCTGATCGGCCTGTGGCTCGATGGCCGCTTCAATTTCGCCATGCGCCTGCGCGAGGGACGTGCTTCGCTCGGGGCCGCCCTGATTCTCGTCTTGCGGCTGGGCCTGCCGGTGACCGCGTTTTTCGTCGCCTTCAACCCGATCTGGGGATTCAGTTGGTACTTCAACACGGAAAGCTGGGCCACCGGCGTCTATCAGAAAATGACGCAGCTGCGGGTCGATCCCTGGCGCGTCAAGATGATCGACGCGGTGACGCGCGTCTACGGCGGCGACGGGGAGGGTCTCTTTCGTGTCGATCCTGGCGGCCTGCAAGGAGGCGGGGATTTCAGCTTCCTCGTCATCGGCGATCCCGGGGAAGGCGATGCGTCGCAATATTCATTGGTCTCACGCTATTTGGAACTAGGGCGCCGCGATGATGTGAAATTTCTTGTCGTATCCTCTGACGTTATTTATCCCGCCGGATCGATGCATGACTACGAAGCCAATTTTTATCTTCCCTTCCAGGGTTTCGCCAAGCCGATCTATGCGATCCCCGGCAATCACGACTGGTACGATGCGCTGGAAGGGTTCAACGCAAACTTCCTCGAGCCCGAGGCGGCACGCGCGGCGATCGAAGCTCGGGTCGAAGCCGATCTCGGACTCACCAGCACCAATAAGCGCCGCATCGACAAGCTGATGGCGGAGGCGGCGCGGCTGCGGCGGCAGTATGGCGTCCACGTCGGCACCCAGCGGGCACCGTTCTTCGAACTGCAGAGCGAGGATTTCGCGTTGCTGGCGATCGACACCGGCGTTTTGCGCACGGTCGACGAACGACAATGGGCATGGATCGAGCGTGCGCTAGGCCGGAGCCAAGGCAAGTTCACGATGGCCATCGTTGGTCATCCGCGCTTCGCCGGCGGCCGGGATCTCCCCCCGACTGCCGAAGACCATGATGTCTCCGACTCGTCGGGAAACTTCGCTGCGCTCTATCGCCTTTTGGCGAGCCGCAACGTCAGGATTGCCATGGCCGGGGATACCCATGACTTCGAGTATTACCGGGAGAAGATCGCCGGGGACGCTGCCGCGCGGGTGATGCATCACTTCGTCAATGGTGGCGGCGGGGCATACCTCAGCATCGGCACGGCGCTGGACTTTGCGAAACAGCCCGCCGTCGAAGACTGGGCGTTCTATCCGAGGACCGACATTCTGCGCGGCAAGATGGACGCGGAGATGCCGATATGGAAGCAGCCGTTCTGGTACTGGATCAAGTGGTTCAGTGCCTGGCCATTCCATATCGAGGCCTTGTCCGGCCTGTTCGATTTCAACCACGCGCCCTTCTTCCAGAGCTTCATGGAGGTGCGGGTCGAACGATCCAAACGGCGCGTGGTTCTCGTCCTCAACGGCACTCACGGTCCGCTGCAGTGGCGCGATCTGCAAACCGGCGGCACGGTGCTTCCGTCAGGCGCATCGCTCGATGATCCGGTCGAATTCATCGTGCCAATGAACCGCGAATAGCCCCAGGTGTGGCTTCCGGGTAACACCAATTTCCCGGCCGGAGGAATAAGCTCGGTTTGACGATCTCGGGCGCGATGATGCGAGACGTTTGTCTGTCAGATCGGCCGCTAACTCATTCAGCCTGCGTGATCGCGGCGCTTTTGCCGCTCGCCCTTTTTGATCGTGCGTCGGCAGACGAGGCAGGCGTGAGCTTCTGGCTGCAAGGTCAATTCGGCAGCTTCGCCGCAGCGCCCTCCAATCCAGGCTGGTCGTTCGAAAGCACATTTTACCACGCCACTGCGGAGGCGAACCCAAGCTTAAGCTTCGTGCGCGGCGGAGGGTTTCAGACCGGCATAAAGTCGCCTAGCGACTTTGTCATGCTGACTCCGACATATGTGTTCGCAACGCCGGTATTGGGTGGACAAGCGGCCGTAGGGATGACGGCGTTGTACGGACGAAACACCACTTCCGTCTCGGCAACACTGAGCGGCCCCGGAGGAACCTCGTTGTCGGGAAGCCGCTCCGACTATGTCCTCGGATTCGGAGACCTCTATCCGGCCGCTTCGTTGAAATGGACTCGCGACGTGCACAACTTCATGGTTTACACGACGGCCGGGGTTCCCGTCGGCGTATATGATCCCAACCGGCTGGCGAGCATGGGGCTGGGTCACTGGGCCGCGGACGCGGGCGTCGGCTACACCTATTTGAACGAGCAAGTTGGATTTGAATGGTCCGCGGTTGTCGGATTCACCTACAACTTCATCAATCCATACACGCAATACCGCAGCGGCATCGACGCACATTTGGATTGGGCGATTTCGCCCTATCTCACCGATAAACTGCACGTCGGCGCCGTCGGCTATGTCTACAATCAGGTGACAGGCGATAGCGGCGCGAGTCCCGTGCTCGGCGGATTCAGGTCGCGCGTTGCCGGCATCGGACCTCAGATCGGGTTTTTCTTTCCAATCGGTGAGCGCGAAGGATACCTCAATCTCAGAGGCTACTCCGAGTTCGATGCAAAGAACCGGCTCGAGGGATGGACGGCATACGTCACGTTCTCGGTTGAGGCAGCGGAACAGAAGTCGGGGCAACGGACGTTTCCAAGGGTCACTACGCTCCCACGCTGACCGCGGCCTTCGGGCGGTGCGACGGCTTTCATCCCCCCAGAGCTACCGCAACGCCGACCAACGCCAGACCGCCGGCGACCATCAAAAGACCCGTGGCCCACGGTCGAAACCCGGCGCAACGCCCAAGCGCATATCCGCACACGAACAGCATTCCGATGGCAACGGCGTTGGAGAGACGCAGCGCCAATCGCGCGTCGCCGACGAGAATGAACGGAATGACGATCGGGAACGTCGACAGGAAGCTGAGCAAGCAGATGCCGATCGCGCCGCGCCCGTCGCGTTTCGTCAGTCGCGGACGCCCGGGTTCGGGCAATTGGAGCAGTCTTTGCCGCATCAATTCCAACTGGTCCGGCGGCAAGACCGAGGCCAGCGCGGGTGGCAACGCGTCCGCGATGATGCGATGCGCGTCAGCGATATCGGCGGCCGTGCGCACAGCCCGCAGCTGCATGGCGTTGCGCCCCCGTTGGTTGAAGCGAGCCATCAGAAACACGCTGGCGTCGATGATTCCCCAGGCCAGGTTACAGCCGAGTGCGGCGAGGAGCATAGTCCGAACTTGGATGCGGTCTGCGGTTACGACGCCGAGGGTCAAGGTGAAGGTAAGCGCCATTATCAAGCCGAACAGGATCTCCGAGATCCTATCCATCGGTTCGAGGATTCGATCGGATGATTTGGCCCAAAACGGCGCCAGCGGATCGACTGCCGTTTGGATTGGCTCGTTTTCCATCCCTGTCACGGACGCCGATGCGGCTCGCCCCTATCCATCTCACCGCCGAGACTATCGGGAGTGGCGGCCCTGTCGAGAGCCTCCGACCTTTTTCGAAGTGCTACCCAGGAGAATGAGGTGCGATCGTCAGGCCGCGGTTGATCTAGACTTGAGAGATCGCCGATGAGATCGCGATGCCACTCAATCGATCACCAGCCCGCCCAAGACTGGCCATCGCACCGCGGACCGACCGGGGCTTGGTCTCGCCCGACGCTTTTCCTGTATGATTGGGCCAAATCTCCTAGCGCGACGATGAAACCGGAAAGCGGGCCAACTTGGTTTCGGCATATACCAGCAGCTCGCTGGCTGGCGGACTATCGAGTTGAATGGTTGGCCAGCGATGCCATCGCGATTCCAGTTTCTCTGGCCTATGCCGGACTTGCGGGGCTGCCCCCGCAGGCGGGCATCTACGGCTATTTGCTGGGTGGGCTCGGCTACGCCCTGCTTGGCTCCTCGCGCCAGCTCGCAATCGGACCGACCTCCGCGATTTCCTTGATGATCGCGGGGACCGTCGCGACGATGGCTGACGGAGATGCGCAGCGCTACGCCCAGATCGCCAGCCTCGCGGCCGGCATGGTGGCGCTGCTTTGCCTGATCGCGTGGCTGCTGCGGCTGAGCATGCTGGTGCGGCTCATCAGCGACAGCATCCTGGTGGGGTTCAAGGCGGGCGCCGGACTGACGATCGCAATGACCCAGATGCCGAGCCTGCTCGGCGTTACCAGCGGCGGACACAATTTTTTTGAACGCACGGTGCTATTGGCGGGTCAGCTGGGCGACATCAACTACCTTGTGTTCGCGCTCGGCCTCGTCGCGGTCCTGCTCCTCGTGCTTGGCGAGCGTGCTTTTCCGGCGCGGCCGGTGGGACTTGCGGTCGTTGCGCTCTCGATCGCGGTGGCATCGGCGTTCGCCCTTCCCGATCGCGGGGTGCCCGCCACCGGAGAGGTGCCGGCGGGTCTGCCATCCCTTGAGCTCCCCGGGCTGCGCCTGCGCGACGTCGAGGGGATCGTTCCGCTGGCTGCCGGGTGTCTGCTGCTCGCCTACATCGAAGGTGTTTCCGCGGCACGCACGTTTGCGGCAAAGCATGGCTATAGCCTCGATCCGCGGCAGGAATTCCTCGGAATTGGCGCGGCCAACCTCGCGGCGGCATTGGGCCGTGGCTATCCCGTGGCGGGGGGCTTGTCGCAATCCGCAGTCAACGACAAGGCAGGCGCTCGCACTCCGCTCGCGCTGATTTTTGCCTCCTGTACGCTGGCGCTGTGCCTCCTCTTTCTCACGGGCCTGCTGGCAAATCTGCCGAAGGCGGTGCTTGCCGCCGTCGTGCTGACCGCAGTGTACGGATTGATCGATTTTCCGGCGATGCTTCGCATGTGGCGCATCAGCCGGATGGATTTCTACGCGGCGGCGATCGCGCTTGGCGCCGTGCTGCTTCTCGGCATCTTGCAAGGAATACTGCTCGCTGCGCTGGCCTCGGTCCTGATGCTGTTGGCGCGCGCGTCGAGCCCTCACGTCGCATTCCTGGGTCGCATCCCCGGAACGATGAGCTATTCCGATCTCGCCCGCCATCCCGAGAATGAACCGCTGCCCCACGCGATCGCGTTCCGTCCGGAAGCCTCGTTGCTCTATGTCAATGCCGACTCCGTCCTCGAATCCGTATCGGCGCGTCTTGAGGCGGAGGCCGCGCGCGACATCCGCCTGGTCGTCTGCGACCTCTCCGCGTCGCCCCATATCGATCTCGCGGGCGCGCGCATGTTGCACCAGCTGCACCTCGACCTTGCGCGCCGCGGCATAGCACTGCGTATCCTCGGAGCGCACGGGCAAGTACGCGACCTGTTGCGAGCCGAAGGCATGGGCGAAAAGGTCGGCGGACTCGATCGGCGCGTGACGCTGGACGATCTGCTCGGCGGCGTCGGCAGATGAGGTCATTGCTTTGCGAAGCGCTTGACCGACCTCCTCGGGCGACGCATCGACGTTGCAACGCGGCGCGGCGCAACACACCAGTCCGTCCACCCCGCGGAGGTATGCTGGTGCCGCCCGACCCACACTCCGAGTCAATTTTAAGCGATTTTATTTTCGGCCACTTCACTTCTTCTCGGACCTGCGCGACGATGTTGACGCGCGCAGTTTCTGAGGGCGACGCGGCCCGCCCAATAACGGCAAGCCACCTCCGGGCGCGCATGCAAGACTAGCAAGCATTCGGTCAAGGTGGCGAGGCCGCCTATCATCACACGACATGACTGGGCGAACTCAAGAGGTGATGCGATGAAAAGGTCCTTGTTAGTTCTCGCCATCGCTGCCTGCGCCGCGATAGTGACTCCATCCAAAACCTCAGCACGGTTGAGTGACTTAATCGAGACCACACAAGCTCAACCAAATTATGCACGGTACTATTATGGACCCTACCGCCGGCACGTTCGCCGGGTTTATCGTCGAGCCTATCGACGTGCTTACTATGGATATGGAGGATATTCCCCCTACTCCTATGGAGGATATTCTCCGTACTCCTATGGAGGATATTACGGAGGATATTCTCCGTACTCGTACGGAGGATATTATCGTCCGTCCTATTTCGGGAGATGGTACTAACGCAATCGTCGGCACTAGGCAGGCATGAGAAGTAGAACGCTCAGTGCAGTGGCGTGCGTTAGTCGAGCAAGTTCGAGCTAGTCATCGACCTCAAGACTGCGAAGGCGCTCGGCGCTCGGCCTCGAGGTGCCAGCGACGCTGCTCGCCCGTGCTGATGGGGTGTTCGAATAGCTAACCCATGCGCGTCGTTTGCTGCAGTGCATGAGTCCGCATTTGGCACAAAGCTGACATATCGAGGCAAGCTCACGATGTCCGCTTTCGGGGGTGAAGCGGACTCGCCAAAAGCGCGATGCAAGCCAACCCCGGCGGGCTCTAATTGAATTTTAACGGCCTTTACGACCTGGCGCTGTATCCGGCCCCGAGCAAAGCCACCGCCGCGGTTCAATGAGGGAAATTCCGACAAAATTGGGCTCCTGTTTATTCTCTTCCGCGCCTACCTCGCACACCCCACCGGTCAAGCACAAAGGCAAACCCGAATGTCAGGATCACGATCAACAGGATCATTTCGATGTTCATGTATGGCCGCCCTGGGCTTTGTTAGCGGTGTTAGTTCTTTGATAGACGCCGCAAGGCCCAGTCTTCGACCCAGTGAGCGAGGCGCTCATAGTCGTCAGCGATCCGCACCAGCGCGTCTTTGGTCTTCGTATTCTTCTCTTCACTCGCCAGAATGCGCGCCTCTTCTGCACGGGTGAGCCAGTGCTCAGGATCACTGACCAAGGATTGGCTGGTCATGCCCGCTCCCATCTGTGAGACTGCGATCGTCATCACTCATGCGGCGACTCGCGAGTGCGCTTGACTTCACCTGGGCCGGGTGGAGGTCTGGAGCCGCGTTATGGACAACCGACGGCCGGTAGGGTTGCCCATACAAACTCACGAAAAAGCAGGCGCAGTGTCGCCGATCATCTCGTGATTTCCGGCGTGCCCTCCCTTTGGGTGGGAAAGTTGGGTGCGATAGAAGTCGAGCACGAAAAGCCGAAGGGTCGATGACAGATTGCCGAGTTGCCGATGAGCATCGATTTCGGCGACCAATTCCGACAAGGTCATGTGCCGCTCGCGCGCGATCTCCTTCAACCCGTTCCAGAATGCATCCTCGAGGCTCACGCTCGTTTTGTGGCCAGCGACCACGATTGAGCGCTTGACCACCATTGAGCGCTTGACGACTGTAGATTTCATGAAGACACCCCCGA
>Ga0318522_10000159_pt1 | contig 11366 bp, 10 predicted proteins | sample GRESIP178b2f18_FD_203490 | JGI IMG/M metagenome (GOLD analysis project Ga0318522, IMG submission 203490) | Tropical soil microbial communities from Luquillo Experimental Forest, Puerto Rico - GRE.SIPMG.178b2f18 | ecosystem: Environmental > Terrestrial > Soil > Tropical forest > Bulk soil...
ATAGTTCCTGTGCGCGACCAGCCTGCAGCAACCGGGCCCCCTTGCGCAACTTGCGCTCTCGCAACGAATCCGGGGGCATTTTCCGAGAAACATATGTCGCCGGCGAGACATATGGCATCATGGGGCGAAGCTGAACGCGGTCTGGGGTACGGACGATCGGGCGGTCGAGAAACGGCAAAGCGGGGCGACTGCGGACGGCATCGATCGCAACTCCGGCAAGGGCAGCGGCACCGGCAGCAGCACCGCCCACCGCAGCGATGACGTGCCTCGCGGCATCCTCTGCATGGTCGTCGTAACGATTCTATTTTCCGCCCGGTCGGCGAGGTCTTGTGCCTGCGCCGTTGTGGTAGTGACCGGCCTGTTCTTGTTCCTGCGTGAGGCGCGCCTGCAGCGTCAGCTTGCGGCGCGCTGATCTGACCGATATCGAGCTTTTATCAAAATGCTAAGGTGCGGGCCGCCGGCCGGCGGCCGGATGACGAATATGGGGGATTGACGTGGAACGCCGCGATTTTGTGAAGGCAAGTGCAGCGATAGCCGCCCTATCTCTTGGTCGGCAGAGCGCGATGGCGCTCGACTATCCGACCCGCCCGGTCCAGGTGGTCGTCGGCCAGGCGGCGGCGAGTTCTTCGGACATTACGGCGCGACTGATCTCGCAATATCTGTCGCAGCACCTCGGACAGCAATTTGTCGTCGAGGTTCGCCCCGGCGCGACGGGCAACATCGCAACCGAACTGGTCGTGCGCGCGACGCCGGACGGCTACACGCTGCTGTTGGTGAATTCGCAGAACACGATCAATGCGGCGCTGTTTCCCAGTCTGCCTTTCCACTTCGTGCGCGATATCGCCCCGATTGCCGGAGTGTTCCGCGTTCCCTTGATCATGGAAGTGCTGCCGAGTTTTCCGGCGCAGACGGTCCCTGAATTCATCACTTACGCCAAAGCCAATCCGGGCAAAATCAATATGGCGTCAGCCGGGGTCGGCGGGCCGCAGCATGTTGCCGGTGAATTGTTCAAGTTCATGGCGGGGATCGATCTCGTTCACGTGCCCTATCATGGCTCGACGCCCGCAATCACGGATCTCCTCGGCGGCCAAGTGCAGGTTATGTTCGACGTGACGCCGACCGCATTGCCGCAGGTCAGGGGCGGCAAGACGCGCGCGCTCGCAGTCACCATGCCGGAACGCCTGGACATGTTGCCGGGCGTGCCGGCCATGGCCGAGTTTCTGCCCGGCTATGAAGCGTTCGGCTGGATCGGCTTCGGCGCGCCGCGGAAAACACCGACTCCGATCATCGATCAGCTCAACAAGTCGATCAACGAGGCGATAGCTGAGCCCGCGATCAAAGCGCGGTTGCTCGATCTTGGCGGTCTCGTGATGCCGCCGAATTCGCCGACTGACTTCGCGAAATTCATCGCCGCCGATACCGAAAAGTGGATCAAGGTCGTGAAGTTCGCGAATCTTAAGCCGGAATAACCAGTCAGCGAGCGCCAGGGGAGGGACATAAATGAGGTTTGAGCGCAGGAAATTTTTACATATGGCCACCGCGGCGCTTACCGCGGCTGGTTGGCCCGGCGTCGCCGGCGCGGCCGATTATCCGACGCGGACCATCAGCGTTGTGGTACCATTTGCAGCTGGCGGGGCTACCGATGTGCTGGCGCGCGTAGTCGCCGAGTCGGTGAGCAAGTCGCTCGGTCAAACGATCATCGTCGAGAATGTGACCGGGGCTGCCGGCAGCATCGGAGTAGCCCGGGTCGCGCGCGCGGTGGGTGATGGCTACACGCTCAGTATCGGCACGCTGACGTCGCACGTGTTGACCGGTGGTCTCTACAAATTGGACTTCGATGCGCTCAATGACCTGATACCGATTGCCGAACTCGCCTACGAACCGCTGATGATCTGCGTCAAGAATGCTTTGCCTGTACGCAATCTACAGGAACTGATCGCCTGGCTTAAGGCCAATCCCGGCAAGGCCAGCGTCGGCATTCCCGGCGGGGGGTCGACCGGAAATCTCGCCGGCATCGCATTTCAGAACATGACCGGCACGACCTTTCAATTCGTGCCGTATCGCGGCGACGCCCCGGCGGTGCAGGACATGATGGCGGGACAGATCGATATGATGATTGAGCCGTCATCGAACTTCACCGCTCAAGTCCAGGCCGGCACGATCAGGGCGATCGCGGTCCCGGCCAAGACCCGCTTGTTCAGTCTGCCCGATGTCCCGACTACGGACGAGGCAGGGCTGCCAGGATATTACGCTTCGATCTGGTTCGGCATGTGGGCGCCGAAGAACACGCCGAAAGACGTCCTTACCAAGCTCAACAGCGCAGTGATCACCGCCTTAGCTGACAATAACGTCAGGTCGAGGCTCAACAAGCTTGGGCAGCAAGTCGCGGCACGGGAGCTCCAGGACTCGGCCGCATTCGCTGCATTTCAGAAGTCGGAAGCTGATAAATGGTGGCCGATCATCAAAGCGGCAAACATTAAGGTGGACTGAAAAACAGCAAGGAAGGCCATCCCGCCAAAGCGGGCGTGCCTTCCTTGAAAGTCCTTTACCGCGGTCAGCCGACGAAATCGACCCGTCGCTGATTTGCGGCTTCTTCGCTTGTCTTCAGCTGCGCCGGCAATTGCAGAACCGTTGCCGTTTGGCCTTCGCACAACAGCGTCAGCAGCACCTGCCGGCCATCGGGAAATTCCAATGCGTCGTGGTGGGCAGCCACTTTGTCTTTATTAATCTGGCGAAAAATGGCCGTGCTGTAATTCAGCGCGCGCTCGCGCCACGGAAACAGACCGGTTGCGAGGCACATCACTTCGCCGCTGAAGGACAATTCCGTGCCGGGCAGCAGGCACACAGCAGTGCTAGCATCCTGGGGGGCGCAAAAGCCGCGGGTTCCGGTGCCGAAATCGCGCACCGTTAGCTTCTCACCGACCTGTGCGGGTCGTGATCTGACGTTGGTTAAACTATAATCGCACATGGGGCTCTCGTTCCTTTCTTGGACAGCCCCACGATCAAAACGAGCACAAAGGCGTTTAGTTTCGCCGCGCCGGCAGAATTCATGAAATAAGTCGGAAATCCTGCTTACCGGTTGTTCGCACTTAAACCATTAGTAAACGACGACGCTACGAATGGATTTTCCATCGCGCATCAGCGCGACGCCCTTGTTGATGTCGCTCAATGGCATCGTATGGGTGATCATGGGATCGATTTCGATCCGCCCGTCCATATACCAGTCGACGATCCTCGGCACATCGGTGCGGCCGCGAGCGCCGCCGAAGGCGGTGCCGCGCCACACCCGTCCGGTCACGAGCTGAAATGGACGCGTTGAAACTTCCTGGCCCGAGCCGGCGACGCCGATGATGATGCTCTGTCCCCAGCCGCGATGGCAGCATTCGAGCGCAATTCGCATCAGATTGACGTTGCCCACGCATTCAAAGGTATAATCGGCGCCGCCGATTTGGTCGGCGTCGCTTTTAGTCATGTTGACGAGATGGGCGACGAGATCGCCGCCGACTTCCGCCGGATTGACGAAATGCGTCATGCCGAAGCGCTCGCCCCAGGCTTTCTTTTCCGGATTGAGATCGACGCCAATGATCATGTCGGTGCCGACGAGGCGAAGGCCCTGGATGACGTTCAATCCTATGCCGCCCAGCCCAAACACGATGCACTTGGCGCCGGGCTCGACCTTCGCGGTGTTGATCACGGCGCCGATGCCGGTCGTCACGCCGCAGCCGACGTAGCACACTTTGTCGAATGGCGCGTCTTCGCGGATTTTGGCGACGGCGATTTCCGGCAAAATCGTAAAATTGGCGAATGTCGAACAACCCATATAGTGGTGAAGTTTTGCCCCGCCGATCGAGAAGCGCGACGTGCCGTCAGGCATGACGCCTTGCCCCTGTGTCGTGCGAACGGCGGTGCAGAGGTTGGTTTTCCGCGACAGGCAGGACGGACAATTGCGGCACTCGGGCGTGTAGAGCGGAATGACGTGGTCGCCTTTTTTGACCGAGGTCACGCCGGGCCCAATATCGACGACCACGCCCGCACCCTCATGGCCGAGAATGGCGGGGAAGAGGCCTTCCGGATCGGCGCCGGACAAAGTGAATTCATCTGTGTGGCAGATGCCGGTTGCCTTGATCTCGACCAGGACTTCGCCGGCACGCGGTCCATCGAGCTGCACGGTTGTGACTTCAAGCGGTTTGCCGGGCGCAACGGCGACGGCGGCACGGACATCCATGTGGCGTTCCCTTGGTTTTTTGATTGATCAGCTTTGTTCCGGCGCGATCACGATTTGGGTTTGAATAACCAGCGCGCATAGTCTGCCGTCACTGCGGGTGATGCGCGTCTGCCAGACCATGGTGCTGCGGCCGCGATGCAGCGGCGTGCATTCTGCGCGCGCGATGTCGCCGACCGGAATGCTGGCGAAGAAGTTGGTTTTGCTCTCGATCGTTGCCGTACGGCCGCCCTTCGGCAGGTTGGCGATGGTCGCGGTGCCGCCCAGATTGTCGGCCAGCGCCATGACGGCGCCGCCATGAAGCGCGCCGAAACGGTTGTTCAGCTCCTCGCGAACTAGCAGCTCGGCGGTCACCCTGTCTGGCGACACATGCGTCACTTTCATGCCAATCAAGGCGGCAAAGGGCGGCTGATTTTCCGCCTCCGGATTCAACACGAAATTCATGCTTGCGCTCTCCGCCCGTGCTTCCCGCGTTCGCAGCGGGCATGACGCTGTCATAGCAGAGCGCGCCAAAAACAGGCACCCCCGCCGCAAGCGCGGCGGGGACAATAAGCTAACGACGACTGACGTTAGAAGTTACCGCGGTTGCGGGACCACGCGGATGTAGGGCTTCGGAGTTTTCCAACCGTTCGGATAAAGCTTCTTCGCTTCATCATCGCTCACCGCGCCGGTAAGAATGACCTCTTCGCCCTGTTTCCAGTTGGCGGGAGTGGCGACGCGGTGCTTGGCGGTAAGCTGCAGCGAGTCGATAACCCGCAATACCTCGTCGAAGTTGCGGCCCGTGGTCATCGGATAGACGAGAACGAGCTTGATCTTCTTGTCCGGGCCGATGACGAACACGTTGCGCACCGTCTGGTTGTCGGCGGGCGTACGGCCCTCCGAAGTGCCCGACGTGGTGGCTGGCAGCATGCCGTAGAGTTTGGAGATTTTCAGGTCGGTGTCGCCCACCATCGGATAGTTGGGGGCGAAGCCGACGACGTCTTTGATGTCGTTCGACCACTTTTTGTGATCGGTGACCGGATCGACCGAGAGGCCAAGGATCTTGACGCCGCGTTTGTCGAATTCCGGCTTAAGCCGCGCCATAGTCCCGAGCTCGGTCGTGCAGACCGGGGTGAAGTCTTTGGGGTGCGAAAACAGCACCGCCCAGTTGCTGCCAATCCAATCGTGGAAACGAATTTTGCCTTCCGTCGTGTCAGCCTCGAAATCCGGGGCGGTGTCGCCAATCGCAAGTGCCATAAAAGCCTCCCTCCTGGGACCATCTGTGTGCTGGCCTAGGCCCATTATGTACGGCGCGGATGCCGCGAATGCCAGCCTCGCGCCATAGGCATTTGACCGCAGGAGATTATTTGGTTGGAGCGGCCGGTGTCGCAAGAAAAGCACCCATCCAGGTCTGGGATACCAATGTCTGGAATATCAATTTATGTGCTCGCGAGCTCGGTCCCTCAATCATTGGGTACTCGGACTGGCCTTGAGGTCCGGACTTCGGGACGTTGAAGGAATGCCGTGACTTTGCCTTAAGCGCGCCCCGGGCAGGCCACCCTGACGTGAGAGCTCAGTCACTCAATCATTAGTCGATTGGCTCGGCGGAAAGGGAACAAAATACCGGTCAGCCGAGTTGAATTATGAGTACGGGAAGGGTTATGGCGGCATTAGCCTATGAATACGCCGATTTGGCCTTGATCGTTCACGCGATCGAGCGTTCGCCTATAATGGTAGCCAGTCCAACACCGGCGCCGGCGCGCCCTTATGAGCTGCTCGACCTGCCCGCCGGCTACGATCTGACCGACGTCATCATCCTTGACTGGATCGCAGCGGAAGTGTCGTCCGTGCCCCGCAACTATTTGCTGTTCTAGTGCAAGCCGCGCGGTTATTGCGTCGTCGTCCCCACCAACACTGTCGTCGATAAGCCGACCGTCCGACCCGGGAAGCCAGCGGCGTCGAAATATCGCGTGTCGCCGACCTGCTGCATGTTAAGCACGGTGGCAAGCCCGTTCGTGGCCGGTTCGGATGTCACCACATGGCTGGACACTTCCGGAATTTTGCCGCCCGGCATGGTTTCGGAGAGGACACGGCCGACCAGCTTTCCCTGGTCGCTCGTCTCGAGACGCATCAGCTGCGCGATGGTGCGGCCGATATCGGCATTGCTGGCGGGGGCCGGATCGACGAATTGCGTTTTAAAGTCGGGTCCCTGGATGGCCATGAAATTCCAGGTATCGCCGCGGCTGAACGAGCCATGCATGCCTTGGCCATGCTGCAAGACCGTATCGGCAACTTCCACCGTGCAGCGGACGGGCTCGCCGCAAACCGTGTCGAACGAGCGGAAGCTGATGGCAATCGCCGGATGCGGTGTAATCGCGGAGCCATCAAGCGCGATATCGTCGAGCGACAGCGTGCCAGGAAACTTGCCGAGCTTTGAATCGACAAAGATGCCGCTGACATAGTCCTGCCCCAGCAGGACGTCGATGATCCGCGTGACCGTCGCTTTGTCGCCGTCGGGAATATAGATCAGATCGGAGCCGCCATTCGCCGCAACGACCACTTTAGGCTTGTTGCGATCGCCGCCGATCAAGCCATTGCCGTTTTTAGTGTGCTCGCTTTCGCCGATGGCGCGGTAGCCGTCGTCCGGGTCGATGAGCGGCAGATTGAGCCCGTGCGCGAGATCGAGCGCCACAAAACCGAGCGGCAGGTGTCGCGGCAGGGTATCGGCAAATTTTGTCTTGATCGTCGAACTGGTGCGGCTTTCCTTCGAGATCGTGGAGAAGCCGTGATCCGAAGTTACGATGATGTCGGTCGTGTCGAGCAGGCCGAGCTCAAGGAGCGCCGAACGGATGCGCGCCAAGTTGTCATCGGCATTGCGGATCGCGGCGAGCGAGGTTGGGCCGTTGATGCCGGGCGTCAGCGTATTCAAGCTGTCGCCCTGGTTGTGTTGCGTGCCGTCCGGATCGCGTGACCAGAACACGAGCAGGAACGGTTTGTTGCGTTCTCTGAACATCGGCAGGACGACGCGTGTCGTCACCGAGGCAAAGTAGTCCTGTTGCACGACATTGGCACTCAATGTGCCGGGCTTGTTCACGTTGCCGGGACTGCCGTTGGCGCCGCGGGTCGGAGCAACAACAGGCAAGCTTGCCGCCTTGAGGCGTTCGACTACTTCCGCCGAGAGCGGTATGCCTTTGGGCGTGCCGGTCGCGTCGTCAACCAGGATCGTCTGCTCGCCCGAGCGCTCCGTTGGATCGAATACCAGCGCCGGACCGATCTTTCCGACCGAAGCGGCGCTATAGCCTTTGTCGCGGGCAAGTTTCAGAATTGTCACCTCGTCAAGGTAATTGCCGGCAAAGTGCTCATCGACATCGCCGAGTACGACGTCGCTTTCCAGAAACGGCGTAAGGCTATTTCCGGCACCCGGCACCTCAAATCCAGTGTAGATCGTGTTGGAAAAACTGCCGGTGTCGCCAAGCTGGTGGCCTGTCGCCATGCCGGAGGCATTGGCCATCGTGAAGGTCGGAAATAGTGCATGACCGTTGCGCAGGTTCACCCCATCGCGCGCAATTGCCGCCATTGTCGGCGCGACGTGGTCGTCGACCATGCGGAAGCGCAGGCCATCGGCGATGAACAGCACCACATTGTACGGCCGTGCAGGCTGTGTCTGAGCGGCGGCGGGCGATGTTGGGACCACTTGTGCGGGGGTTATTTGCAGGATTGCGGCAAAGAGGGCGAGAGGCAGGCGCACGACGGGCTCCATGCGAAAAGCGGGAAATGCGCCGTTCTGACGAGGCCACATGACACCCATATGACGGCGCGCACTAGCATTGGTTTCGTGGGGAGCACGTTCGAATAAAAAGCGGCCCCGCGAGGGGCCGCCAAGATTCCGCGGCGGGAGGACGAACTTGCGGGCGATGACTGCCGCCCGCAAACCCGAGGAAGACAGGTTTATTCACCTTCGGCGCCGATGGCGTAAGCCGTCTCGCCGTGCACTGCGTCGTCGCCGACCTTCAGTGTCGCTTCATCCATACGCAACGGGACGATGACGCCAATCACCTTGAGGATGATGAAGGTGGCAATCGCGTTGTACACGATGATGAACGCCGCGCCGACGGCCTGAATCCAAAGCTGTGACGCATTGCCGTAGAGCAGGCCGGTAATGCTGACGCCGGGCGCATCCTTGTCGGTGCCGATGTACATCAGCATGTCCGGGTTCGCCAGGATGCCCACGAGGAGGCCACCGGTGAGGCCGGCAACGCCGTGCGTCGAGAATACGCTCAGCGTGTCGTCCACTTTCATCATGAAGCTGGTCTTCTGCAGCTTATTCATGCTGAGCCAGGGGATGATACCCGCGGCAATGCCGATAATAATGGCGCCCCAACCATCGACGTACCCAGCTGCCGGCGTGATTGCCACCAAGCCCGCGATCATGCCGTTGACCGCGCCAAGCACCGAGGGCTTGCCATAGGCCATCTTGTCCATCAGCGTCCAAACCAAAAGGCCAACGGCGGTTGCGGTATTTGTATTGAGCACTGCCGCACCGGCGTCAGCATTGGCGAAGTACGGGTCGCCGCCATTGAAGCCGTTCCAGCCGATCCACAGGATTCCAGCGCCGACCAGCGTGATCAGGAGGCTGTTCGGCGGGAAATTATCGCGGTCTGCTTGTAGCCGCGGGCCTATGACGGCAGCAGCGACAAACCCCGAAGTTCCGGCGGCCAAATGAATGACGTAGCCGCCCGAGAAGTCGGCCACACCCAAGGCGGCAAGCCAGCCGCCGCCCCAGAGGCAAAACGCCCCTACGGTGTAGACCAACGTCATCCAGACCGGGCAGAAGATCATCCAGGCCGTGAAATTCATCCGGCCGAGCAGCGATCCGGCAAGGATGATGACGGTGATCGCGGCGAACACGAACTGGAAGTACATCAGCGTCGCCATGGGAAAGGTGAGCGCCGGCATGCCTGAGGCGGCTTCCGGCACGGTCGCTTGGCCCAGCGTGAACGCCGCCGATGTCGCTAATCCAGGTGTGCCGAGAAAGGTTTGTCCGGCCACCGAGAGCCAACCCGGCCCGAAGGCCATGTTGTAGTCAAACAGGACCCAGACGACTAAAACCGATGCAAACGCGTACATGGACATAAAGGCGGAATTGATCGCCCATTTCTTCTTGACAATGCCGCCATAGAGGACGGTCAGACCCGGAATGCTTTGCAGGCCGACGAACGTCGCCGCCGCCATCTGCCAGGCATTGTTGCCGCTATCCAGCCACTGTGGTGATGGTGTGAGTGCCATGTGCCTTTCCCCAAAAGTTGCCCTCAGTGCGCGACGGCACACGGGCTGACGTTTGAGCGGTCGCAAAAAATATGCCAGTTAGTCCGTCGTTGGCGGACCGGATTCCGCCACGATGTGGCAGCGAATCGGGCGGTCGGTGACCAGAAACTTCGCAGCGTGAACATAAAATGGGCAGGGGAAAGGGGGCCACTGTGATCCAGAGTCGGCCATTGGCGGTAGGACTGGCGATCTGCCTTGGCGGCCTTGGGGCATTGTCCCCGTGGGGGAATACTCCTGCCTGGGCGAATGAAAGCGCGGTGACGTGCACCAATCCCGCCAGCGGCGCACGCTGGCAGATCCATATCGATTACGAGCGCCGCACCGTGGATTCATACCCAGCACGCATCACCGAGGCCCATATCTCATGGCGCGATGCCTCCGATGGCGGCAACTACACGCTGAATCGGCGTTCCGGAGGTCTCACCGTGGTCGTCGCCTCGAGCACCGGCGGCTATTTCCTCCATGATCAGTGCAAACTTGATTGAAGGCCTAAGCGCGGGGCGGTCGCCAGTGTTGTTCTCCGCGTTCCTGGCGCCCCGGCATTTCGAGCGCCTATCCCGGCCGCAGAGCGTCGGCAATGGCTGAGGGCTCAATCGCCATCAAAGCGAGCGTCGGCTTTGCTTCCGAGACAGGGCCACGCGAACGCAATGAAGACTTTGCAGGCGCCGTCTTCGGTATGGAATTGCCGAGGCCTCGGCGCGAAATTATCGCAGCATTAGCCGACGGGATCGGCGGCGCGAGAGGTGGGCGCGTCGCGGCAGAGACTGCCGTCCGCGGTTTTCTCGACGGGTTTTGCGACCTCGCCGAAACCATGGAAGTCGGCCGCGCCGGCGCCACGGTGCTCAACGCGCTCAATAGCTGGATCTTTTCTCAAGGCCGCCGGGACAACAAACTGAGCGGCATGGGCTGCACCTTTACCGCGGTGGTGCTGCGCGGCCGCATCGCCCATCTCCTGCACGTCGGCGACTCGCGCGCCTACCGCCTGCGCGGCGATCGCCTCGTTTGCCTCACGACCGACCACGTCCGCGAGGACGCGAGTGGCCGATCCAATATCCTTAATCGCGCATTGGGCGTGGAAACCGAGCTTCGGCTCGATTACGCGGCGCATCCTGTGGCGCTGCACGATCGTTTTCTGCTCTGCACCGACGGCGTGCACGGTTGTCTGAGCGTGGAAACCATGACCGACATCCTGCGCGCGCGGTCGGCGTCCGAAGACTCCGCACGCGCGCTTGTCGCCGCTGCGCTGGAATCCGGCAGCACCGACAACAGCACTGCGCTCGTGATCGACGTGGTCGACCTGCCGTCGGCGGACTCGGCAAGCGTGGGCGCCGACATCATGCAACTGCCGTTGATCCCGGTGCCGATCGACGGCCAGACCGTGGACGGCTTCGTCTTGAAAGTTCTGATTTCGGACGGGCGCTATACGCGCTTGTTCGGCGCAATGGACGAAGTCGAGGGCGGCGAAGTTGCGCTAAAATTTCCAAAGCCTCAAGTTGCGGCTGCCGCCACTTATCACGCCGCGTTTGTGCGCGAAGCCTGGGTTGGCGCGCGCGTCAACAGTCCTTGGATCGGACGGATCATCGAGCTGCCGCCGGCACGACAGACGTGTCTCTACACCGTGATGCCGCTCTATCAGGGCGAGCTGTTATCGACCCGGCTCGCGCGCCGGCCATTGGTCGGCCTGGAGGAGGGGCGCAATATCGCCATCAAATTGGCGCGGGCAGTCGCGGCGCTCCACCGCGCCGGCATCATTCACCGCGACATTAAGCCTGACAACGTCATCCTCGAGAGGGAGGGCTCGCTCAAGCTGATCGATCTCGGCGTCGTGCGCGTACCGGGC
>Ga0318522_10000169_pt1 | contig 11073 bp, 8 predicted proteins | sample GRESIP178b2f18_FD_203490 | JGI IMG/M metagenome (GOLD analysis project Ga0318522, IMG submission 203490) | Tropical soil microbial communities from Luquillo Experimental Forest, Puerto Rico - GRE.SIPMG.178b2f18 | ecosystem: Environmental > Terrestrial > Soil > Tropical forest > Bulk soil...
CGGGGTTGCGCAGCGGCGTCGTTTCGGCGTCGACCGCGCGCTTCTGCTCGCCGACATTGGCATGGCGCAGAATGCTCATCCCTTCCGCGTAGGCGGCCATGATGCCGTACTCGATCCCGTTATGGACCATCTTGACGAAGTGGCCGGCGCCGTTTGCCCCGCAATACAGGTAGCCCAACTCGGCGGTGCCGCCGATGCCCTCGCGCCCGGGCGTACGCGGGATATCGCCCGCACCGGGCGCCAGCGTCTTAAAGATCGGATCGAGATGCCGCACGGCCGCATCCGGTCCGCCGATCATCATGCAGTATCCGCGCTCCAGACCCCAGACGCCGCCGCTGGTCCCGACATCCACGTAGTTGATCCCTTTGGGCGCGAGATCTTGGGCGCGGCGGATGTCATCCACGTAATACGAGTTGCCGCCGTCGATGAGGATGTCTCCGCTCTCGAGGTGAGGCACGAGGTCGGCGATGGTCTTGTCCACGGCGGCCGCCGGCACCATCAGCCAGACCGCGCGCGGCTTCTTCAGCTTGCGCACGAGGTCGGCGAGGGATTGGGCCCCGACCGCTTTGTCCCGCGCCAAGTCCGCGACCGCCTTCGGCGACATGTCGAAGACCACGCACTCGTGGCCACCCTTGATGAGGCGCCGCACCATGTTGGCGCCCATTCTGCCCAATCCGATCATCGCGAGCTGCATGACATCCTTCTCCGTTAGCGCTGAACCGCGGCCCGCAGCCGCTGCATGGCGGCCGCGACGCCTTCGCCGTCGTCGAAAATCGCCGACCCGGCCACCAGCACATCGGCTCCCGCCGCAACCGCCAGCGGCGCAGTGGTCGCATCGACCCCTCCGTCCACCTCGAGGCCGCACCCCGGCTTGATGCGATCGATCATCTCGCGCGCACGCCCGATCTTCGGGAGCGTCGCGGGGAGGAAATGCTGATGCCCGAATCCCGGGTTCACGGTCATGACCAATATCTGGTCGACGTCCTGCATGATTTCTTCGAGCACCGCCGCGGAAGTCGCCGGGTTAATGGCTACGCCCACGCTTTTTCCCAACGCTCTGATGCATTGCACGGTACGTGACAGGTCGTTGTTACCCTCCCAGTGAACCAGAAATGAATCGGCTCCCGCCTGCGCGAATTCTTCGACAAAGAAATCGGGATTGGAAATCATCAGATGCGCCTCCAGCGGCAGGCGCGTCACCCTTCGCAGCGATTTGACGACCGCCGCGCCCATGGAAAGATTTGGCACGAAATGTCCGTCCATGACGTCCACATGAATGCGGTCCGCTCCAGCACGCTCGGCCTCGGCCACCTGTTCGCCCAAGCGGGCAAAATCGGCCGCGAGGATCGATGGAGCGAGCTTGATTGCCTTGGTCGTCACATTGCGCCCTTGAGCTTGCGGTACCGCCGAATCAGATTGTTGGTCGAGCTGTCATGGCCGAGCCTGGGTTCGCTCTTGCTCTCGAGCTCCGGGATGATGCGCTGGGCCAGGACCTTGCCGAGTTCGACGCCCCATTGATCGAACGAGTCGATGTCCCAAATCGTTCCCTGGGTGAACACGCTGTGTTCATACAACGCCACGAGCTTTCCGAGCGCGGCTGGGGTCAAACGATCCAACACGATGGTGTTCGATGGCCGATTGCCTTCGAAGACCCGGTGCGGGACGAGCCAATCGGGCGTTCCTTCGGCCTTGACTTGCTCGCGCGTTTTCCCGAGGGCGAGTGCCTCGGTCTGTGCAAATACGTTGGCCAGCAACATGTCGTGATGCCGGCCGAGCTTGTTGAGCGGCTGTGCGAAGGCGATGAAGTCGCAGGGGATGAGCCGGGTGCCCTGGTGGATCAATTGATAGAACGAGTGCTGGCCATTGGTTCCCGGCTCGCCCCAATAGATCGGGCCGGTCTGATGGTCTACCGGCATCCCGGCGAGCGTCACGTGCTTGCCGTTGCTCTCCATCGTCAACTGCTGGAGATAGGCCGGGAAGCGCTTCAGATATTGGTCGTAGGGCAGCACCGCGACGGTTTGTGCGCCGAAGAAGTCATTGTACCAGACGCCGAGGAGACCCATGAGCACCGGCAGGTTGCGCTCGAATGGCGTGCTGCGGAAATGTTCGTCGATCGCATGAAATCCTTCCAGCATGGCGCGGAAGTGATCGGGGCCGATCGCGAGCATGGTCGACAGGCCGATAGCGGAGTCCATGGAGTAGCGCCCACCGACCCAGTCCCAGAACTCGAACATGTTGGCGGTGTCGATGCCGAATTCTGCGACTTTTTCGGCATTTGTCGAAACCGCGACGAAATGCTTGGCCACCGCCTTGGCATCGCCGCCAAGGCCGCGCAGCGACCAATCGCGCGCGCTTTGCGCGTTGGTCATCGTCTCCAGCGTAGTGAAGGTCTTCGAGGAGATGATGAACAGCGTCTCGGCGGCATCCAGATCGCGGGTCGCCTCGACAAAATCAGTGCCATCGACATTGGACACGAAGCGGAACGTCATTGCGCGGTCGCTGTAGTACTTGAGTGCTTCATACGCCATCACCGGGCCGAGGTCGGAGCCGCCAATGCCGATATTGATGACGTTGCGGATGCGCTTTCCGGTGTGACCTTTCCATTGGCCGCTGCGGATGCGGTTGGCGAACTCGGCCATCTTGTCGAGCACGGCATGAACCTCCGGCACGACGTTCTTGCCGTCGACGACGATGGACGCGCCTCTCGGCGCCCGCAGCGCCACGTGCAGGACCGCGCGATTTTCCGTGACGTTGATTTTCTCGCCACGGAACATCGCGTCGATTCGCTCGCGCAGTCCGGATTGTTCGGCGAGCTCGACGAGCAAGCTCAACGTCTCGTCCTCAACGCGATTTTTCGAATAATCCAGGAACACACCGACGGCTTCCGCCGTCATCCGCTCCCCGCGCGCGGGATCCTCCGCGAACAGGTCGCGCAGGTGCCGACCACGCATTGTTCCGTAGTGATCTTCGAGCGCACGCCATACGGCGGGTCTGCTCGTCGATCGCGGGCGAGGCATCTCCGATCGTGCAGCCATCTGTGGCACCTTTCCGATCAAATCCGTGGTTTCGAGCGGATCCCGGTGTGCGGGAGAGCGCGTTCTTCTCCCCACAGGCGGAAGCCGCCGCGGAAGGCGTTGGCGTTGTCGCCCGCGCGAGAATGCGGCGGCAGCGCATGGAGTTTCTTGACGTTGCCGCCCCCAATCACCGTATCGTCGGGCTCGAGCGCGGCGATGAAGCGGGCCACGACGTCGGCAACGTGGCGGCGCCATTTCTTCTTGCCGTGGCGCTCCAGTCCGGCACGGCCCACGTAGTCCTCATAGGTACCCTTCTTGTAGGGCAGGTGACCGAGTTCCATGGGCTCCACGATCCCGTTCACAATCAGAGTGGACCCAAGTCCGGTTCCGAGGCCTAGAAAGAGCATCTTGCCGCCATTGTAGCTCCCTAGAGCCTGCATCGCGGCGTCGTTGACGACCTTGACCGGGCGGCCGAACGCTGCCGCGAAGTCGAAGCCGACCCATCCGCGTCCGAGGTTATATGGTTCGGCAATCGGGCAGCCGTGCAGGATCGGGCCGGGATACCCGATAGATACCACGTCATACGTCCAATCTCGGGCGAGCTTCTTCACCCCGGACACCATCTGCCTTGGGGTCAACGTCGGACCCGATGGAAATGAGCGCTCCTCGTTTTGTCCGGTGGCGAGGATCTTGACCGAGGTTCCGCCCACATCGACGACCAACACTTGCCCGGAGGCGGATGCCTTTGCATCGTCGGCTCGATCTAGCCGCCCTCGCCGGCGCTTGGCGGTGGCCCGCGACTTCGCATTCACAGCGCTAGCTCGCTCGTTTGAGTGCGGCGGATTTGGAGCCGATCACGCCCATCAGGTCGGTCCAAGAATTGACGAAGGACTTGGCACCTTCGTCCTGAAGCTGCTTCGCTAGTGCATCGACGTCGATCTTTGCCTCCGCAAATCGTGCCAGCTCCTTTTCGGAGTCGCCGCCGTCCGCGGGAATGGTCGCGCCGACATCGCCGTGGTCAGCAAGGGCTTTGAGCGTGCCCTCAGGCATCGTGTTCACCGTGAACGGCGCGGCCAGGCCCTTGACGTAGAGGACATCCGACGCCTTCGGGTCCTTGGTCCCGGTGCTGGCCCACAGCAGCCGCTGCGGACGCGCGCCGGCATTGTAGGCGCGCATCCATCGCGGCGAACTCAGTAAGCCGAGATAGGCCTTGTAAGTCCGCTTGGCGACAGCGATGCCGAGTCGATCGTTGAGCGCCTGCGGTACCTTGCCGGTGACCGCGACGTCCCAGCGGCTGATGAAGACGGATGCCACCGAGCGCACGTCGGGTTGCAATCCTGCTTCGATGCGCCGTTCGACACCGCGCATGAACGCGTCGGCGGCTGCCAAATACTGCTGATCGGAGAACAGCAGCGTGACGTTGATCGGCACCCCGGCGAAGATCGCCTCCTCGATGGCCGGCAATCCTTCGCGCGTGCCCGGAATCTTGATCAAGACATTGGGCCGTCGCGCCTGCGCGTGCAGGTCCTTGGCGGCGGCGAGCGTCGACTTGGTGTCGTGCGCCAGCAGAGGCGAGACTTCCAGCGAAACCCACCCGTCGACGCCGCAGGTTCGGTCATAAACCGGCCGGAACAGGTCCGCCGCTTGCGTAAGGTCTTCCAGCGCGAGTTCGAAGAAAAGCTTTTCCCCCGACTTGCCTTCCGCGAGCTTGCTTTTGATGGCGTCGTCGTAGTCGCCGCTGTTCTTGATCGCGTGGTCGAAGATCGTCGGATTCGAGGTCAGCCCGGTAACTGAGAACTCCTCGATATAGCGGCGGAGCACGCCCGTCCGCAATAAGTTGCGCGTGATGTTGTCGAGCCAGAGGCTCTGGCCCAAATCGTGCAGGATTCGAGTGGCCTTCATGTATGACCTCCGTCGCGCCCCCGACTTCAGTAAGTCGCATTTTACGCGGTGCGTCGCGCGTGCGGATGTCCGGTCGCGATCGGCAGCCATGCATGCTTATCGCGCGCGAGCAAGCGATCGGCGGCGGCGGGACCGGTGCTGCCGGCGGCATAGTTGGGGAAATCGTCGGCGGGGGTGCGCGCCCAGGCCTCGAGCAGACCCTGCACGGCGCACCAGGCCGCCTCGACCGTATCGGCCCGCTGGAACAAGGTAGCGTCGCCGATGAGACAATCGTAGATCAGCGTCTCGTAACCCACCGACGCCACCGGCGCGAAATAGTCCCGGTAGGCAAAGTCCATGTCGACGCCGTCGATTTCGATCTCGGCACCGGGGCGCTTGGCGCTGAAACTGAGCGACAGTCCCTCATCCGGTTGAATGCGCAGCATCAGAATGTTCGCGGGCAGCCGGTCAACCGGGGTGTCGCGGAAGAGCGCATAGGGCGCCTGACGAAATTGCACCGCGATCTCGGTGTTGCGGGCGCAGAGCGACTTGCCGGTGCGGAGATAGAATGGCACGCCGGCCCAGCGCCAGTTGTCGATGCCGAGCTTGAGTGCGACATAAGTCTCGGTTGAGGAATCCGGCGCGACCTCGGGCTCATGCCGGTAATCGCGAACTTTTTTGCCCAGCACCACACCTGCGCCGTATTGGCCGCGCACGGCGTCGGCCGGGGAAATGGGATGGATCGCCTGGAACAGCTCCGTCTTCTTGGCGCGCACGGCATCGGCGTCGAATGAGATCGGCGGCTCCATTCCGATCATGGCGAGGAGCTGGAACAGATGGTTTGGTACCATGTCCCGCAATGCGCCGGTTTTTTCATAGAAACGGCCGCGGCCCTCGACACCGACGGTCTCGGCAGCCGTGATCTGAACGTGGTCGATATGGTCGCGGTTCCACAGCGGCTCGAAGATGCCGTTGGCGAAACGCAGCACCAGGATGTTCTGGACCGTTTCTTTGCCGAGAAAATGATCGATCCGATAGATCTGGTCTTCGGACAGCACCTTGAGGATCTGCGCGTTGAGGGCCTCGGCCGATGCCAAGTCATGCCCGAAAGGCTTTTCGACGATCACTCGCCGCCAAGTGTTCTCTGACTGTCGCGCGAGCCCGGCGCGGCCGATCTGCTCGATTATAGGGCCAAAGAACCGGTCGGCGACCGCCAGATAGAACAGCACGTTGCCTGCGTCGTTCTGCCTCCCGCGTTGATCGATCAGCAGCTTCTTGAGCTGGCTGAAGGTTTCGGGCTGCATAAAGTCTCCGCGCATGTAGTGCATGCGATGGATAAGCCAGGACCACGCCTGCTGGTCGATCGCATCGCCATGGCGCTCGCCGCCGCCGGTGTGCGTGAAGGCGTGCATCATCTCGGTCAGGTTGCGGCACCATTCCTCGGTGGTCAGGTCGTTGTGATCGACGCCGATAATGGCGAAGTCGTCCGGGAGCTTCCCGGCTCTCACCAAATGGTAGAGCGCCGGCACGATGAGACGCTTGGTCAGATCGCCGCCAGCGCCGAAAATCGTCATGGCGGCGGGGGAAAGCGGGTGGCCGGGGGAACTCTTTGCGACAGTTGCCGCCGCATCTGCAGCGATCGTTGTCATCGTGCTCCTCCACCGCTCAGCGATGTTATCGGGCCTGTATTGGGTGCAGGCGAGGGAGCGCTGGTTTCTCGGCCCATGTCGGCTCTCCTTACGTTAAATCAACGCTCTCGGCCGCGATTTCGTTCATCGGCTAGATCGAATCGGAAGCAACCTTCAGCTGCATGAGCTTGGACGTTATGTCACAACGCTCGACCACGCCGGGGTCTCCCTTGACGACTTCAAACTCCGTCTGCCCGCCCTCGGTCCAGAACCGGATGTCGAGTTTATGCTTGCCGATGCGAAGATCGCGCATCGTCAAATCCGGCAGCCAAGCCGGAAGGGACGGGTCGACATAGAGCTTATCGCGCGGGGCATCTGGGAGAAATCCCAATAGAGCCTGGGTCAGCATGAAGACGGAGCCCGCCGCCCACGCTTGGGGCACGTTCGCGCCTATATACTGAACCGGGAAGTTGGTCTCCGTGCGCTCGGCCGCGGTGTAAAGTTCCGGCAGCTGATTGAGCAGGAAATGGCTCGCCGCCACGCTCACGTCGTGCGCGATCCGCGCCGCCTCGGCGCTAAAGCCGTAGAATTTGAACCCCATGGCGATGATGGCGTTGTCGTGCGGCCACACCGACCCGGTCTGATAATTGTACGGGTTGAATGCCCGATGATCGGCGGATAGCGTGCGGATACCCCAGCCCGTCCACATGTCGCGTGCCATCAGGCGGTCCACCACCTTCTTTGCACGCTCGCGGGGCACGATCCCACACCAGAGGCAATGTCCGGGGTTGGATGCGACCGTCAGGACCTTCTTCTTGTTTCCGTCGAGCGCGTAGACATAAAACCCCAATTCCTCATCCCAGAAGGCGTCGTTGAACCGCTCGAACAAAGCGGCAGCCTTGGCACGCAGCGCCTTCGCGCGGTCGGGCTTTCCGAGCGCCTCGAAAACCTCAGCCATGCGGACCCAGGCACTGTAGACGTAGCCCTGCAACTCGCACAGCGCCTTCGGCCCCTTCACCAGCGAGCCATCGGGATACATGACCGCATCGCCCGAATCCTTCCAGGCCATGTTCTCATAGCCGACTGGGGAGCGCGTCTGGTACTCCTGAAACCCATCGCCGTCGCGGTCGCCGTATTTGTCGATCCAGGCGAGGCATCCTTCCGCCGTCGGCAGATGCCGTTCCAGCAACCCTTTGTCGCCGGTCGCGCGCCAAGCTGAGTGCAGGGTTATCAGATAGAGCGGCGTCGCATCTGCGGTTCCGTAATAGGGCGTGTGCGGGACGAGCTTGAAATGCGCAAGCTCGCCATAGCGCAGTTCGTGGAGGATTTTGCCCGGTTCGGCGTCGCGGTATGGGTCATCGTCTTTGGCTTGCAGCGAGCCCAGAATCTCCAACGCGCCGCGGGCGAATTCCGGATAGATCAGGACGTTCTGCAGCGAAACGATCAGGCTGTCGCGGCCGAACGGAGCAACGAACCACGGTAGCCCGGCAGCAGGTAGGAACACCATATGGTCCGTGCCCTTGATCGGCAGACGCAGCGCAGCCATGTCCTCCAGCGCTTGGTGAAAGAGACGGTAGAATTCTTCGTTGCTTGTTCTGATCTTGACCACGGTCTTGAGCCATTCCGTCATCGTCGGGAATAGGCGGGACTCGCGAGTTTTCCCGACACAATCGCGCGGCGCGTGAAGCTGTTGCTCGCGATCCTCGAGCGTATAGAGCAAGCAGGCATGCCAAGCCTTGCCCGGCTCAAGCGCGACCTCGAAGCTGAGCCGCCCATTGGCGGAAACGGCCTTGCTCGCTGCACGCGACATTGTGATCGTCAGCGAGCGGTGAAAATCACGGTTCGAATACGCGGTGCGAAGCCGCTGCCGGCGCTCCGACCATTCGGTGGTGATCTGGCCGCGGCGTACGATCTTGCCCGACTTCACCTCGAAAATATCGGCAAAGTCGCATCGCAGCGCGACTTCGAGCTGAAAGCGCACCGGCTTCAAGCCGTTGTTGGTGACATCGAGATCCTCGTGCATGCCGCCGATGATCGATCGGCTGATCGTGAGGCCGATGGTGCGTGGCGGGATCGGACCGTCTTCGGTGAGAATGGCTTTATTGGTGAGGAAGATGCGCGCGGCATGGTAATTGACGGGACCGCCGTTCAATAGCTCCCACGGTTCGCCGTTGGCATAAATCGTCCAGTTGCTGATTATCCGCGTGTCGAGAAAGTAAAGGCCCTTCTCGCTCGGCCAGTTGATGTGCCCGTCTGGCTCGCTGACGAGCACCGTCTGACCCTGATGGATGGCGATCTGTGGGGGGCCGACTTGAACCTTGAATGCCATGGTGCCGTCCTTATCCTTGCACGCGACGCGCCGACGCCGCCGCGTTAACGCGGCGCGTCGGTCTTCGCGTGAACTGGAAACTTAGACGGGTCCTTGGCCGCATCCTAGAGGGGAGGATGCCACTCGCTCATCAATAGCAAGGTGCGTACCAAAGCCCCGGCGGGCACTCGCGGAGAGACCAATCAGGCTACAAGCGAGAAGTGAGGCCGCCCCCACGGGTCAGCAGCAAAGACGTCGGGCACCGGCCAATCCCGCGGGCGGGAACTCGGTCGCGGACCCCAGATGCAACGGAACTCGCGGCGCTAACCTGCCGCCTGTGAATATTCGGCTGACGCAACCGCCGCGCTTCGGTACCGCCGCCTGCTCCCATTGCGAACAGGCCGCTTGATCGACTTATAGCGCGCGTGCTGCTTGGCCGCCCTGAGCGCAATCGGCCCCACATTCGCAAGGAACACTTTTTCATGGGCACGCGTGAGTGTCTCGATGGCCTGTTTCAACGACAGCCATTTCACCGCCTTGATATCGTACATCAACTCGCGCACCGGCCCGCCGACGGCTCGCATGTGCCAGAACTGAACGATCTTGATGTTGCCGTCGACCGCGTATGACATCGAACCGAGAAATTGGTGAACTGAAACCCGGTGTCCGGTCTCTTCCATCACCTCTCGCCTGGCAGCGGCAACCGCCTGCTCGCCGGGATTGAGCTTGCCTTTTGGCAGGACCCAGGACTTGTCCCTTCGCAATCGCACGACGGCGATGCGCGGTCTGGAACCTTCCCGTAGTAAAATCCCACCCGCAGCCAGAATCGGCGCGCGGGCCTTCGCCGAATCAGTCATGTCAAAAGCTATGCCGGACGAACCGGCGCAGAGCAAGCGCAGAATTCGCGCAGCAGAAGCTTGGCCCGTATCTGTGCCGATGCTCTCACTAAGCCAACGAGCGCAGGTCGAGCGCCAGCGCGATCCAAGCGACGCCGTAAAAGACCAATTCGATTCCGACGAATAGGCCGATGACCCAGAGCCCCGAGACCGGCCATTGCGCCAGGACGAGGATACCGAGCAACAACGTGATGAGACCGTTGAGAGTGTGCCAGCCCCAGTCCGGCAGGGAAATCACGAACGGAGTGATCAATTGGAACAGGCCGGCCACCAGAAAGAACGCTCCCATCAGCAAGGTCAAAATCTCGGCGGTGACCAGCGGCCGCCAGAGGATCAGCACACCGATCACCCCGAATAGGACCGCGCCCAGCCAATGTTGGAACAAGCCGGCCCATTTTCCGACCATGATCGCTTGGACGATCTCAATGCCGGCCGCAATCACCAGCAGCCACCCGAAAAACAGCATGGAGACGACCGTGGCCGTCACCGCGCGCACAATCGCGAGAATCCCGAGCAGCGCCAAGCCGATACCGAAAGCCAGAAACCAGCCCCAGTTATGGATGATCTCTGCAGGAATTCGCACATCCAGAGTCTGAATCTCGCTCATGGCATGTCCTCTTCGCTTGCAAAAGGCGCGACGTCCTATTCCTGTCGTTAAGCTCATCCTCCCGGTACATTCTGTTTGGCTCGGCACTCGAACGCAAGCTCGTCCGGGAGGCTGCCACAGCTTCTTGCGCTTTCGACGCTGGCCGTCGGCGCCCGCGGCGCGACGGTACGAGCGAATTGATGCGGGCTACCGAGTGTCTGGATGTGATGGGACGCCGCACCGACGCGGTGGATTTGCAGAAGTTAGTGGGGACAATTACGCAAGCGTCAGGTCATAGAGTAAGGCTGGGAACGCCACCTCACCTCCATTTGGGGCCGCTTTGATCGCCCCCACAGCCGTCCGAGACCCTGGATCCATACGATCACGTGACGCTCGATCTCCGCGATGCTCCGCGTTCGAACCTCGGAGTTTGCACTTGCTGCAATGACGGCGTCGGCATTCGTTACGTTGTTTGCCTTGTACCAGGTGAGGAGCGCGGCGATCCCTATCATCGTCACGATCCCGGTAAGGTCGATCGCAAGCTCAGTCAGGATGTTGTCGCGGAAGAAGGTCAGGAGGATATAACCGAGGACTGAGAGAACGATACCGAGACAGAACACCTGTAGCGAATGCTGGCCACAGCGGATGATCAATTGAGCAACGCGCCAGCGCAGGACCCGACTGTCGCGACCGACGAAATGGGCCGCAGTCACGGCAAGTGCAAGGAAGCTGACCAGGCGTAACGGTGCGAGATTGCCCT
>Ga0318522_10000183_pt1 | contig 10871 bp, 9 predicted proteins | sample GRESIP178b2f18_FD_203490 | JGI IMG/M metagenome (GOLD analysis project Ga0318522, IMG submission 203490) | Tropical soil microbial communities from Luquillo Experimental Forest, Puerto Rico - GRE.SIPMG.178b2f18 | ecosystem: Environmental > Terrestrial > Soil > Tropical forest > Bulk soil...
GTCGCAACGGGCTGACGGGTGCCGCGGGCAACCACGGGTAACGGGTAATGGTCGTGACGGTGGGGCCGGTGGTGCGGCGACCACGGCCGGCGATCTCGGCAGTACCGGTGGCCAGGGCGGCCAGGTAACTCGGGTCACGTCGACGGCGCCGCCCGCTCAGCCATCACATCCAGCGGCGACGGCAGCGCTGGCCAGCCCTAACCCCGACTCGTTTCGGCGGCGACGACGGTTCCCGATTAGCCGGCCCACTCAGCCGCGAGCGTTACCGATCAGCTCGACGCCGTTGCCGTTCCACCGGAACTTCACCGTGGTGGTCAATCCGATGCCGCTGGGATAGGTCAAAGCGACCGTGTCGCCGGTGGTTTGCGATGCGTCGACGCCGCTGAAACCGTAGGCGTCGGGCACCCCCTGCGGGATGAACTGGCCGAGATGGAACATCACCGCCCGCGTCGTGGGGTTAGCGGCGTTCGTGTTGGCCTTGATGATCACCGCCGACAGCTGGGCGCACTCGTTGTAGTTGCCCGCCAACGGCTCGGGGTTCCAACCCTGCTGACTGCGCGGATCGCGGGGCAGTTCGGTCACCACCTTCGCGATGCTGGGCGCGCCGAGATTGACCGCGCACGGATCGGGCGGCGCGGCGCTGACGGGCGGTGCGGCGACCCCGGACGTCGGGCTGGGTGTCGCAGGGGCGGTGATCGACGCGGTCGACGTCATGGCCTGTGGCGTCTTGGCGACCGTCGAATCCCCGGAACCGCAGCCGGTCAACGTCGCGGCGACCAACACAAGCGCCGTCAAGGGTTCCGCACGCCGGGCTAGCGACCACACATCGCGAAACCGTACCGAAATTGGCTCCACAGATGCGGCAGGCTTGGCCGCGCGCCGCGCACCCGCTTCGCGATCGCCACTAGACTTCATGCACGATGACCCTCCCGGACAGCTCGCCTGAGGCTGCCTCTACCACGTTCGCCGACCTGCAGATTCACCCTGCGGTGCTGCGGGCGACGGCCGACGTCGGCTACGAGTCGCCGACGGCTATCCAGGCGGCGACGATTCCAGCGCTGATGGCCGGTTCCGACGTGGTGGGACTGGCGCAGACCGGCACCGGCAAGACCGCGGCTTTCGCGATCCCGATCCTGTCCAAGATCGACGTCACCAGCACAGCGACCCAGGCGCTGGTGCTCGCGCCCACCCGCGAGCTGGCCCTGCAGGTGGCCGAGGCGTTCAGCCGCTACGGGGCGCACCTGCCGAAGATCAACGTCCTGCCCATCTACGGCGGGTCGTCCTACGGCGTGCAGCTGGCCGGGCTGCGACGCGGCGCGCAGGTGGTGGTCGGCACCCCCGGCCGGGTCATCGACCACCTCGAACGCGGGACGCTGGACCTGTCGCGGGTGGACTACCTGGTGCTCGACGAGGCCGACGAGATGCTCACCATGGGCTTCGCCGAGGACGTCGAGCGCATCCTGTCCGAAACACCGGAATACAAACAGGTGGCCCTGTTCTCGGCGACCATGCCGCCGGCGATCCGCAAGCTCACAAAAAAGTACCTGCACGACCCGGTTGAAATCACCGCGAAATCGAAAACCGCCACCGCCGAGAACATTTCGCAGCGTTACATTCAGGTCTTCGGGCCACGCAAGATGGAGGCGCTGACCCGCCTCCTCGAGGTTGAGCCGTTCGAGGCGATGATCGTCTTCGTTCGCACCAAGCAGGCCACCGAGGAGGTCGCCGAAAGACTAAGGGCGCGAGGGTTTTCCGCGGCCGCCATCAACGGCGACATCCCGCAGGCGCAGCGGGAAAGAACCATTGCCGCGCTTAAAAACGGCGGCTCCAAAGGCATCGACATCCTGGTCGCCACCGACGTGGCCGCGCGCGGGCTGGACGTCGACCGGATATCGCACGTGCTCAACTACGACATTCCCCACGACACCGAGTCCTACGTCCATCGCATCGGACGCACCGGCAGGGCCGGGCGTTCGGGCACCGCGGTGCTGTTCGTCTCCCCGCGGGAACGCCACCTGCTCAAGGCGATCGAGAAGGCGACGCGGCAAACGCTCACCGAAGCCGAATTGCCCACCGTCGAGGACGTCAACGCCCAGCGCATAACGAAATTCGCCGATTCCATCACCGACGCCCTCGGCGGTCCGGGAATCGAGCTGTTCCGCAAGTTGGTCGAGGACTACGAACGCGAGCACGACGTCCCGATGGCCGACATCGCCGCGGCGCTGGCGTTGCAGTCCCGCGACGGCGAGGCCTTCCTGATGGCACCCGAACCGCCACCCGAACGGCGCGAACGTCGGGAACGTCCCGAAAGGCCTTACGAAAGAACAAGGCAAACAAGGCCATTCACCACCTACCGGATCTCCGTGGGCAAACGTCACAAGATCGGTCCCGGCGCGATCGTCGGCGCCATCGCCAACGAGGGGGGGCTGCATCGCAGCGATTTCGGCCACATCGCCATCGGCCCGGACTTCTCGCTGGTGGAACTGCCGGCCAAACTTCCGAGGGCGACGTTGAAAAAACTTGAGCAGACCCGCATCTCGGGCGTGCTGATCGACCTGCGTCCGGACCGGTCACCCATCAAGGCCAAGCCACGCGGGAAACACGCCGGATGACCCTTTCCGAGGAAAGAGACGCCCAGGGCGGATTGGAGCAGGTCTCCCACGTGGACCGGGTCGCGTCGCTGACCGGAATCCGCGCGGTCGCCGCCCTGCTCGTCGTCGGCACCCACGCGGCCTACACCACCGGCAAATACGTCCACGGCTATTGGGGCCTGGTCGGTGCCCGCCTGGAGATCGGCGTGCCGATCTTCTTCGTGCTGTCCGGTTTCCTGCTGTTCCGCCCCTGGGTGAAGTCGGCCGCCACCGGGGCCCCGCCGCCGTCGCTGAGTCGCTATGCGCGGCACCGGGTTCGGCGCATCATGCCCGCCTACGTGGTCACCGTGCTGTTCGCCTACGTGCTGTACCACTTCCGCGAGGCGGGACCCAACCCTGGGCACTCCTGGCTGGGACTGGCCCGCAACCTGACGCTGACGCAGATCTACTGCAACGGCTACCTCGGCAAGTACCTACACCAAGGCCTGACCCAGATGTGGAGCCTGGCCGTCGAGGCCGCGTTTTACGTGGCGCTGCCGCTGTTGGCCTACGTGCTGCTGGTGCTGATCTGCCGGCGGCGCTGGCAGCCGAAGTTAATGCTCGGCGCCCTGGCGGGGATGGCGCTGATCAGCCCGGCATGGTTGGTCCTCGTGCACACCGATCACTGGTTTCCCGACGGCGCGCGGCTGTGGTTGCCCACCTACCTGGCCTGGTTCCTGGCCGGCATGGCGCTGGCCGTGCTGCAGGCGATGGGTGTGCGGTGCTACGCGTTCATGGCCCTACCGCTGGCGACCATCAGCTTTTTCATCGTCTCCACACCCATCGGGGGCGCGCCGACCACGTCGCCCGCATCGATGACCGAGGCGCTCGTTAAGACGTGTTTCTATGCCGCGATCGCCGCACTTGCGGTGGCACCGCTGGCCCTCGGCGACCAGGGCTGGTATTACCGGCTGCTGGCCACCCGGCCGATGGTGTGGCTGGGGGAGATCTCCTACGAGATCTTCCTGATTCATCTGATAACAATGGAATTCGCGATGGACTACGTGGTTGGCTACCACGTCTACACCGGCTCGATGCTGAACCTTTTCATCGCGACGCTGGTGCTGACGATTCCCTTGGCCTGGCTGCTACACCGTTTCACGCGCGTGCGGGACTGAGCCGCGAGCCCAGGTCACCGGCCGACGGTTTGCCCACCTCACAGCGATTCGGGTGCGCCGCTGCAACCGCGGCCAGTTGTCGCTGTGAGGCGGGCACTACGGCTAATGGTCCTGCCGGGAGGCTGCGGTGGCAGATGTGACGAACCAAGCTGGCGTCACGATCGGCACGACGAACTCCTCGATCATCGCCCGCTCGTCGGCCTCGTCGTGGCCGGGGTACATCAGCAGCGACGTCAGCACCCGCACCAACCAACGGGCCCGGCGCTCCACGACGGCGGGATCTTCGGGACCAAGCGAGTTGACGAAAGACGCCGCCAGCGCGGTAATCACCTCGGACCGCCCGGCCAGCTCGCCGCCGATCGGCAGGCGGGTGACGGCAAACCACGATGACAATGCCGGGCTTTCGCGCACCATCCGCAACGCGGCGGTCATGCTCGCGATCACCCGTTCGCGCGGGTCGCCAACCCCGTCGATCTGCTCGCTGATCGCGCGGCCGAGCCGTCGCGTCTCGCGGTGCACGTAAGCGGTCCACAGCGCCTCACGACTCTCGAAGTACCGATACAGCGTCGCGCGCGAACAGCCTGCGGCCCTGGCGATTTCGTTCATGCCGACAGAAGCCTGGTCGCGCTCGGTGTAGAGCTCCTCCGCGGCGTCGAGGATCCGGTCCGCCGCCACCTCGGAGCGGCGCGAGGCCAGCCAGTCGTTACCGGGCATCAGGAGACCACCCGGATCGGCACCGACAGCGGCCGCCGCACGTAACTGCCGCCCGACCAGACGATCGCGGACTCGTCGACCTCGAACCCCGGGCAGCGGGCCAGCAGTTCGGTCAGCGCGACCCGCGACTGCATCCGGGCCGCGGCCGCGCCCAGGCAGTGGTGTGCCCCGTGACTGAACGTCAGGATGTTGCGCGGGCTTCGGGTCACGTCGAGTTCGCCGGCGTCCGGCCCGTATTGGCGTTCGTCTCGGTTGGCCGACCCGTACAGCAGCAACACCCTACGTCCGGCCGGGATGGTGGTGTCGCCAATGCTGGCGTCGCGGGTGACGGTGCGCGCCAATCCCTGGGCGGGCGAGGTCAGCCGCAGCAGTTCGTCGACCGCGTCGGGAATCAGCCCAGGCTCATCGACCAGCCGCTGCCGCTGATCGGGGCGTTCGTGCAGCAAAGGCATTGAGCCGCCCAGCATTCCGGTGACGGTGTCGTTGCCGCCGGTGACCATCGTAAACGTGAACCCCAGAATCGACAGCGTGCCGGAAATATCGCCGTCGGCGCCGACCCCCGCGGCGACCAGGTGGGAGATGGTGTCATCCTCGGGTTCGGTTCGGCGGCGCTCGATCAGCCCGGTGAAGTACGCCATCATCGACCCTACCGCGTCGCCGACCGTCTCCAGTGCGCCGGCGACGCCGCCCTCGGCGGTGTTGGCCGCGACGATGGCCTGGGTCCAGCCGTCGAACTGCACCCGGTCTTCCTCGGGCACGCCGAGATAGTGCGCGACGACCATCGACGGCAGCGGCTTGAACAGTTCGGTGACGATGTCGCCGCCGCCGTTCGCGCGCAACCCCTCGATGCGCTCGACGACGAATTCCCGAACCTTGGGTTCCACCGCCTCGACCTGCCGCGGCGTGAAGCCGCGCGACACCAGCTTGCGAAACTCGGTGTGCACCGGAGGATCCTGCATCACGAACGGCGGGTTATCTTGCAGCCCAATCATTTCCAGGTCGCCGTAATTGACGGTCAAGCCCTGAGCGGAGGAGAACGTCTCATGGTCGCGAGCCGCCGCCCAGACGTCGGCGTGCCGGGACAGCACGTAGTAATCGTGGTCGGGCCTGCCTTCGGGGACGACGTGATGCACCGGGTCGTGGTCGCGCAGCGCGCGGTACATCGGCCAGGGATTGGGCCAAGTCTCGGCGGTGGCGAGCCGGAACTCGTGAGACATTACGCTCGGCATGTCTTAGTTTTAAGACATACAGCTGGGTCTGTCAACGGCCGAATGTGCGGCCAGCGGCGCGTTCGAGACCGAGTGTGCGGCCAGCCGCACGCTCGAGCGGGCCGAATAGAAGGGATCAGATCGCCGAGCCGGGGTTCAGGATGCCCAACGGGTCCAATGCTTGCTTGATGCGCCGGTTGAGGTCCATCGCCTCGGGCCCGAGATAGCCGTCCAGCCAGGGCCGCTTCAACCGACCGACGCCGTGCTCTCCGGTGATCGTGCCGCCCAGGCCGACGGCCAGGTCCATGATCTCGCCGAACGCGACATGGGCGCGCTCGGTCATCGCGGCATCGGCGGGGTCGTAGACGATCAGCGGGTGGGTGTTGCCGTCGCCGGCGTGGGCGATCACCGAGATCATCAGGTCGCGTTCAGAGGCGATGCGCTCGATCCCGGTGACCAGCTTGCCCAGCGCCGGCAGCGGCACCCCGACGTCTTCCAGCAACAGCGACCCCTTGGCCTCTACCGCCGGGATGCAGAACCGGCGGGCGGCCACAAAGGCCTCGCCCTCGTCGGGATCGTCGGTCGAAAACACCTCCGTCGCACCGTTTTCCGCGAACACCGCGGCAATCACCTCGGCGTCTTCCCCGGACGCCCGCCCGCGCTCGTCGGACCCGGCCACCAGCATCGCGGCCGCCCCGCGGTCGAGGTCCATCCGCAAGGTGTCCTCGACGGCGTTGATCGCCACGGAATCCATGAACTCCAGCATCGAGGGCCGAAGCCGCGCAACGACTCCCAGCACAGCGTCGACCGCCGCCGTAACCGACCCGAACGAAGCCACCACCACGCTCGACGTGTTCTGCGCGGGCAGCAGCCGCAGCGTCACCTCGGTGATGACGCCCAGTGTGCCCTCGCTGCCGACGAACAGCTTGCTCAGCGAAAGCCCCGCGACGTCCTTGAGCCGTGGCCCGCCCAGCCGCACCGCGGTGCCGTCGGCCAGCACCACCTGCATGCCCAGCACGTAATCGGTGGTGACGCCGTATTTCACGCAGCACAACCCGCCGGCGTTGGTGGCGATGTTGCCCCCGATGCTGCAGATCTCGAACGACGATGGATCGGGCGGATACCACAGCCCGTACGAGGCGGCGGCCTTCTTCACCTCCGCGTTGAACAGACCCGGCTGGCATACCGCGGTGCGCGTCACCGGGTCGACGGCGATGTCGCGCATCTTCTCCGTCGACAGCACGATGCAGTCGTCCAGTGCGGTCGCCCCGCCGGACAGGCCGCTCCCGGCTCCGCGGGGCACCACCGGCACCCGGTGCCCAGAGGCCCAGCGCAGCACGGTCTGCACCTCTTCGGTGCGCCGCGGTCGGACCACGGCGAGCGGTTTGCCGGCCGACGGGTCGAATGCTCGGTCTTGGCGGTAGCCCTCGGTGATGGTGGGGTCGGTGACGACCATCCCGTCGGGCAGGGCGGCGATCAGCTCGGCCAGCAAGGCATCCACGCCCAAATCCTAAGCCTGTTTCAAAGGCCCCGAATCCGCGGCGAACTCGGGCGCGCGGTCCAGTTCGCGCAGCGACGGCAGGCCGCAAGCGACCAGCCCGACCACCACGATCGGTACCGCCAACGCCAGGAACGTGACCTTCAGCCCGGCGGCGTCGGCCAGCGGGCCCGCCACCAGCAACCCCAACGGGCCCGCGGCGTACATCAGCCCGGTCATCACCCCGACCACCCGGCCGCGCAGATGATGCGGGGCCCGGGTCTGCATCACGTAGTTGTAGATCGGCTGAATCGGCCCGTAGACCAGCCCGGTCACCGCGCACAGCACCAGGATCACCGGCAACGGCGGCAGGAACGCGATCCCGGCCGTCGCCGCACCAAAGGTGAGGGTCGCCGTCAACACGGCCGTGCGCCGCCGCGTGTATTTCGACAGCACCGCGTAGCCGAGCGCGCCCGCCACGCCGCCGGCCCCGAGCGCCATCAGTGCCCAGCCCAACTGCGCGGGTTGGTGATGGTCGCTGAAGTATTTCGGAAACAGCACGCTTTCCATCGGCAGATATAGCGCGGTAACGACCAAGTCGATCAACCCGAGGGTGCGTAGCACCCGCAGGTTCCACACAAATCGGATCCCCTCGACGACGCCGGACACCAGCCCCTCGGGTCGGGTCGCGCGGTGCGGCTTGCCGGTGCCCTCGAGCCGCAGCGCCGCAATTGCGAGGAACGATAACCCGAAACAACCCGCCGTGACCCACATGGTGTTGACGCCGCCAACCGTGGCGATCATCAGACCGCCAATGCCCGGGCCCGCGATGTACGCCAGGTTGAGAATCGCCTCGTAGACGCTGTTGGTGCGGTCCAGCGACCAGCGCGCGCGGGCGGCGGCCTCGGGCAGCATCGACTGGCGCGCCGTGGTCCCGGCCGGGTCGAACGCGGCCGCGCAGAACGCCAACACGGCCAGCTCGGCGACGTTGATCGCGTCCGCACCGGCCAAGAAGGCGATCAGCGGGACGGCGGCCACCGCCGTGCACGACAGCGAATCGGAGACCAGCGAAACGCGGCGGCGCCCGAAAAAGTCGACCGCGGTGCCGGCGACCAGCGTGGAGAGCACCAGTGGCAGCGTCATCGCGGCCGCGACGACGGACGCGTCCCGCGCACTGTCGTGGTGCTGCAACGCCAGCCACGGGAACGCGACTATCGAAATGCCGGTCCCGGCCGTCGCCATCAGCGTGGCGAAGAAAATCAGGAACGCTGGGCCGGTGCTTTTCATGGGATATCGCCGCTGAATTTATGCCAAACCGGCATCTGCAGCCACCGAATTTCGGGGCTAATGCACCATATTTCATGTGCTAGCCCACCCAAACACCGGCCAGGCGTTCGACTCTCCGGTCGGTCCCGGCACCGGATGGCCGGGCGATCCGGCCACACCGCGGACCCCGGTGGCGCAAGACGCGGCAAAGGTCACCGAACTTGCGGCCCAAGCCCGCTCGATACCGGAACTGGACGCCGTGACCAGCGTCTGCCGGGCCTGCCCGCGGCTGGTCACCTGGCGTGAGGAGGTCGCCGTCGCCAAACGCAAAGCCTTCGCCGACCAGCCGTACTGGGGGAGGCCGGTGCCGGGCTGGGGATCGGAGCGGCCCCGGCTGCTGATCGTCGGGTTGGCGCCCGCCGCGCACGGCGCCAACCGAACGGGACGGATGTTCACCGGAGACCGGTCGGGCGATCAGCTGTACGCGGCGCTGTACCGGGCCGGGCTGGTGAACCAACCGCTCAGCGTGGACGCCGCGGATGGGTTGCGGGCCAACCAGATTCGGATCGTCGCGCCGGTCCGGTGCGCGCCGCCGGCCAACGCCCCGACGCCGGCGGAGCGGGACACCTGCTGGCCCTGGCTGGCCGCCGAGTGGCGGCTGGTGTCCGAGCATGTCCGCGTGATCGTGGCCCTCGGCGGGTTCGCCTGGCAGATCGCGCTGCGACTGCCGGGCGTCGCCGGAGCGCCCAAGCCGCGGTTCGGCCACGGCGTCGTCGCGGAGTTGGGGACCGGTGTGCAATTGCTCGGCTGCTACCACCCCAGCCAGCAGAACATGTTCACCGGTAGGTTGACTCCGGTAATGCTGGACGACATTTTCCTCAAAGCGAAGAGGCTGGCAGGGATCAAGTGACTGACATTCTTGTTTCCGGTGCCAGCGTGGCCGGTACGGCGGTGGCGTATTGGCTTGCCCACCATGGCTATTCGGTCACTGTGGTGGAGCGCTATCCCGGGCTGCGGCCGGGCGGTCAGGCCATCGACGTGCGGGGTCCGGCGCTGACGGTGCTGGAACGGATGATGCTGCGGGCCGCCGCCGACCACCGTCGGACGCGAATTCGGGGTGCATCCGTCGTCGACCGCGACGGCAACGAGCTGTCCCGCGACACCGAATCGACGCCCACCGGCGGGCTCATCGCGAACCCCGACATCGAGCTGCTGCGCGACGACCTCATCGAATTGCTCTACGAGGCAACCCAACTCGGCACGGAATACCTGTTCGACGACAGCATTGCCGCGCTCGAGGACGACGGCACCGCGGTCGGCGTGACGTTTGAGCGCGCCGCCGCGCGCAGCTTCGACCTGGTGATCGGCGCCGACGGATTGCACTCCAACGTGCGCCAACTGGTCTTCGGCCCGGAGGAGCAATTCATCGACAGGCTGGGCACTCACGCCGCGATCTTCACCGTGCCTAACTTCCTCGACCTCGACTACTGGCAGACCTGGCATTACGGCGACTCCACCATGGTCGGCGTTTACAGCGCGCACAACAACGCCGATGCGCGGGCCATGGTGGGCTTCATGGACACCGACTTGCGGATCGACTACCGCGACACCGAGGCCCAGTTCGCCGAGCTCGAAAAGCGGATGCTCGACGACGGCTGGGTTCGCCCGCAGCTACTCGAATACATGCGGACCGCACCGGATTTCTATTTCGACGAAATGTCGCAGATCAAGATGGATCGCTGGTCGAAGGGCAGGGTGGCGCTCGTCGGGGACGCCGGGTATTGCTGCTCGCCGTTGTCGGGCCAGGGGACCAGCGTCGCGCTGCTGGGCGCCTACATCCTGGCCGGCGAGCTCAAAGCGGCCTCCCAGGACGGAACAGTCGATCATGAGCTCGGCTTCGCCAACTACCAGAAAGAGTTCCAGGACTACGTCAAGCGCAACCAGTGGCTGGTCGTCGACAACATCCCGGGCGGTGCGCCGATCCCGCAAGAGGTGTTCGAGCGCATCGTGAATTCCATCGCGCTCAAGGACTACTGAGCCGGCGGCACCGAACGGCTGGCCCTTGAGTGTGCAGCCTTGGCGGAAAACCGGCCCGAATCCCGCCCTGCGTTCACACCCAAAGCCGTGAGCGCACACTCGACGCCCTGTTGAGCCGGGAACGTTCGCGCGGCATCCGGCGTTGACGCCATCGTGCGACTTTCCGTCCTTGATCTCGTCCCCGTGCGCACCGACCAGACGACCGGGGATGCGCTGGCGGCCACCGTGGCCCTGGCGCAGACCGCCGACCGGTTGGGTTTCACCCGCTACTGGGTCGCCGAGCACCACAACATACCGTCCGTGGGTGCCACCAGCCCGCCGGTCTTGATCGCCTATCTGGCCGCGCAGACCTCGCAGCTGCGACTCGGGTCGGGGGGCGTGATGCTGCCCAACCACGCGCCGCTGGCGGTCGCCGAGCAGT
>Ga0318522_10000193_pt1 | contig 10724 bp, 6 predicted proteins | sample GRESIP178b2f18_FD_203490 | JGI IMG/M metagenome (GOLD analysis project Ga0318522, IMG submission 203490) | Tropical soil microbial communities from Luquillo Experimental Forest, Puerto Rico - GRE.SIPMG.178b2f18 | ecosystem: Environmental > Terrestrial > Soil > Tropical forest > Bulk soil...
GCAAGGTCGGAACCCGCCACGAGGCCTCGGTCGACGGAAACAACTCGCGGACCGCCAGCACATAGGCCGGGATGATGCCGCTGAAGCCGAGCCCGTAGGCGGCCGAGACGGCAAACAGCCCGGCCTCGTCCTGGGTGAAGGTGAATGCGGCGATCGCCAGGGCTTGGCACGCCGAGCCGGCGAGCACGGTGCCGAGCCCGCCGATGCGGTCGGCCAGCCACCCCCAGAACAGCCGGCTGACAAAGGCGCTGCCGAGCAGCACCGACAGCATCGCCGCCCCATGGGCCGCGGGAATCCCGAGATCGGTGCAGAACGCGACGAGATGCCCGGCCGGTATCGCCATCGGCACGCAGCACAAAAATCCCGCCGCGCAGAGCAGCGCCTGCACGAGATTCGACGGCAGCCCCAGCGCCCTGGTGTGACGATGCGACCGGGCGCCCGCGGCCTCGGCGTGTATCGGCTGCGGCAGCGGACCCAGCAACACGGCGAGCGGCACGATCGCGGCCGCAACGACGGCGGCGAACCCCAGCATCGTCGCTTGCCAGCCAAATTGCATCATGCCGCGCTCGAAGACCGTCGGCCACACCATGCCGGCGATGTATTGCCCGGATGAGATCAAGGCGACGGCCGTGCCGCGCCGCCGGTCGAACCAGCGGCTGACATAGACCACCAGCGGCGGGAAATGCGCACTATTACCCAATAAACCGATCAGAATGGCGTGCCCGAGAAAGAGCGCCCAGACCTGACCGACCGCCGAGACCGCCAGGCCCAGAGCCGCCATCAATGCGCCGAAGACCACCGTTGACCTGACGCCGATCCGGTCGGCTACCCAGCCCATGACGATGCCGCCCATCCCCGTCCCGACCCAAACCAGCGCGCCAGCCAGCGCGACAACTGACCGATCGGCGCCGAGGGTGGTTGCGATCGGCTTGAGCCCGACGACGACGAGCAGCGGCGCCCCGTAGGAAATCGCCAGAATGGCCGTCGTAACCAGTGCTGCCACCCACGACGAGCGGCTTTCGATACTGTCCGCTACGCGGCCGGCGCGCTGCGTCTCACGCCGCGTCACCGCCATCGCATCCGACATCCCGGCGCTCCCCGTTGTGGCCGATCCCCCACCCTAACAATTTCGGCTCCTCGGCAGCACCGCCGGAATGTGGACGCGACTATGCGTGAGGTTGCGATGGCGCGCGCGCCGCGGCGCGCCTAAACTTGGCGCTGCGAGGAAAAGGAGGACTCATGAGCGCCTTCAAATACGACCACGTCCATCTCCGCAGCCCCGATCCGGAGGAAACCGCCCGCTATTACGAGAAAATGTTCGGCGCCGAAATCATTCGCTCGGTCCAATCCGACGGGCGCGACCGGATCGACCTCAATCTCGGCGGATTGACGGTATTTATCGCCAAGGCCGACCCGGACAAGGTCGGCGCGCCGCCCGAGCCGCCGTTTCAAGGACTCGAACATCTCGGACTGGCAGTCCACCCGATCGACGAGGCCGTTGCAGAATTGAAAAAGAAAGGCGCCGAGGTCACACGAGAGCCGACAACGATCCGGCGCGGCGTGCGCATCGCGTTCATCCGCGGCCCGCAGAATGTTCATATCGAGCTGCTCGACCGCCAAGCCGGGTAGAACTGCCGCTATCAATGGCGTGGGACGGAGGTCCTAAGGGCCTCCGCCCAGCCCAGCTGCAACCGGAGCAAACGATGGCTGCCTATGTAGTCGCCGACATCCAGGTGACTGACGCCGCCTCCTACGAGCAATATCGGCCGCTTGCCGGGGCCAGCATCGCCCGGTTCGGCGGACGCTTTATCGTGCGCGGCGGCGCCGTCGATCTGCTCGAAGGCGAGCCCCGCCCCGAACGGATCGTAGTGATCGAATTCCCGGATCTGGAGACCGCTCGCCGCTGGTATCGCTCCGATGAATACCAAGCTGCGCTGAAGCTCCGCCAGGCCGCCTCCCGCGGCCGCGTATTCATGGTCGAAGGGGCGAGCTAGCCCTCACTTCGCGGCGTGCTGGTCGGCGGCCGAGCTCAACAACAGTTGCGTCGGGAAACCGGCTGCCACGAGCGCCGCGATCAGCACCTCGACATGGCGCCGGTTCTGGGTTTCGACGACGACGTCGAGCTCGGCGCGTTTGACCGAAGTGTCGTGAAACAGACGCTGGTGGTGGACCTCGACGATGTTGCCGGCATGCTTGCCAACCACGCCCGACAGCCGCGACAACGCGCCGGGTACGTCGGGCAGCTCGCAACGCAGGCGGACCAGCCGACCCTCGCGCACCAGACCACGCATCAGGATCGAGGCGAGCAGCCGCGAATCCATATTGCCGCCGGTGATCACGATTGCGACCCTCCGGTCGCGAAACCGCCCGGGTGCAGCGAGCACAGCGGCGAGCCCGGCCGCACCGGCGCCCTCCACGACGAGCTTCTGGCGCTCCAATAAGGTCTCGACCGCACCTTCGAGCCCGACCTCGTCGACGAGCCGTATTTCGGATACCAGCGCCCTGACGATTTGGCGAGTCAGCCGTCCCGGCTCTTTGACCGCGATCCCCTCGGCCAATGTCGCGGCTGCGGCCGGCAGGCCCGGGTCCTCGCTGTCGCCCCTCAGCACAACCTTGGCGCCGAATGCCTCCGTCCGATCGATCTTGATGAAGGGGGTGCCTTCGGGCATCACGATCGTTGACGGGATCCCGAGCCGCCGCGCGTGGTAGGCGACGCCCTGCGCGTGATTGCCGGCCGACATTGCGACCACCCCGGCGCCGCGCTCTCGCGTCTTCAGCGTAAGCAGCTTCGTGAGCGCGCCCCGTTCTTTGAACGAGCCGGTGCGATGGAGGGTCTCGAGTTTGAGACAGATGTCAACGCCGGTGAGTTCGGAGAGCGCTGGCGCCGCGATCGCCGGGGTGCGCGCGATCGCACCCGCGATCGCCGCGGCTGCATCGCAGATATTGTCGAAGTTTACCGGTAGGTCGGTCATTGCACAGGAGCCAATACGAGCGTGGAAACGGCAGTCGAGCGGCTGGGCACGAGCCAGTCGAAATCACGCCAGCCGCGCAGCAGATCGGCGTAATGGGCAGAGAGCGGGTTGCCGGATTGACCCGGGGTTATGATCATCTCGGCATCACCGGGTGCGGCCAAATCGGTGATCATCCGCAGTCCGGCACCAAAGCGTTGCTCAAACGGGCTTGCGTCGTCCCGGATCGTGCTCGGGCCGCGGTTGAGCGTGTCGTAGGCCCCGGGGGTTGGGATTGAGACCTCGAGCCAGTCCCGCAACACCGGAATTCGACTGAAGACTTGGTTCGCAAAAACCGCGACATGCGCTCGTCCCCATTGCCATTTCTTCATGTCGGGGCCGTAGTCCCGGCGGAGCTCCGAGAGCGCCAGGTCGAGAGCCTCCGCTAGCCGCGAGCCGCAGCTGTCTTCTCCCGGCCGTTTCGGGTCGCCGCACCATTCCGGCCGTTGCGTCAATACTGCCTCGATCACCCGGGGCCGCAAATCCCAGTAATCCGATACCACGTTGCCGAACCTGCCGAACAGGATCGAGCGGCTGAACTGGCGGAGCCACGCGGTGAACAGCAACGGCTCGCTTTTGTCCAGATCCATGCGAAAGTCCCAGCGCCGCATCCTTTCGATAGCCTCATGCCTGGCTTCGCTCCGGTCGACCATCCCCGTCATCAACGGCACCAAGCGCTGAGCCATCGGCGACAGGGTATCGGCCTGGATCGCAGCGCTCGTTCGTGAATTTTGCACCGGGGTCGCTGCGAGCAACGCCTCGATCCGCTCGGCGCGGTTCGGCAAATCCCAATCGCGGCTTATAAAATAGGGATAAGTGTCAGGCACGATCTTGTTGTTGGCGCTGACGAAATGGCCTGAGGGCGGATTAACCGCGCTCGGCAGCGCCGCGAACGGGATGAACCCAGTCCAATCGTATTCGCCGGTCCAGCCCGGCATCGGGAGCCAGCCATCGCCGTTGCGCCGGATCGGCACCAGCCCGGGCGCGATAAAGCCGATCGTCCCGTCGACATCGGCGTAGGCGATGTTCTGCATCGGCCCGACGAATTTCTCGAGGGCAGCGTGGAAGCCGGGCCAGTCGGAGGCGCGGTCGATCTCCCAGATCGCTTCGGCGCTGCGGTCATCGGCGACCGTAAAGGTCGCGGCCAAGGCAAGGACGAAGCCTGGGTCCGTGGGGCCCGGCGGCAGAACATCCGAGAGCACGGGACCGTGTCTGGTCTCGCGGATGGCGATGTCGACGGGCGGCGCACCTTTTACAAGGACCGTTTCATGCCGGGTTGTGAACAGTGCGCTGCCTTGCGGGGTCAGGTAGCGTGCTGGGTCGGTAGGATCGACCTTTTCGATGAACAGGTCCTCGACATCGGCGGTCGTTGTCGTGAATCCCCAGGCGATCCGCTCGTTGTGGCCGATCACGACCAGTGGCACGCCCGCGACGGTTCCGCCCGCGATCTCGTGCCGTGGCGTCTTCATCCGGGCGAGATACCAAAAGCCCGGTGCGCTGAAGGCGAGATGTGGATCGTTCGCGAGGAGGGGCTTCCCGCTCGCACTGTGCTTGCCGTCGACGACCCAGTTGTTCGAGGCATAGTTCGGCCCGACGATCGGCGGCAGTGCCTCGTAAAGGGCATCGATCGCCAAACGCCGGTAGATCGGAAGCATTTCCGCTAGCGTCGTTGGCGCATCCTTCGGGTATTCGGGGTAGAGGAAAGCGAGATCGGCCGCGGAGATTGTCCGGGCGAGGTGGGCGCGCAGCAGCTCGCCGCGGTAATTACCGCCGAGCTGGACTGCCATCAGCTTGCCCCAGACTAGGCTGTCCGCCGGCCGCCATTTTTCGGGCGCGAAGCCCAGCAGCAGAAATTCGGGCGGCAACGCCCCCCGCCGCGATGCCAAGAAGGCATTGACCCCGGCCGCGTAAGAAATTAGCGCGCGGTTCATTTCCGGCGACAGGAACGGGATTGCAGCTTCGGCCGCGCGATAGAGGCCGAGCACGCGCATCTGCCGGTCGATCGTGACCGCTTGCGGCCCGAAAATCTCGGCGAGCTGCCCAGCGCCGTAGCGCCGCTGCAGCTCCATCTGAAATAGCCTTTCCTGGGCGTGAACAAAACCCAACCCGAAAGCGAGATCATTATCGTCCTGGGCGATGATCTGCGGCACACCGTCGGGATCGCGCTCGACTCGGATCTCGGCCTTCGGCCCCGAGAGAATGATCCGGCCTTCCGTCTGTGGAAGCGCCGAGCGAAGATAAAAGTAGAACCCGCCGCCGAGGGTGAGCAGCAACGCCAGGAGGCCGGTGAGGATACGGCGGATCATCGACGCTTCGGACCGCGGGCGGTCCCATCTCAGAGGCCAAGCTCGCGCAAAATCTTGTCGCGGTCGGCGTCGGGATCAGGGGCAGGCGGGCGCGTCGGCGGATCGGCGAAGCCGGAGAGTTTCATCGGATTGCCGGCGAGCTTGAGGGGGCCGGTGATCGGGTCATCGACCGAGATCAGCATATTGCGCGCAGCGGTCTGGGGATGCGCGAGCGCCTGCGCGACATTGTTGACCGGGCCACAAGGTACCCCCGCCGCTTCCAATACGCTGATCCAGTGCTCGGTGCTCGCGGTCCGGAGCACGCTTTCGATTTCGGCGCGAAGCGCTTCCTGATGCTGGTTGCGCAGCGCATTGGTTGTGAAGAGTGGGTTCGCCGCGAGATCCGGGCGGTGGAGCGCATCGGCGAGCTTGACGTAGAGCCCGTCATTGCCGGCGGCGATGATCAGATTCCCATCCTCCGTCTGGAACGCCTCGAACGGCGTGATCGAGGGATGGCGCGCGCCCATAGGTCCGGGGATCTCGCCCGTCGTCGTATAGCGCATGACGGCATTTTCGAGCAGAGCCAGCTGGCAATCGAACAACGCCACGTCGACCTTGGTCGCTTCGCCGCTGCGCTCGCGGTGCAACAGGGCGGCGTTGAGCGCAACCGCTGTATAGAGGCCGCCGGCGAGGTCGCCGACCGAGGTACCCACCCGGGTCAGCGGCATCCCCGGATGACCGGTGATGCTCATGATGCCGCCGAGACCCTGCACGACCATGTCGTAGGCCGGATGGTGGGAATAAGGGCCGCTGTGCCCAAAGCCCGATGCGGCGGCATAAACCAGCCGCGGATAGCGCGGATGCAAGCTCTCCCAGCCGTAGCCGAGTTTCTCCATCGTCCCCGGGCGAAAGTTCTCGACAAGCGCATCGGCTTTGTCCAGCAACCGTTCGAAGACCTCCCGACCGGCCGGCGATTTTAAGTCGAGCGCAATCGACTCCTTGCCGCGGTTGACCGAGACGAAATACGCCGATTTGCCGTTCCTGAACGGGCCGTAGTGGCGCGCGTCGTCGCCCTGTCCCGGCGGCTCGACCTTGATCACCCGCGCCCCCAGCTCAGCGAGCAGCAGCGTGCAGTAGGGGCCCGCCAGAATGCGCGAGAGGTCTATGATCGTGATGCCGGAAAGCGGCCCCGCCTGAGCCATTGCGATTGATCCCTTGGCCGTGAGAGGGCGTCAATAGCGCACAGCAAGAGAGCCCGCAACCAAGCTCGGTGGCGCGCATGCCCGACCGTTGCCAGCCGTGGCGGCTGGCGGCTAAGATCGGCGCCACGCACGGCGATCTCTTTAGTACCAGGCGATGAAGAGCAGCTCCGAGGACGGAGATCGAGAAGCCGACGAACGCAGGTCGGCGGCGCTGATCGGCTTGATCATCATCTTGGCGCTGGCAATCGCCGGGGTTCTGCTTGTCCGCGAGCTGAGGGAGAAGTCGCGGCTCGAGGATTGCCTGATGTCGGGACGTACCAATTGCGCGCCGATTGAGGTGCCGTTACGCCACTAGCAAGGCTGCGGCAAAAAATCAGGGGAATGAATCCCCGCATGACTCATATAGAATGTCTATGATAAATCTCCGACCTGATCGGTCCCCCTGGATGAGGAAACGCACGGCATGGTGAGGCGTGCGATCGGCGTAGCAGTTGTCCTTGTGTTAGCGGCAGTGGTGGCGGTCTGGCGTTTGAATTCCGGCGTCGAGGCGCCGCAAGCGAGGGCGCAGACGCCGCCCCCGGGTATCCCGGTGACCGCTGGAACCGTGGCGATCGAGGATGTCCCGGTGTTCCTGCACGGCATCGGCACGGTTCAGGCCTACAATTCGGTGGCGATTAAGAGCCGGGTCGACGGCCAGATCGTCAAGGTCGAGTTCAAAGAAGGCCAGGACATCAAGGATGGGGACCTGCTCTTTCAAATCGATCCGCGCCCCTATCAGGCAGCGCTGGAGCAGGCGCAAGCGGCAAAGCAGAAAGACGAGGCGCAGTTGGCCGGGGCGAAACTCGATCTCGAGCGCTATTCAAAGCTGCTCGGCACGGGCTACCAGACCCGGCAGAGCTACGACAATCAGACCGCACTGGTTGCCCAGCTGCAAGCCGCAATCAGGGGTGACGAGGCACAGATCAATACCGCTAAGATCAATCTCGGCTACACCGACATCCGATCGCCGATCGACGGGCGTCTAGGGGCGCGGCTAGTCGACAAAGGCAATATCGTGCACGCGAACGACAACACCGCACTTGTGATGATCACGGAGCTGAAGCCGATCTTCGTCAGCTTTACACTGCCCCAGGAAACTCTCGACGACGTCCACGTACAAAATGAGCAGGCGCCGCTCGTCGTGCGCGCTTACAGCGGCGATGGCAAGAAGCAGCTGGCCGAGGGCAGGCTGACCCTGATCGACAACATGATCGATCAGTCGACCGGCACCATCCATTTGAAGGCGCGGTTCGATAACGAGGACGAGCGCCTGTGGCCGGGCGAGTTCGTCAGCTTGCGTGTGGTCCTTTCGACCCGCCGCGGCGTCGCCACGGTGCCACAGCAGACCGTCCAGCAGGGTCCGAGCGGCCATTACGCCTATGTGATCAAACCCGACAACACGGTCGAGCGGCGCAGCGTCGAAGTGGCCTCGATCCAGGACGGGATCGCGGTGATCACCAAAGGGCTGGCGGCGAACGAGCAGGTCGTGGTTGACGGTCAGTTCAGACTGACCGAAGGAGCCCGGGTCAACCCGACGGCCGCAACGCCAAACGGCGCAGCCGGGTGAGAACGCCCGGCGAAAGCGTCCTCCCGTGAGCCAAGAGCGGCCCTACACCAGCACACTGTAAAAACGGTCATGTGCAGCCCTGAAACCGTCGCCCCGGCCGCAGTGAATCGAAAAACCGGGGTCCAGAAGCCGTCGACATTGCCGGATTCCCGGTTTGGCGCGAATGACATTGCAGTGCGCCGTGGGCCTGTTCCAACACCGCTCGGGCGTTTTTCCGCGCCCGCTAAATTCTTGGGCAGCTGCCGATGAGCATTTCGGAACCGTTCATTCGCCGGCCGATCGCGACCTCGCTAATGATGCTGGGGGTGCTCGTCTTCGGCATCGGCGCTTATGCCCTGTTGCCGGTGGCCGCGTTGCCGAAGGTGGACTTCCCGACCATTGTGGTCTCGGTCAATTATCCCGGCGCCAGTCCGGAGACGATGGCCTCGGCCGTCGCCACGCCGCTCGAGCAGCAATTCGCGGCGATCCCCGGGCTCGATCAGATGACCTCGACGAGCGGGATCGGCTCGCTGTCGATCACCCTGCAATTCGATCTGGAGCGCAATATCGACGCCGCTGCGCAAGATGTCCTGACCGCGATCAACGCCGCCAGTGGCGTCCTTCCCAAGGACCTGCCGACCCCGCCGACCTACCGAAAGACCAACCCGGCCGATCGCCCGGTGCTGATCTACGCCATCTTTTCGAAGGCGATGCCGATCTACAAGGTCGATGATTATGCCTATACGATCGTGGCCCAGAAGCTATCGACGGTGGATGGCGTCTCGGAGTCGCGAATTTTCGGGCAGAAGCCTTTTGCGGTGCATGTCCGGGTCAACCCCGGCGCGCTCGCCGCCCGCGGTATCGGCCTCGAGGACGTGCACAACGCGCTGACCGCGGCGACGGTCAACCGTCCGAAGGGCACCCTCGAAGGCGCGCATCAGGTCTTCACCATCGACACTAACGACCAGCTGTTCAACGCCGATTCCTTCAAGGACGTCATCGTCGCCTATCGCAACGGCGCGCCGGTTCGCCTGAAGGATGTTGCCCAAGTCATCGATGCGACGCAAAACGAGCGCATCGGCGCATGGTATTATGATACACCGGCCGAAGGTCTGGCGATCCAGCGCCAAGCGGGCGCCAACACGATCCAGCTGGTCGACACGATCAAGCGCTGGATCCCGCGCCTCGAGGAGTCGATCCCGCCCTCGGTCAAGATCGATCTCGTCTCCGACCGCTCGCTGGTCGTCCGCGCCGCGGTCCACGACGTGCAGTTCACGATGATGCTGACCGTCGGCCTCGTTATCGTCGTGATCTTTCTGTTCTTGCGGACATTGTGGGCGACGGTGATCCCGAGCCTTGCGGTACCGCTCTCGCTGCTCGCGACATTCGGGGTCATGTATGCGGTCGGCTACAGTCTCGACAACATCTCGTTGATGGCCTTGACGATTTCGGTCGGCTTTGTCGTCGACGACGCGATCGTCATGATCGAGAACATTGTGCGCTACATCGAGCTCGGCGAGCGGCCGTTCGAAGCCGCGCTCAAGGGTGCAGGCCAAATCGGCTTCACGATCATCTCGATCACCTTTTCGCTGATTGCAGTATTCATCCCGCTGCTATTCATGGGCGGTATAATCGGACGCCTGTTCCGCGAATTCGCCGTCACCGTATCCGTTGCGGTGGTCGCCTCGGCGTTTGTTTCACTTACGCTGACGCCGGTCTTGTGCTCGCTGTTTTTGAAGGAGCAGACCCTGCACGGAAGGGGACGGTTCAACCGGATCGCCGAGCAGGGCTTCGATTGGATGCTGCGCGCTTATGACCGCGGCCTCGGCTTCGTCTTTCGCCACCAGCTCCCCGCGCTGCTCTCAACACTGGTCCTGATGGTGGCGACAGGCTACCTTTACGTGACAATCCCGAAAGGCTTTTTCCCCGAACAGGACACCGGCTTCATCTTCGGCCAGGCGGATGCGCGCCAGGACATATCGTACGCCGCGATGGCCAGACTCACTCAGCAGATCGTCGATGTCGTAAAGCAGGATCCCACCGTCTCGGGCGTCTTTTCGTTTACCGGCGCCAGCGCCTACAACCCGACCGAGAACACTGCTCGCGTCTTTATCCAGCTGAAGCCACATGATCAGCGAGATCTGACTTCCAACCAGATCATCCAGCGCCTGCGTCCCAAGGTAGCGAAGGTCGAGGGGGTCAAATTTTACATGCAGTCGGGGCAGGACATCAGCATCGGCGGGCGGCTGAGCCGCACGCTCTATCAATACACGCTGACCGACACGAACGTAGAGGAACTCAATCACTGGGCACCGATCATCGAGGAGGCGATGAAAAAGATGCCAGAGCTCCAGGATGTCGCCTCCGATCAACAGATCGCCGCGCCGCATCTGGCGATCGAGATCGACCGCGACGCGGCCGCGCGGATGGGAATCTCGCCCTCGCTGATCGACGAGACATTATACGATGCGTTCGGCCAGCGTCAGGTCGCAAACCTGTACACCTCGACCAGTCAGTACAAGCTCATTATGGAAGTCCAGCCCGAGTTCCAGGACGATCCGACGGCATTGTCCAAAATTTTCGTGATCGGGCCAGGTGGTACGCAAATACCGTTGAGCGCGTTCACGCATTTCGCACCGAAAGT
>Ga0318522_10000204_pt1 | contig 10404 bp, 9 predicted proteins | sample GRESIP178b2f18_FD_203490 | JGI IMG/M metagenome (GOLD analysis project Ga0318522, IMG submission 203490) | Tropical soil microbial communities from Luquillo Experimental Forest, Puerto Rico - GRE.SIPMG.178b2f18 | ecosystem: Environmental > Terrestrial > Soil > Tropical forest > Bulk soil...
GATACGAAAGACCAAGACAACCTTGGAGTGGTTGTGGCACAACGGATATCGGCAATTGACAAGCTCGACGGTGCTTGCCATAAACCACGTCGAGCCGAGCAAGGTGACCGTTGTGGCCGCCAAGGAACTCGATGAATTGGCCGCGTGCGTCGCGGCCACCGTCGTGCTGCCGTTCGATCGGCATGTGCATGACGGCAAAGAAATCGGCCTGGATCGGCTGAGCAAGGAAAGCCGGCGCAGCTACCTGGAGATGGCGGCCGTGCTGGCCGACATGTTCCCCGGCAAGGGTATGGAGCAAAGTCTCCGGTTAGGGGCCCCGCGACCGCCACGCGGGCGCTGATCAGCGACCCGCAGATCCTCGTTAGGATCGACGGCATGAGTGTTGCCGCCGGCCCTGAATTGCTGGATTACGACGACGTCATCGCGCGCTTTGATCCGGTGCTCGGCCTGGAGGTGCACGTTGAGCTGTCCACCGCGACCAAAATGTTCTGCGGCTGCGCCACCGCATTCGGCGCTGAACCCAACACCCAGGTGTGTCCGGTGTGCCTGGGGCTGCCCGGTTCGCTGCCGGTGCTCAACCGGGCGGCGGTGGAGTCGGCGATCCGGATCGGGCTGGCGCTGAACTGCGAGATCGTGCCTTGGTGCCGGTTCGCCCGGAAGAACTACTTCTACCCGGACATGCCTAAGAACTACCAGATTTCGCAGTACGACGAGCCGATCGCGATCAACGGCTACCTCGAGGCGCCGCTGGAAGATGGCACTACCTGGCGGGTGGAGATCGAACGGGCGCACATGGAAGAAGACACCGGAAAACTCACCCACCTGGGCAGCGAAACCGGCCGCATCCACGGCGCAACCACGTCGCTGATCGACTACAACCGCGCCGGCGTGCCGTTGATCGAAATCGTCACCAAGCCCATCGTGGGAGCCGGAGATCAGGCGCCGCAGATCGCCCGGGCCTACGTGACTGCGTTGCGAGACCTGTTGCGCGCCTTGGAGGTATCCGATGTCCGGATGGATCAGGGCTCGATGCGTTGTGACGCCAACGTGTCGCTGATGCCAAAGGGCACGGCCGAGTTCGGCACCCGCACCGAGACCAAGAACGTCAACTCCCTGAAGAGTGTCGAGGTCGCCGTGCGTTACGAAATGCAGCGCCAAGCAGCCGTTTTGGCTTCCGGCGGCCGAATCACCCAGGAGACCAGGCACTTTCACGAGTCCGGATACACCAGCCCGGGCCGCACGAAAGAGACCGCCCAGGATTACCGCTATTTCCCGGAGCCCGACCTGGAACCCGTCGCGCCCAGCCGCGAATTGGTCGAGCGATTGCGACAGACCATCCCGGAGCTGCCTTGGTTGAGCCGCAAGCGGATTCAGGACGAGTGGGGCATTTCCGACGAGGTGATGCGCGACCTCGTCAACGCCGGCGCCGTCGAATTGGTCATCGAGACGGTCAAGCATGGCGCGTCCAGCGAACAGGCACGAGCCTGGTGGGGAAACTTCCTGGTGCAGAAGGCCAACGAAGCGAATATCGGATTAGAGGAACTGGCCATCACCCCGGCCCAGGTTGCCGCGGTGCTGGCGTTGGTCGACGAAGGCAAGCTGTCCAACAAGCTGGCCCGCCAGGTCGTGGAGGGCGTGCTGGCCGGGGAGGGCGAACCCGAGCAGGTGATGACCGCCCGGGGTCTGGCGCTGGTGCGCGACGACTCGGTGACACAGGCCGCCGTGGATGAAGCCCTGGCGGCCAATCCCGATGTGGCCGAAAAGATCCGCGGCGGCAAGGTGGCCGCGGCCGGCGCGATCGTCGGTGCGGTGATGAAGGCCACCCGCGGACAGGCCGACGCGGCCCGGGTGCGTGAACTCGTCCTGGCCGCCTGCGGTCAGGGCTAGCGGTTCTGCCGTTGGCGAACTGAGGCATACCGGAAACGGTCACGACGCTGAGGCGGTTATGCCTGACGACGGCCAAGAAGCCCTGGACGCGTACTCAGCCGTGGTCACCGCGGTGGCGAGCGCGGTGTTGCCCAGCGTGGCCAGCCTGGCGGTGCACACCCGGCGCGGGGACGGCGGCGGCAGCGCCAGCGTCATCACGTCCGACGGTTACCTGCTGACCAGTGCGCACGTCGTCGCCGGGGCCGGCTCCGCCGAGGCGACGTTCACCGACGGCACCAGTGTGGCCGCGGATGTCGCCGGTCGCGACGAGCTCTCCGACCTGGCCGTGCTGAAGGCGCGCGGCAGCGTTCCGGCGCCCGTCACGATGGGACGAGCGGAAGAACTGCGCGTGGGGCAACTGGTGGTGGCGGTGGGGAACCCGATGGGGCTGGCAGGCAGCGTCACCGCCGGCATCGTGTCGGGTCTCGGGCGGTCGCTGCCCACCCGCAATGGCCGCGTCGTCGACGAGGTGATCCAGACCGATGCCGCGCTCAACCCCGGGAACAGCGGCGGCGTGCTGGCCGACAGTCGTGGCCGGATGGTCGGCGTGAGCACGGCGGTCGCCGGCGTCGGGCTGGGGCTGGCCGTGCCGATCAACGCCTCGACCCACAAGATCATCGCGGCGCTGATGCACACCGGCCGGGTGCGCCGCGCGTGGCTGGGCATCGCCGGTGCACACGTCTCGGTGCCGCCGGCAGTCGCCGACAAGCTCGGCACCAGGCAGGGTCTGCAGGTCGCCAGCGTCGTCCCTGGCAGTCCGGCCGCCAAAGCGGGCGTGCGGCGCGGCGACATCGTGGTCAGCGTCGACGGCCAGCGCGTCGTCACCGCAACCGCGATCCAGCAGCTGATGGTCGAGGACGCGATCGCGCGCCGGATCGAGATGACCGTGTGGCGCAACGGCGCACTCGTCGACGTGTTCGTGGTGCCCCGCGAGCTGGCGGACTGATCGCGCGGAAAACGGCTTAGAAGCCCCCAAAAGCCTCAGCGCGGATTCATGATGTTGACGTGGCGGATGAATCGTTCGAGGACTTGATGGCGATGCTGGATTACCCGGCATTCGTGGTGACAACCCAGGCCGATGGTGTCCCGGCGGGTTGTCTGGTCAGCTTCGCGACCCAGACCGGCGTGGAGCCGCCGAGATTTCTGGTCGGCCTCGCCAAGACCAGCCACACCTTCGCGGTGGCGCGCCGATCCGAGGTTCTGGCGGTGCACGTGCTGGCGCGGCGCCACCGTGTGCTGGCCGAACTGTTCGGCGGCCAAACGGGCCATCAGATCAACAAATTTGATCGCTGTTCGTGGCGTGCCGGGCCCCAGGGGATGCCGATTCTGGATGGCGCGATCGCGTGGTTCGTCGGTAGGACGCTGTATTGGGTCGATGCCGGGGATCACGTGGCCTACCTGCTGGAGCCCGTCGCCACCTGGGCCCCCGAGTCGGATGAAGATCTGCTCTACCTTTCCGATCTCGACGACCTCGACGACGACGGCGGCCACAAGGACCCACAGCGGTTCTTCGGCGGTGCACCCACGACCGACATCGCGCGCAAATACGGCCTGAGGTTCACGATCGACGGGGTGTAATCCGGTTAGGTCTTATCGTCGTTGTTGCGCGGGAAGCCGCCGCCCGACGGGAACAGCGGGAACACCACGTCGTCGAGCTTCTCGGCGTCCCCGGCCGTCTTGTTAACCGTTGCGCCCCATACGTTTCCATCGGGGGACATCCGCAGTGCCCACGCGTGGGCGTGGGTGTCCTTGCGGACGACGTCGGGTTCACCGGTGACCGCGCCCGTCGCCGGCGCGAGCCGGACCGCCACCGTGAGCTTGGTGTTGATCAGGTTGACCAGCACGGTCCCGTCCATTGCCGCGCACCCGGCCACGCCGGGTTTGTCCGGCCACGTCCACACCGTGGACACCTGCGACGTCTTGGTGATGCGCTGCAACCGGTCCGCCGTGGGGGTGCGGTCGGCGACATACAGCGAGCCGTCGACGGGGTCGGTGCACAGGCCGCCGCCGGACCCGACGCCCGACAGCGCCGTCGTCGGCGGCGCCTGGCCGATGGTGGTCGGCTGCTCGATGCGCAGCACCTTGCCGGCCAACGACTTGGGGTCGGCGGCGAGCGCCGGGTTGCCCGCGTCGCCGGTCATCACGACCAGCGTGGTGGGGCTGGTGAAGATCAACGCTCCGGTGTTGCCGATGGCACCCTTCGGGATCCCGGTCAGGATGTCCTTCGGGATGTCACCGTCGGCTATCCGGATCACCCGGTTGTCGGTGGGCGTGCTGATATAGGCGTACATCAGGCGGTCTTGGTTATAAGTGGGGGACAGCACGATGTCCATCAAGCCACCGTCGCCGGACGGATCGACCGGGATGACCAGCTTGATCTTCGGCTCGGCGTTGACGGAGATCGCCTTCACGGCGCCGGTGGTGCGTTCGGCGACCAATGCCGTTTTGCTGTCGGTGCCCATGATCAGGCCGCTGGTGCTCTCCAGGCAGCCCTGCATCACCCCGGGGGCTGGACATGCCTTCGGGAAAGGCGTCGGCGGCAGCGGCGGCGGCGGGGGAGGCGTCGAGCTGGGCCCGGGTTTGAGTTCCGGGTTGGTCGTGAAGGGCTGGGATTGGGCGTCGTTGAACCGCGCGCACCCGCTCGCGACGAGCACGACCGCACACAGCGCGGCGAGCCCGCACCGAACCGCCCGCCTTGATCGCCCTCGTCGCATGATCGACAGGCTACGGACAGTGCGGGCACCGCCGCCACATGCGCCCCCGTGTCCGCCCCTGGAAGAGGCGGCCGGCAGCGCCCGCCGAAAGGTGATTCGGGGCCAATCTGGACCCGTTTGGCGGACTAACCGCCGATTGCCCCGCCAAAGCGCCGCTCAAATCCCCAATTCAGGACCAAATGCCCTTACCCTGACACCCGTGACCAGTCAATCGAATGACGCACATTGGCAGCGCTCCGGGGAATCCGCGGAGCCAATCCCCGGGCGCCCCGCCTCGGCGCGCCTGGTCGACCCCGAAGATGACCTGACACCGGTCGGGTACCCGGGCGACTTCGGAACCACCAGCGTCATCCCGCACCGCGACCTTGCCGCGTCGGCTGGCGTCGCGGCAGGGGGATATCAGCTGCTGGACCAGCAGGAGCCCTTGCCCTACGTGCAGCCGCAGTCGGCGGCCCAGACGCCGGCGGTCGTGCCCGGCGAAATCGATGCCGACGAAGACAAGGGCCGGGTGCGCGCCGGCGACCGGCGGGGCACCCAGCACCTGGGTTTGCTGGTCTTGCGGGTGGGGCTCGGAGTGGTGCTGGCCGCCCATGGGCTGCAAAAGCTGTTCGGCTGGGCGGGCGGCCAGGGGATAAGCGGGTTCAAGAACTCACTGTCCGACGTCGGCTACCAGCACGCCGACATCCTGGCCTACGTGAGCGCCGGCGGCGAGATCGTGTCCGGTGTGCTGCTGGTGCTCGGATTGTTCACCCCGATAGCGGCGGCGGGCGCGCTGGCGTTCCTGATCAACGGTCTGCTGGCCACCATCTCGGCGCGGCCGCATTCGCACACCTTCTCTTACTTCCTGCCGGACGGGCACGAATACCAGATCACCCTGATCGTGATGGCCATTGCGGTCATTCTGTGTGGACCCGGCCGCTATGGCCTCGACGCCGGGCGTGGTTGGGCCCTTCGACCGTTCATCGGGTCGTTCGTGGCCCTGCTGGCCGGGATCGCCGCCGGGATCGCCGTGTGGGTGCTGCTCAACGGCGTTAATCCGATCGCCTGATCCTCATCGGTAGGGGTTGGGAACACGCCCCGAGCTGGCCTCGGTCAGCTGGGGCAGCGTCGCAAAGGTAACCGCAGGCAAGCGCAGTTCGGCACCGCTTTTCAGGCGGGCGCGTGCCCAAGAACCGCGGTGGAACCGCAGCCCGTCGATGTCATCCCAGCGCACCGTCTGGCTGCCCAGCAGGGTCCGAACGGTCACGCCCTGATTGTCGGCGACGGTGCGGAGCCGGATGATCAACGCCGACAACAGGACCGGGATGAGCAGCAGTGGCGCGGACGGCGGCCAGGCCAGCACCGGTATCAGCAAGCCCAGGGCAAAGAACCCGACGGCGAGGTGTGCCATCGGCGACACCTTGATCACCACGGGGGAACCAGCAACCACCCTCGCATCATTCCACCGAAGGGCTTCCGGCCGGCCCGTAGGCTGGGTGTGCGCTCACGGCCACGGTCCACGGCGGTCGTCGCCCTGGACGCACACCGGAAACCATGAGCGCAGACGCGATATCGCGCGCGCCCGGCAGGCAGCGGATTTGACTCCTGAGCTGTGCGAAGACTACCGTCGGACGCTATGGATACCGCCGGAAAGCCCGGAATGCTCGTAGTAATTAGTCGGCGCGTTGGTGCCTGACTAGCCTTTGGGCATTTTGAAGCGATCCAGCACCAACGCGCCAAACCCTCGTACAGCAGCCGAGCTGACGGGGGTTTTTTCTTGCGTAGCAACGAGACTCCAGAGTGAAGAGGACTAGAGGACAGTGAGCGCTCCCACCACGCCACACGCCCCGGCAGCGCAGCGTGCGGCCGACATCGCCACGGATGCCGTGCAGCCCGCCGCCAAACAGCAACCGAAACGCGTTGCGCCGGAGCAACTTACGGGTGCCCAGTCGGTGATCCGGTCGTTGGAGGAACTCGACGTCGAGGTCATTTTCGGGATTCCCGGCGGCGCCGTGCTGCCGGTTTATGACCCGCTGTTCGACTCCAAAAAGCTACGCCACGTGCTGGTCCGCCACGAGCAGGGCGCCGGCCACGCCGCCAGCGGATACGCGCACGCCACCGGCAAGGTCGGGGTCTGCATGGCGACTTCGGGTCCCGGCGCAACCAACCTGGTGACCCCGCTGGCCGATGCGCAGATGGACTCGATTCCCGTGGTCGCCATCACCGGCCAGGTCGGACGTGGGCTGATCGGGACCGATGCCTTCCAGGAGGCCGACATTTCGGGCATCACGATGCCGATCACCAAGCACAACTTCCTGGTCCGCTCCGGCGACGACATTCCCCGGGTGCTGGCAGAGGCATTCCACATCGCCTCCTCGGGACGTCCCGGCGCGGTGCTCGTCGACATCCCCAAGGACGTGCTGCAAGGGCAGTGCACCTTCAGCTGGCCGCCGCGGATGGATCTGCCCGGTTACAAGCCCAACACCAAGCCGCACAACCGGCAGGTCCGTGAGGCCGCCAAGCTGATCGCGGCCGCGCACAAGCCGGTGCTCTACGTGGGCGGTGGTGTCATCCGCGGCGAGGCGACCGAGCAGCTGCGGGATTTGGCCGAACTGACCGGCATCCCGGTGGTCACCACGTTGATGGCGCGCGGCGCCTTTCCGGACAGCCATCCGCAGAACCTGGGCATGCCCGGGATGCACGGCACGGTAGCCGCGGTGGCGGCGCTGCAGCGCAGCGACCTGCTGATCGCACTGGGCACCCGGTTCGACGACCGGGTGACCGGAAAGCTGGACTCCTTCGCGCCAGAGGCCAAGGTCATCCACGCCGATATCGACCCGGCCGAAATCGGGAAGAACCGGCACGCCGACGTGCCGATCGTCGGCGACATCAAAGCCGTCATCACCGATCTCATCACGATGCTGCGAGACCGCGAGATACCCGGCCGCATGGAGCTGACCGACTGGTGGGCGTATCTGCACGGCGTGCAGTCCACCTACCCGCTGAGCTACGGGCCGCAGAGCGACGGCAGCCTGGGCCCGGAATACGTGATCGAGAAACTCGGCGAGATCGCCGGTCCGGATGCGGTCTACGTCGCGGGCGTCGGCCAGCACCAGATGTGGGCCGCGCAGTTCATCAAATACGAGAAGCCGCGCACCTGGCTCAACTCCGGCGGGCTGGGCACCATGGGGTTCGCCATTCCGGCGGCCATGGGCGCCAAGATCGCCCGCCCGGACGCGGAGGTCTGGGCGATCGACGGCGACGGCTGCTTCCAGATGACCAACCAGGAGCTGGCCACCTGCGCCATCGAGGGCGCGCCGATCAAGGTGGCGATAATCAACAACGGCAACCTGGGAATGGTGCGGCAGTGGCAGAGCCTGTTCTACGCGGAGCGCTATTCGCAGACCGATCTGGCCACGCACTCGCACCGCATCCCGGACTTCGTGAAGCTGGCCGAGGCGCTGGGTTGCGTCGGATTGCGTTGCGAGCGTGAGGAAGACGTCGTCGACGTGATCAACCAGGCGCGCGCGATCAACGACCGCCCGGTGGTGATCGACTTCATCGTCGGCGCCGACGCGCAGGTGTGGCCGATGGTCGCCGCCGGCACCAGCAACGACGAGATCCAGGCCGCCCGCGGCATTCGGCCGCTGTTCGACGACGAAAGCGAAGGGCACGCCTGATGAACCCGAAAACCCACACGCTGTCGGTGTTGGTCGAAGACAAACCCGGCGTGCTCGCGCGGGTGGCGGCGCTGTTCTCCCGGCGCGGCTTCAACATCGAGTCGCTGGCCGTGGGCGCGACTGAGCAGAAGGACATGTCGCGGATGACCATCGTGGTCTCCGCCGAGGAGACTCCGCTCGAGCAGATCACGAAGCAGCTCAATAAGTTGATCAACGTGATCAAGATCATCGAGCAGGACGACGCCGACTCGGTCTCCCGGGAACTGGCGCTGATCAAGGTGCGGGCCGACGCCGGTACCCGCAGCCAGGTGGTGGAGGCGGCGAATCTCTTCCGCGCGAACATCATTGATGTCTCCCCGGAATCGCTGACCGTTGAGGCCACCGGCAACCGCGGCAAGATCGAGGCGCTGCTGCGACTGCTGGAGCCGTTTGGTATTCGCGAAATCGCCCAATCCGGAATGGTGTCGCTGTCCCGCGGTCCGCGCGGTATCGGCACGGCCAAATAGCAAAGAAGAAGGAGATATTCAGGTGCCAACAGAGGCGTTAGAGATGTTCTACGACGACGACGCAGACCTGTCGATCATCCAGGGCCGCAAGGTCGGCGTGATCGGATACGGCAGCCAAGGGCACGCGCACTCGCTGAGCCTGCGCGACTCTGGCGTGCCGGTGCGCGTCGGGCTGAAGGAGGGCTCGAAGTCCCGGCCCAAGGTCGAGGAGCAGGGCCTGGACGTCGACACCCCCGCGGACGTCGCCAAGTGGGCCGACGTCATCATGCTGCTGGCGCCCGACACCGCGCAGGCCGACATTTTCAAGAACGACATCGAGCCCAACCTGAAGCCCGGTGACGCTTTGTTTTTCGGTCACGGACTCAACATCCACTTCGACTTGATCAAGCCGCCCGCCGATGTCACCGTCGCGATGGTCGCCCCCAAGGGCCCCGGCCACCTGGTGCGCCGCCAGTTCGTCGACGGCAAGGGCGTGCCCTGCCTGATCGCCGTCGACCAGGACCCGACGGGACGTGGGGAGGCGCTCGCGCTGTCCTACGCCAAGGCCATCGGCGGCACCCGGGCGGGCGTCATCAAGACCACCTTCAAAGACGAGACCGAAACCGACCTGTTTGGTGAGCAGGCCGTGTTATGCGGTGGCACAGAGGAATTGGTGAAGGCCGGTTTCGACGTGATGGTGGAGGCGGGGTATCCGCCGGAGATGGCGTACTTCGAGGTGCTGCACGAGCTCAAGCTGATCGTCGACCTGATGTACGAGGGCGGCATCTCGCGGATGTACTACTCGGTGTCCGATACCGCGGAGTTCGGCGGGTATTTGTCCGGTCCGCGAGTCATCGACTCCGACACCAAGGAGCGGATGCGCGGCATCCTGCGCGATATTCAGGACGGCAGCTTCGTCAAGAAGCTGGTCGCCGACGTCGAGGGCGGCGGCAAGCAGCTACAAGAGATGCGCAAGCGCAACGCCGAGCACCCCATCGAGGTCACCGGCAAGAAGCTGCGCGGCCTGATGAGCTGGGTCGACCGCCCGATCACCGAGACGGCATAGCGGAAGCCGGGTCTTAGACCGAGGCGATGCAGAGCACCTCGTCGAGGCTGGCGGTGCGCAGCCCGGCGGTGATCGCCCGGCGCCCAAGTGCCGCGAACGGATCCTGGTCGATGGCATGCACGCCGCCGGCTCGATCCAGCCGTGCGGTATCGAACATCGCCGGGCCGCAGGCCACCTCCTCGGTGAGGACATAGCGGCCGGCATCGGGCGTGCGGCGCATCGCCGCCTCGGGCGCGCTGGCGCCGGTCAGTTTGACCGCATCGGCAAAATTGATGCCCACCTGGAACACCTGGGCTTCGGCTTCGAGCACCGCGGTCAGGCGAGTGATGACATTCTCGGGTGCAAAGAACCGCCAGCCGTCGCCCAGATGCAGCCAATACCGTCCGTCGATCTGACTGCGGAGCTGCGCGAGCTGGGCACCGGGCTCTTCCGCGGGACCCCAACGGGCAAACTCGAGGAACCCGTAGCGCTCACACAGGGTTGTGCGGTCCTGGGCTGGCAGGCCTGCATCGAGCACCAGGAAGCGCCCGACCCGCGACACATCGGTGCAGCAG
>Ga0318522_10000207_pt1 | contig 10380 bp, 8 predicted proteins | sample GRESIP178b2f18_FD_203490 | JGI IMG/M metagenome (GOLD analysis project Ga0318522, IMG submission 203490) | Tropical soil microbial communities from Luquillo Experimental Forest, Puerto Rico - GRE.SIPMG.178b2f18 | ecosystem: Environmental > Terrestrial > Soil > Tropical forest > Bulk soil...
GGACGGCGGCGAGCGCGTCGCGGTCTAGCGTGCCGACGGCGGCCTCATTGATGGCGCGTTTCAGCCCAGCGACGGCGAGCGGCGCATTGGTCGCCAGAGTTGCAGCTAGTGCCTCGGCACGGCTCATCAGATCGCCGGCCGCGACAACTTCGTCGAGATAGCCGATTTGCAGCATCTCGGCGGCATCGATCGGCTGCGCGGTCAGAAACAGCTTCTTTGCCGCAGCGACACCGAGCCTGGTCACATAGCGCCGGATGCCGCTTGCATAATAGACGATGCCGAGCTGGGCCGCCGGCATCAGGAGGCGCATCCCCTCGACACCGATGCGAAAATCGCAGGCAAGTGCCAGATCGGTCGCCCCGCCGTAGACGCTGCCGTTGAGCGCGGCAATGGTCGGCACACGCAAGGACTCAAGCCGGTCGACCATGCGCTCGAAGGCGTCGCGGTCTTCGTTTCCGACATCTTTTCCAGCCAGCCGATCGGCCAGAGCGCCGATGTGAAACCCGGAACTGAAGCTCTTGCCCGTGCCGGTCAGCACCAGGACGCGGATCGACGGGTCCGCATCGACACTGGTAAAGGTCTCGCGCAGAACGGCGAGGTCGTCGGGCTCGAGCCGATTGTGCTCGCGTGGGCGGTTGAGGCGCACCAGCGCACGACCGTCCGTCACACTTACGAGCGGCGTCGTCGATTGGCCGCTGCCTCCCGCTTTATCGGGCATCAGAAATCCTTCCGTCCGCTCTCCACCCCGGGTAGCCTGTCCACGACACTAGCAGAGCAACGCCTTCGGACAAGGCGTCGGAGGGTCCATGGCCAAGCTGGTTTACATGGCATTGCTGTTTTACGTTATCCTGGTAGGACCGACTGCCGCGCAAACCACCGGGACGACGAGCCGCGGCGGCGGCACCAACCTCGCGAACCCGTATGGTGCCGTGAGCTTGCCGACGACCACCGCGACACAAACGAGCTCGGCGACAACGACCGGCACTGCGGTGACGACGGGCGGCTCTACGATCGGGTCCTCGTCCGCGACGAGATCAGCGAGCGGTACCCAGTCGAGCACATCGGGGACGGTCGGCAGCACGTCATCGGCGCGCGCCACAGCCGGCGGCTCGTCCGCGACTGGAACGGTAGCCGTCTCAAATGTCCCGGCCTGGGTCTTGTGTCCGCCGGCGGGAGCTACGGGCCTCGAACCTTTTGTCACCGGGACGCGTCTATCCTGCGCGCCTTAGCGCACTCCCGCTACGGCCGGCGGAACGGACGATTGAGGATCGTCTGCTGCTCCGGCGTCAGCGCCTGGTAAAGAGCCTGGACCGCCGGCTTTGCCGCTTGCAGCGCCTCGAGCCGCGCCGAGAGGAACTGCTGCATCCGATCCATCCGCTCGAGCATCGTGGGCTCCGCTCCCAGCTTGAGGCCCGCACAAAGCTGTCGCTCCTTTTGCTCCTCGGTCTGCGCGGCGCTCTGCACCTTGTCCCACAGCGGCTGCTGCTGGGCAGTCAGATTGAGCTTTGCTTCGACATAGGCGCGCCGGGCAGCTCGCCACGCTAGCCGATCCGTGCATCGCTCCTGCGGGTCCTCCCCCCGCATCATCATGTGACGCATCATCATGCCGCGCATCATCGGCCAACCGCGCATTCCCGGGCGGTCGCCGCGAGGCATTCCATGCTCGCCGCTATCTGCGCTCATTGGCCCGGACTGAGCATATTGAAGATCGCCCTCCTCGGCCGAGCGGGCGAGGAGCGGGACGGCAATGGCGACGGTCGCAGCCAGCGAGACGGCGAGCAATGTCCTTTTCACGGAAAACCTCCGTCAAGATTGGTGTCGAGCCCGAAGTCGCCTCTGATAGCAACGTCTCGGGACAGGGCTTCGAGCATAGGATATGCAGTCTCTGACGGAACGATCCCCAGGGTTGCAATCGCACGGTCAGAATTGAAACAGGCTCGTCAGATCGCCGATCGCCGGCCGGTTGGCCGGGACATAGGGGTCCGACGGGTCGGCGACCGGGTTCCGCAGATGGTCGCGGCTTCTCGCCGATAACGGGTCGAGGCGCCAATTCGCCTCGATAAATTTAAGGATCGAAACGTGGTCGGTATAAGTGTGGTCGACAACGCCTTTCTTGGCAAAGGGCGAGACCGCGATCAACGGGATGCGCGTGCCGTCCCCGAATGCGTCGAGGATTTGGATAGAGCCGCTGTCCCAATAACCGCCGCTCTCGTCGACTGTGACGAGGACGGCGGTCTTTTCCCACAATGCCCGATTGCTCTGCACCTTGCCGATCAGTCGGCGCACGAATTGCTCGTAGCGCGAAACGGTCGAGGAGGCCGGGTGACCTGACTCGCTGTTGCGCGGAATTACGAAGGCGACCTCCGGCATTCCGTCGCTATTGTCGATGTCGCGGAACAGCGCCTCGTGATCCTGCAGGTTCTTCTTCAGAGGTCCGGTCATGATCGCACTGGAAAAGATCAGCGGATCGCATACCGAGCAATATTCCCTGGTGGTGCCGTCGCCACTTCTCCCGCCGGAATACCACTTCCAACTCACTCCTTTCCTCGACAAGGCCTCGGCGATCGTCGGCTGCGCTTGGGGCGGGATGCGAAGCACCTGGGGTCCCAGTGACGCCGGCTCGCCGGTGGGTAGAAAGCCGGCATTGTAGTTGTTGACGAGGTAGTAGGCGCCCGGTTCGCAGTTGCCGTCATTGAAGCTCGGATAGGGTAGTGCTGCCAGATAGCTTTGAATCGCGGCAATGCCGGGCTCGCTAGCGTCCGAGCACTTGGTATACGAGCCGCTCGAATAGCCCGACTGCGTGTACCAGTTATTCGTGCCGGGGCGCGGATTCGGGTTCTCGATCTGGTTCTGCGGCGGCTTCGCCAATGCGCCCTCCTCCCAATAGGCAATGGCATGTCCGGTAGCGAGCGCCTGAAAATTGGCACCGGTTCCGCCCATCACCGGCTGATGGTGATTGTCGCTCAGCGCATAATTGTCGGCGAGCTCGCGAAAGTAGGGCGCATCGCCGGCGGCCATATTGTAGAAGCCCATCGCGACTGCGCCCTGATTGGTGCCGGAAGCCGGATCGGTGCGGTTTTGCGAGCCCTCGCCCGAGGTCTCGGCGACCCAGACGAAGAGATCGCGCCGCCCGCCATCGATTTGCTGCCACATCTGGAAAAAGCGGTGCACCGGATCGCCGATCGGCTCCTCATAGCCGATGTGCTTGGTGATCGGGAACGGGCCGTTCGGCAATAGTTCCGGGAAACGCTGGTCGGGGACATTGCGCGGCACTCCGACGGCGTGGGTCGTCCCAGGCTGCGGGAGCATCCCGTAGGTGCCACCGATCCGTGGTATTACCTCGTATAGGTCGTGCACCTCGGCGCGGCGCTGCGCGGCCTTGACGAAATTCGGGCCCGGGCTGCCGTCGGGGTTCACAATTCCTTCCGACAACAGATTATGAACCGCCGCGCCGGAGTTCGGCCGATAGGTGCCGAACAAATTGTCAAAGCTGAGGTTCTCGCCGACGACGACGATCAGATGCTCGATCGGCGTTGTCGTCCGCGGCGCCTGCGCGACCACCGGTGCGGCGAGCGCGACGAGTGCCGGCGCCGTGAGTAGTGCGGCCAGCGCCGGCGAATACCGTCTCAGCCGTCGAGTCGTGAGAGATATTGCGCGACGAAATCGCAGCCGACCATGTCCTTATAGGCGTCGATCAGCCGTTGGGTGACCGAACCCGGAACCCGGCCTACGCCAAAGGTTCTGCCGTTCAGGCTGCGTACGCCACAGATGCAGAGGCTCGTCGAGGTCAGAAAACATTCATCGGCGGTATACGCGTCGTAGAGGTCTAGATCCTGCTCCTCGAACGGAATCCGGAGTTGTCGGGCGAGGTCGATCGTCGCCTGGCGGCTGATGCCGGGCAGGACAAAGCGTTCCTTGGGTGTCGTCAACCCGCCGTCGCGCACCAGGAAGATGTTGCTGCCCTGGCCCTCGGCAAGATTGCCGTTGACGTCGAGCAATACGGCCCAGGCGTCGGGATTCTGCGCCTTCACCTCGCGGTCGGCGAGGACGAGGTTGAGGTACTGATGCATCTTGGCGCGCGGCGACAATGCGTCGGGCGGCGTGCGCCGCAACGAGGGGGTGACGACATCGATGCCGTCGCGAAAGTGCTTGGCGCGCTCGCGCAACGGCAACGGCACGCAGTCGACGATGATATTCGGCCCGTAATGGTCCCAATTGTCGCCCGGTACCCGACTGATGCCGCGGCTGATGCGCTGGGCGAGCCAGTAATCCTCACCCGGGCCGAGCAGGTGGCGGTTGCGCCCGAGCACCTCCTCGCTGATCGAGGCCATCTCCGCGGGCGACAGGCCCGGGTCGATGTCGAGGTACTTGAGCGAGCGGTAGAGCCGGGTGATGTGCTCCTCGAGACGAAAGGCCTTGCCGTTGAAGCTCCGGGTCATGTCGAAAACCGCATCGCCGCGCAGAAAGCCCTGGTCGCGGAACGGGATCAAGACTTCGCTTTCGCGGACGATCTTGCCGTTGAACCAGGCGACGCGTTCATTGCCGAGAGACATCGGTCGGCCCTCGCTCTACTCGGCGGCTTGTGCGATCGGTGCCGCGTGAAAGTTCTTAGGGAGCCCGGCCTTGGCGATCGCGCCATGCTGAACGACGTTCGGCAAGGCGCGGGCGACGAGCTCGCGGAGCGCGATCAGCTGCTCAATATCGATCCCGGTGTCGAAGCCCATCGCCTCGAGCATGAAGGCAAGATCCTCGGTGACGATATTGCCGGTAGCACCGGGGGCATATGGGCAACCGCCGAGCCCGCCCAATGAAGCGTCGAAGGCGCGCGCACCGGCATTGAGGGCCGCCAGCACATTGGCGAGGCCGAGACCGCGGGTATCATGGAAATGGCCGGTCACCGGCAGCGGTGCTACGTCCGCGATCACCCGCCGGAAAGCGCGCTCGACCGCCGCCGGTTGGCCATAGCCGACCGTATCGGCGAGGATGATCGCATCGGCACCGGCTTCGGCGACCTCCACGGCGATGTCGCGTACCCGATCCTCGTCGACGGCACCCTCGATCGTGCAGCCGAAGGCGGTGGCGAGCCCGCAGGCGACGCGCGGCCGCCGCTCGGCCGGGGCGGTGTGGCAGAGCGCCACGACGCGGCGGAAATCCTCGATCGACTCAGCGGTGGTGCGGCGCACATTCGCGCGATTGTGACCCTCGCTGACCGACAGCACGAAATTCATCTCGTGCACGCCGAGCGCCAGGCCACGTTCGGCACCTCTGAGGTTTGGGATCAGCGCCGATACGGTGAGCCCGGGCAGGGCGAGCGCGTGACGCACCACGACCTCGGCATCGGCGAGCTGCGGGAGCAGCTTGGGCGGGACGAACGAGCTGACCTCGATCTCGCGCACGCCAGCGGCGTGCTCGGCCTCGAGCCAGGCGATTTTCTGTTCGGTGGGCAAGATTTCGGCAATGCTTTGTAGACCGTCGCGGAGCCCGACTTCGCGGACGTGGGCATGCTCGGTCATTTCTTCCCTCCCGTCAGGGATAGTCTGGACTAACGCTAAACCGGCGACGGCATCAGAGCAATGGCCTCAGACAACGTGCTCGGGGGTTAGGACGCAGGTCTCGTCGGTGTCGGCGAGCTCGATCTGGATCGTCGCGTGGTGGATGCCGAAGCGATGGTGAAGTTGCTGCGCGATGCCGTTGAGCATCGCGTCGCCAGGGTGGCCGCCCGGCATCACCAGATGGCAGGTCAGCGCCGTCTCGGTCGTACTCATGCCCCAGATGTGAAGATCATGCAGTCCGATGACCCCCGGAGCGGTCAACAGATGCGCGCGGACCGCGGCCGCGTCGACGCCTTCCGGTACCGCGTTGAGGGCAAGCCCGATGGCGCTCTTCACCAGCCCCCAGGTGCCGAGGACGATGACGGCGGAGACGAAGAGGCTTACCGCCGGATCCAGCCAGAACCAACCGGTGAGCCAGATCGCGATCCCGACAGCGACGACGGCGGCGGTGACGAGGGTGTCGGCGGCCATGTGCAAGTATGCGCTCTTCAGATTGAGGTCGCGCGGGCGCCCGGAAGCGAACAGCAGGGCGGTGACCCCGTTGACCAGGATGCCTGCGGCAGCGACCCAGATAACAATGCCGCTCGCGACCGGCACCGGATGACTGATCCGCCGCACCGCCTCCCAGGCGATGCCACCGGTCACCACCAGCAGGATGATTGCATTGGCAAGGGCGGCGAGGATCGAGCTGCTGCGCAGCCCGTAGGTGAACCGGTCGCTGGGCCGGCGGCGGCTCAGAACCGCCGCACCCCAGGCCAGCGAGAGACTGAGCACGTCGCCGAGGTTGTGCCCGGCATCGGCAATCAGAGCGAGCGAGCCGGAGAGGACCCCGGCGATCGCTTCGCCGGCAACATAGACAAGGTTGAGGGTGATCCCAACCGCGAAGGCGCGTCCGTAATCTGGGTGGGCATGCGCATGACTATGCCCGGCCGCGCGCGCGTGGTGATCTTGCTCCATGGAATCGATCATAATCGAAAATATCGGGCGAGGTGGCGACAAGCCGGATGCCGGGTCTACGATGCGACGACCCGATTAAGGAGAGGCTTCCCTATATGCCGCGGATCGCAGTTGGCGGGTTCCAGCACGAGACCAACACCTTTGCCCCTCTCAAAGCGAGCTGGGCGGATTTCGAGCGCGCTGATGCCTGGCCGCCCTTCGTTCGCGGCCCGCAACTGATCGAAGCAGTCGAGGGCTTCAACATTCCGATTGCCGGCGCTGTGCTGGCGTTACAGGCGCTGGGGCACGAGCTCGTGCCCTTGTGCTGGTGCTCGGCGCCGCCCTCCTCTTATGTCGAGCGCGAAGCCTATGAGAAGGTAGCCGGCTGGACCATCGAGGATCTGCAAGCGCATGGGCCGGTCGATGCGGTCTATCTCGATCTGCACGGTGCGATGGTGGCCGAGCACTTTGAGGATGGCGAGGGCGAGCTGCTGCGCCGCGTCCGCGCGGTCATCGGCGAGCGCGTCCCGCTCGTCGCCAGCCTCGACTATCACACCAACATGACGCCGGGGATGGTGCGCCATGCGAGTGCCATGGTCGGTTATCGTACCTATCCGCACATCGACATGGCCGAGACCGGCGGTCGCGCTGCCCGGCTCCTCGACCGAATGCTGAAGGACCACCGGCCGCTCCACAAGGCCTACCGGCAGCTCGACTTCCTGATCCCGCTGGTCTGGCAATGCACTCTGATGGAGCCGGCGAAGGGCATCTTCGAGCTGATCGGCGAGATCGAGCGCGGCAGTGATGGATCCGGCGGCCCGACCAGGACGCACAATCAGGGCATCGTCAGCATCACCCATACACCCGGTTTCCCGCCGGCCGACATCGCCCAATGCGGTCCGGCGCTCGTCGTCTACGGCCATGATAGGGAGGCCGCCGAGGCGCAAGCGGATCGTCTCGCCGACTTTATCAAGCAACAGGAGCCGGCTTTCGCCGGTCGGCTCTACACCCCCGACGAAGCGGTCGTGGAGGCGATGCGCTTGGCGCGGACCGCGACAAGGCCGATCCTGCTCGCCGATATCCAGGACAACCCCGGCGCCGGCGGCACCTCCGATACCGTCGGGTTATTGGGCGCGCTGATCGCCCATCGGGCGCGGGGCGCGGTGATCGGCATGATTGTCGATCCCGAAGCGGCCGAAGCGGCAACTGCCGCCGGCGAAGGGACGGTGCTCGAGCGGGGCATCGGCGCAGTGGTCGGCTTTGCCGGCGAGAGGCCGGTCGAAAGACCCTGGCGGGTCGCGCGTCTCACCAGCGGCATCTTCACCGGGTCGGGGCCGATGTATGGCGGCGCCAAGTTCAATATCGGGCCGATGGCGCTCCTGACGGACGATCGGAGCGGCGTCTCGGCGGTGCTCGCCTGCCGCCGCATTCAGGCAGTCGACCAAGAGATGTTCCGCCATGTCGGGGTAGAGCCGTCCGATGTGCCGATCCTCGCGCTCAAATCGACCGTCCATTTCCGCGCGCACTTTCAGCCGATCGCCGAGGCGGTCCTCTGCGTGCAGGCGCCCGGCGCGCACGTCACGGACCCGGCGGAGCTGCCCTACCGCAACCTGCGCAAGGGCATCCGGCTGCGGCCCCAGGGGCCGGTTCATCGCTGATTTGTAGCGCCAGATTGAATCGGCCCGGACAGAGTTCCCTGGTCCCCGGGAAGATACTGCGAAAAAACCCGATCCCGGGCCGTGTGAGGCTTCAGTTACTGCCCGTAAGTAATTGATATCGCATAAGACCCGAGTGCTATTTCCCTACGCAGCCGAACAGGGAAATAAATCCGACGAACAGGGAGACAAAATCGAGGATCAGGGAACTAATTCGGCCGAACACCGAACGGCCGATTCGTCAGATTGGAATGGCCGCAGACGCGGACTGGACCTCCGTCGGGCGGAGCTACTTCGGGCTCCCTCTGTCGTCGGTGCTCGATCGCCGGGCTTGACAGGAGCCGGCCGACACGAGGAGATGCGCCGAGGAGGAACCGACCATGCTCGACGGCTACATCTACAACGCCTTGCGCACCCCCTTTGGCCGCCACGCCGGTGCCCTCGCCCGAATGCGGCCCGATGACATGCTGGCCGCGGTCATTTCCGAGGTCGTCAAACAGAGTCCGTTCGACCCGAATGCCATCGAGGACGTCGTCGTCGGCTGCGCCAACCAGGCCGGCGAGGACAGCCGCTGCGTCGGACGGCATGCCGGGCTACTGGCCGGATTGCCGATCGAGGTCGCCGGCTCGGTCTTGCAGCGCAATTGCGGCAGCGGGCTCAACGCGATCGTCATGGCGGCGCAGGCGGTTACCTGCGGCGAGGGCGAGACCTTCATCGCCGGCGGGGTCGAGAGCATGAGCCGCGCACCGTTCGTCATGAACAAGGCGGAGACCCCGTTCAGCCGCGATGGCCGCGTCTTCGATTCGACGATCGGCGCGCGCTTCCCGAACCCGAAGATCGAGCGTCAATTCGGTGCCGACACGATGCCCGAGACAGCCGACAACCTAGCCCGCGATTACCAGATCACTCGCGAGGCCTGCGATGTGTTCGCCGAGGCGTCGCAGAAGAAATACGCCGCCGGCAAGGCCGCCGGCTTTTTCGAAGGGGAGATCCTGCCGGTCGAGGTACCGGGCGGCCGGGCCGCGCCGATCAAGGTTGCAGAGGACGAGCACCCTCGTCCGCAGACCGATCTCGCGGCGCTCGCCAAATTGCGGCCGTTGCAGGAGGGCGGGGTGACGACCGCGGGCAACGCCTCGGGCATCAATGACGGCGCGGTGGCGATGATCGTCGCCAGCCGGCGCGCCGGAGAAGCCGCCGGGGCCGAACCGCTCGTTCGAGTGCGCGCCAGTGCCGTCGCCGGGGTGCCGCCGCGGATCATGGGCATCGGTCCGGTCACGGCCTCGAAGAAAGCCCTCGCCCGCGCCGGCCTCAGCCTCGCGGACATGGATGTGATCGAGATCAACGAGGCCTTTGCTGCACAGGTGCTGGCCTGCCTGCGCGGGCTCGAACTGCCCTTCGACGACAGCCGGGTCAACCAGAATGGCGGGGCGATCGCGGTCGGTCACCCGCTCGGCGCCTCCGGTCCGCGCATCGCGCTGACCGCCGCACGCCAACTGCAGCGCACCGGCGGCCACTATGCGCTCGTGACGATGTGCGTCGGTGTCGGTCAGGGCATCGCCGCGGTGCTCGAGCGGGTCTGAGCGACCCTTTCACCCGGTCATGGCCGCCCCAGATAGGAGGTCATGACCTCCGTCCCTACTTTTGCTACCCGGCCGAGCTTTCTCGGCGTCGAGCGAACGAGCGCGGACGCAGCGATTTGCGTGGCGGGCATCCCATTCGACCTCGGCACCTCGAACCGGCCTGGAGCGCGGTTCGCGCCGGCTGCGATCCGCCAGGCCAGTCGCATGCTTGTCGATGGCGACCACCCGGCGTCGTGGGCCGATATGAAGGTGATCGACCTCGCCGATATCGGGGACTTCTGTATCGCCCACGGCGACATCCCGGGCACTCTTGCAAAGATCGAGGAGCAGGCGGCACCCCTAAAACATCTCGTCGCGCTCGGCGGCGACCACACCGTTACCCTCCCGCTGCTGCGCGCGCTGGCATCATCTCGCAAGGGGGCGCTTGGGTTGGTGCATTTCGACGGACACGTCGATACCTGGCCGGAGAGCTTCGGCCTCGTCTGGGGGCACGGCTCACCCTTCTATCATGCGATCGAAGAAGGCCTCGTCGACCCCCGCCATACGATCCAGATCGGCATCCGCTCGCCATTGCACCGCGATATTTTCGACTGGACCGTCGGCAAGGGTGTGACGATCGTTACCGCGGAAGACGTTCACGAGAGCGGGCCGCAATCG
>Ga0318522_10000210_pt1 | contig 10365 bp, 10 predicted proteins | sample GRESIP178b2f18_FD_203490 | JGI IMG/M metagenome (GOLD analysis project Ga0318522, IMG submission 203490) | Tropical soil microbial communities from Luquillo Experimental Forest, Puerto Rico - GRE.SIPMG.178b2f18 | ecosystem: Environmental > Terrestrial > Soil > Tropical forest > Bulk soil...
CACTATTGACTACGTAATGTGTCTATGCTAGAGCCATTCCCAGCCTTGCTCATCGAGGGGCGTCTCCGGAGACATCCCGAAGGCGGAGCGAGGCTCCGCCACGAGTGCCCGCGCAAGCCTTTGGCGCCGTTGCCAAAATGCCTGAAAAATCGCGTTGACCGTACCTTGTAGCTTTTTCTTGACATTTCAGACCTTTTCAGGCTTTTTCGTCGTGAGTGTGGACGAAAGTGTGGATACAAAGCCCATGGCGCGCCTGATGGGAAGGTTGACCGAGCTGCAGGTCCGACGGCTCGGACGCGGCTGGCGCAACGACGGCGGTGGGCTGTATCTACGGATTGTGGACAAAGAGCGCCGCTGGTGGGTGTTCCGCTACGGTGCCGGCGGCAAGCGCTATCACGGACTGGGTCCCCTGGCCACCGTCTCGCTCGCCGAAGCGCGCGAGCAAGCCCGCGCCTGCCGGGCGCTGTTGCTCAAGGGCGAGGACCCGATCGCTGCCGGCAAGGCCCACCGTGCTGCTGCCGCGCTCCAAGCCGCCAACGCCAGACATTTGCCGAGTGCGTCGAGGCGTATTGGGAAGCACATTGTGCGTCGTGGACCAACAAGAAGCACGCCCGGGAATGGAAGGCCTCGCTAGAAGCACACGTGCTCCCGGAGATCGGAAGCTTGCCGGTGGCCTCGATCGGCACGACGGAAGTGCTGCGCGCCCTCCAGCCAGCATGGGCTAAAATCCCGGAAACTGCCTCGCGCCTGCGCACCCGGATCGAAGCCGTGCTCGATTGGGCGAGGGTCAATGGCTACCGCCAAGGCGAGAACCCCGCCCGCTGGCGCGGCCACCTTGATCATCTATTGCCCGCTCGCAAGAAGGTGGCGCGCGTCAAGCACCATGCCGCGCTGCCCTATCGGGACGTTCCGGCCTTTCTGCGGCAGCTACGCCAGCGCGACGATGTCGACTCGCGCGCGCTCGAATACCTCGTCCTGACCGCGGCGCGGGCCGGTGAGGTCGTCGGCGCCGCCTGGGACGAGATCGACCAGACCGAGCGTGACGGCTGGACCTGGGTCGTGCCAGCGGAGCGCATGAAGGCCCGCCGCGAGCACCGGGTGCCCTTGTCGAGGGCCGCGCGCGCCGTGCTGGAACAGACGCCGCGCGAGCGTCGCCAGGGGCCGATCTTCGCCGCAGTTAGCGGCCATACGATCTGGAAATACCTGCGAACGCTGACCGATACCGCCACCGTGCACGGCTTCCGTAGCGCCTTCCGTGATTGGGTCGCCGAGCAAACCACCTTCCCGCGCGAGACCGCCGAACTCGCACTTGCACATCGCGTTGGCGACGATGTCGAGCGCGCCTATCGCCGCGGTGATCTTCTCGCGAAGCGCTGGCAGCTGATGGAGGCGTGGGCGCGCTACTGCGCGAGCTTCCCAACAGCGGGCGCCAACGTCGCGTGGATTAGGGGAGGCGCCCGTGGCTAGAAGGCACCTCCCACCCGTGGCTAGGGTCAGGATCATCGAGGTTGACGACAGCGAGCCGATCCAAAGGGTCAAGATCGAATGGCCGGACGAACCGGAGCCGGAGAGGCAACCAACGCTACGGGAGCAAATGATCTTGGCCATCGTCCGGCGCCGCTATCCACGCGACATACCCGCTGGCGTCACCATCGCCGACCTGCACCGGCTCGTCGCCAACCCAGAAACATGGAAAGCCGAATGCGAGCGACGCAAGATCAATCCGCCCCACCCACCACCGCCTAATCGCGACACCGTTGCCCGCGCATTGCGCCGCGCCTCATTAATTGAGTGACGCAAATTACGCCTGCGTATATTTGCGTACGCATGCGTGCACTTGCGTGCACTTGCGCAAATGACCAGCGCGAAAAAGTGTGAAATGGATTGCGCCGCTCAGTTGATGAGAGCGGCACGTGAACAAGCACTCACCGACAAACAAGGGTCGTCGCCGCAGGTCGGCGGTCCGGTCGGATGATGCGCAGTATCACTCCGCTGCCGAATTCGCGCGCAGGTTAGGCGTCGGTCGCACAACCATCTGGAGATTGATGCGCGCCGGCAAACTGCGTTACCTCCGCATCAGCGCCACGTTAGTGCGCATTCCTGTGAGTGAATACGAGCGCCTGGGCCATCAGCGCCGCAGGGCGCAATTGAGCGAGCGCGAAACCACCACCACCCACCACAGCACCTGAACGCTCGGCGGAGTAACGACGGACAAATTCAAGCCACAGCCGATAGGAGGCTTCCCCATGGCCGAAGAAAGTAAAAAGCCCACGCTTGAAGTGGTGCCGTCCACTCCGAGCGACGCGCAGGACATCGAAGCTCTATGGCTCGATCCTGGCTTGGGCGACGGGATCACCGACGCGCATTGGCATGACATTCAGATCGATAAGCCGCGCGATTACTTCCGGGTGCATCCTGATAAGACGTTTCGGCGCAAGACCGAAATTTACGTGCACAAGTCCGAAGACGAGATCAACAAGCAATACTACATCATCGATCCCGCGATGCGCGGCAAAATAATAGAAGCACGCATCTGCATCCTTGTTACTTGTATCTACCGTGACGGCCGCCCGCGCCTGTGGCCAATCCCGTTCCCGCGGGAGGGTGAGAAGGACAATTCTGCTTGGAGCACAGCTCGCAAGGCTGCACGCGCCGCGCTCGAGAAGTGGGTCAAATTGGTGTGGGTCAAAAAGTCATATCAGACTCGCGAGGCCCTACCCGGCTACGCCCCCGATCCGGATTGGAGCAAGCTTCCGACGTACAACGATATGGTGAAGCTCGCTGTCGGTGCGCACGGCATCATCCGCGACACTAACCATCCGATGTATCGCGAACTCGTGGGAGCGCCGGCGAAGGCGGCCGACGATGGCGACGACGATCTTTGATTGGCGCGATCTGCCATTTCACGAAATATGGTGTGTTGATACTGAGTTTTACCCTGGGGCCGGCCTAGCGAACGGCGCCGTCCACGGCGACGCCATGACGCCGCTCTGCCTGGTGGCGCTGGAGATGCGCTCTGGCCGACTTGTCCGCCTCTGGCAGGATGAACTCGGGCGGTTTCCTCCCTACCGCCTCGACAGCGATGCTTTGATCGTTGGCCACATGTTGGCGGCCGAGTTCGGCTTTCATATTGCGTGCAATTGGGGCGAGCCGGCCCGCGCTCTCGACACGTATATTGAGTTTCGGCATTACGTGAACGACGGCACCATCAAGAGCGGAGACCGCGAGAAGGGTTTTTTTGGTATCGGCGGGGCGCTGCGCTATTTCCTCGAAGACGAAATCGACGTTGTGCGCAAGGGGGAAATGCGTGATCGCATCCTCCAAGGGCCGCCATTCAGCGCACAAGAGCAGCGAGACATCGTAGCCTATTGCGAAGACGACGTGCGCGCGCTTGCACGCCTCGTCCCCCACATTGTTCCGACCATCCGGTTGCTGTCGCATGCGATGTTCCGAGCCAAGTTTCAATGGACGATCGCGCAGCAGGAGCGCCGCGGTCCTCCAATTAACCGGCCGTTGCTCGTGCGCTTCCGCGATCACTGGGAAGGCATGCAGCTCGATTTGGTCACCGAGCTGGACCGCCCCTTTGGCTGTTACGAGATCGTCGACGGCAAGCCACATTGGCGTAAAGAGCGGTTCGCCGGTTATGTCCGACGTAACGGCATGATCTGGCCCAGGCACGAGAGCGGAGCACTCGACGAAACCGATCAAACCTTCCGTGAGATGGCCGGGAGGTACCCACAGATCGAGCAATTGCGCGAACTGCGCTATTCGCTTTCGAAGTTACGGCTCAACGATCTCTCGGTCGGGCATGATGGTCGCAACCGTGCATCGTTGTGGGCTTACGGGACGAAGACCGCGCGCAATGCGCCCGGTTCCAGCCAATACATATTCGGCCCGGCAAAGTGGATAAGGCATCTGATCACACCGCCGCCAGGTCGTGTACTAGTACACCGAGATTACTGCCAACAGGAAGTTCGGATCGCTGCAGTATTATCGGGTGACACAGCCCTTCTACAGGCATGCGAGAGCGGTGACGTCTACTTAGGTATTGCCGAGCAATTGGGCTTTCTGTCGGAAAGCATGGACGCGGACGAGCGCAAAGCCGTACGGGCTTTATTCAAAACCGTCGTGTTGGGTATTCAATACGGGTTGGGGGCACGTTCGTTGGCAGTTCGCGCCGGTATTTCGCGCTACGAGGCTGGCGAAATCTTAGCCCGGTTACGCGCACGTTTTCGCGTTTTCGAGGATTACACCCAATGCGTTCTCGACCATGCCGGATTGCGTCTCGAAATCGGCACACCATTCGGCTGGTACATGCAATGCCCGCCCGGCATTAACCCGCGCACCGTTCGAAATTTTCCGATCCAATCCACCGGCAGCGAAATTCTGCACGTCGCCTGCATCCTCGCCGAGCGACGCGGGATCGAGTTGGTTGCGCCGATCCACGACGCGCTTTTGGCAGAAGGGCCGCTGAATGACGCCGAAGAACTGTCTCGCTCGCTCGACCAACTGATGGGTGATGCCGCCGCGATGGTACTGCGCGGCTACCGGCTACCGACAGATTACCAGATCATAAAGCCGGGGGAGCACTATCAGGACGAACGCGGCGTCGCGATGTGGCGCACAGTCACCCGCCTGGTGGCCAAGCTGGAGCGGGAGACGGCGTAATGAGTACCAATTGGAACAATCTGTTCGAAAACGGTGACCCGTTTGACGATCCGCGTTGGCAGGAAGCCGAATTGATGGCCGGCGCGCCCCCTACGCCGGCGAAGGGTTACACCACCGTATCATTGGCGTGGCTGGCGCGAATCCTACCTGTTGTCCGCACCCCGGATCAGCTTGCGGTGGTGATGTTGCTGTACCGCCGCTGTCTCATGCGGTGTAATAAGACCGTCGATCTACCCAACGGCGACCTGAAAGCTCTAGGGATCAGCCGACAAACCAAGTACCGAGCTCTTGCCCAGTTGGAAAGTGCTGGCGGCCTTACCGTGGAGACGCGCAATGGGCGCTCAGTCCGGGTAACTTTGCACTGGTTCCCATAGGAGGGCGATGTCCACCGGGCGGACACCCGTCAGCCTCCTTAATAAAAGAAGAAGGAAAGAAGGAAGGAAGCAAGAGAACGAGTTTGTTGTTTGAGTACTCCCCATGCAGAACCGTCATACGTACAAAGGAGCCGGGGGGCGGTCTCAAAAAATTCAAGATCCCCATCCTCGCGGCGCGCCTGCAATCGAACGTAGAGTTAGTTTTCTGATTCAACCGTCCCACGATCTATCGCAAGCTCTAGTGGGGTTAGACCCACGGACCCGTCGATCTGTGGTAGGCTTGGGCTATGGACGCCACAACTCGAGTTATCAAGGATGGGCCTCCGAGGACCGAGTGCCAAACCCTTGACGTCGCGGCGTGAGGCGCTCGAAGCAGCAGTCTCGTGCTCGTACCCCTGGGGCGCGCCCGGGCTCTCCCGCGCTGGTCGAGTGATTAGCTTCCTCGAGGATCTCGAGATCACCACCGGAAAGCACGCGCGCACGAAGCTAAGCCTACGCCCGTGGCAGCGGAAGTTCATCGAGACTGTCTATCGGGAGAATAAGCGCGGGATCAGGCCGATTCGGACCGCCGTTTTGTCAATGGCTAGGAAGAACGGCAAAAGCCAGCTCGCCGCTGCCTTGGCGCTCTGTCACCTCTGCGGCCCGGAAGCCGAGAACCGCGGCGAGATTTACTCCTGCGCCAACGATCGTTTTCAATCGGCGCGGATTTTCAATGAGATGGTCGCGTTAATTGATCGCCACCCGGCACTGTCCGCGCGCACCAACATCACGTCGTTCCGGAAAGAGATTCACGATCTGATCAACGGCTCCATCTATGTCGCGCTGACCGCAGAAGCAAAAACGAAACTTGGGTTAAGTCCATCCTTCGTGATCTATGACGAACTCGGCTCCGCTGGTAGCCGCGCTCTTTTCGATGCGATGGATAGCGCCTTGGGTGCGCGAGAAAATCCGCTGATGCTCGTGATTTCAACACAAGCGGCTGACGATTTCGCGCCCATGAGCCAGTTGATCGACTATGGCCTTCAGCTCAAGGCCGGCGAGGTCCGCGATCCCGCCTTCCATCTCACGCTCTACAGAGCCCCCGAAGACGCGGATCCATGGAGCCGAAAAGCTTGGCGCGCCGCTAACCCAGCGCTTGGTGACTTCCGTTCGCTCTCTGACGTCGAACGGCTTGCGAAACAGGCGCAGCGTATGCCGGCGCGCGAGAACGCGTTTAGGAACTTGATTTTGAACCAGCGCGTTGCCGCCGAGACTCGGTTCATAGACCCTGCCGCGTGGCGCGCGTGTTCGGGCGAACCTAATATTCCCGTTGGCGCTCGCGTCTATGCCGGACTCGATCTTGGTGCCACTCGTGATCTGAGCGCTCTGGTGATCGTCTATCAGGACGGCAATGGTACCTTTCACGTGAAACCTTACTGCTGGCTCCCCGGCAATCTGCAAGAACGCACCGAGCAGGATCGTGCCCCCTACGCCGCGTGGGCGAAGCTCGGTTTCATTACGCCGATCGGGCCGACCACCGATCCGCGCGCCGTCGCGCAGAAGATCGCCCACTTGAACGGGCAGAACCGCATCATGTCGCTCGCCTTTGACCGCTGGCGCATCAACGATCTGAAACGCGAGCTTGACGCCATAGGCTGCTCCGTCCCGTTGGAGCCGCACGGGCAGGGTTACAAGGATATGTCGCCGGCGGTCGATATCGTCGAGCGACTGGTCGTCCAGAGGAAGTTACGCCACGGGGCACATCCGGTCCTGAGTTGGTGCGCCGCCAACGCGGTGGTCACCCGCGATCCGGCTGGCGGACGCAAGTTCGACAAAGCCAAGAGCTCTGGTCGGATTGACGCACTGGTGGCGCTCGCCATGGCGCTGTCGTTGGCGCTCCTCAAGGCCGCGAAGCCAATCGATATCGAGGCGCTCATTGGTTGAGCTTGTAAGTGCCCGAGTTGGCGGCTTTTCACATTTACTTGCGGCGGTTCGGTACTGCCGGGGTTCCTCGACGCGCACCTGATCATCTGCGGTTTCTGCGAATGCCGCGGGAGTGAAGGACGGATGCCTCCTAGCGGCGGCGTCAAATTACTAAGCGCTGGCACATAATCGCTTGCCCGACGACCGGCCAGAGTCTCGACAGGCCGCGACACAGAATACGATACGAGGTGGCGATGACTTTCGAAGAGTGGCGCAGAGCAGATGTTGATGGCCTGGGCACTATGATGATCCGCTATTCGAGACCGTTCTTGGAAAGCGTGGCAAGGAAGCTTTGAAGCGGGCCCATTCAACTCCGAGCTTCAGCTAGACCCCGGAACCGATGGTCCCGGCCCGAGTTCACACGGTGTCGCAAGAGAAACCGGATCGATGGCTGAATCCGAGAGACAGCGCTACTTTGCCGGCCTCTCCCGCAATACGTTTCTGCTCGCCTGTGCCAGCTTGTTTGCCGACATTTCAACGGAAATGCTGTACCCGGTCTTGCCGGTTTTTCTGACACAGACATTGAATGCAAGCGGCAGCGTTGTCGGTCTGGTCGACGGCGTTGCGCAAGCAACCCAGAACATCGTGCAGGGCTTTTCCGGCTGGCTTTCGGACAGGCTGCGCCAGCGTAAGCCGATCGCGCTGGCTGGCTATCTATTGGCGGCGATCGCCAAACCGCTGATGGGTCTTTCGACTTCGTGGCCGGGCGTGTTGGGCGGGCGTTTTCTGGACCGGTTCGGGGCCGGCGCTCGCTCTGCTCCCCGCGATGCGCTCGTCGCATCTTCGGCGGATGAGGAACATCGCGGCAAAGCGTTCGGGTTGGAGGGAATTGGCGACAATCTAGGAGCGTTCCTGGGGCCGTTGCTGGCGGTAGGCCTGCTTATGGTCTTGCACGTGGACATGCGCGTCATTTTCTACCTGGCGCTCGTCCCCGGGCTGCTCGCCGTGCTCATGATCGTGATGGTGACGGAACGGCCGGTCGCGGTCGCCGCTAAATCGAAGTTCGACATCGACGTGCGGCAATTTCCGCCAGTCTATTGGAAATATCTCCTGGTCACCGCGCTGTTCGGGGTCGGCAATTCCAGCAACGCATTTCTCATCCTGCAGACGCAAGCCATCGGCGCCTCGTTGGAGGCGACCATCCTCATCTACGCCGCCTTCAATTTGGTGGCCGCACTGATTTCGTACCCCGCCGGATTTCTGTCCGACAGGTGGGGACGCAAAAACATCTTGCTCGTGTCGTTCGTAATCTTTTTCGTCGCTTATCTGGGATTTGCGTTGACCGAAAATGTGATCCTGATCGCGGCTGTGTTCATTTTCTACGGATTGTATCAGGGGATATTCCGCACGGTCGGCAAGGCGTTGGCGACGGATTTCGTGCCCGAACGCGTACGCGCCAGCGGCGTCGGTTGGTACAACACCACGGTCGGCCTGCTGGGCTTGGTGGCGAGCATTGCCGCCGGGCTGTTATGGGATCATGTCGGCCATGGAGCCGTCTTTCTCTACGGTGCCGTGTTCGCCGTGGTGGGCAGCCTTGCGCTGCTCGTGGTGCTTCCGGCGAAGCGAGGCGATCCGGGCCGCCGAGGTCATGCGTAACCGCGCGCTAAGACTACATTGCCCCTCGTTACGAAGCGGTTTGACGGGGTGATCGGGAGCCCGTCCAAGGCTGTATGGTTGGATATCTCTACTCTGGTGCACCAGCGGAATTGCCGACCGCTGCGCGCGCCGCGAGCGGCCACGCGGCCTCGCCAGCGAGTAACGTGGGTAAGAATTTTCGTCGTTGGAATCTAGCTTGCCATGTGACCCTCCGGTTGGGGGGCATTCATGCAATGGAGGAATGATACCACGCTTCCATCGCGCGGTCTGGGACTAAGGCCGATAGGCAAGTCGAGTGAATGGCTTCCGACTGACCGTCGGGGTGAAAAGCGGTGAGGCTCAGAATGTCCGGTTTGCCCCACGACACAGCCAACGGGCGCGTTATGGCTGCATGAAATCATGCACGACGGCTTCATGGGCCCGGCGCGACCCCGCAGGTCCCCGACTATTTACGCAGCAACGCTGGACCACGAGGCTCCTTGTGTGCCGAGAACTCCATCTGTATTGATCTGATGGCCAGCGCAGTATGGCGGTTGGATCGCCACGGCAGCAGCTTCAAAAAAACCTGCGAGCGGCGAAGCAAGAGTGCGCAGAATTGGCTCACACGCGGCGACGTTGTCTCGCATCCCAAGTCGTCTGCTGGGAAGAGAGGCCCGCCGTCAGCGCTTCGCAACCGGCGCGGTGGCGCGCTGGCGGAGCAGTTCGGCAGCGTAGCGCGCAGCTTCCCATGGTCTGTAATTGTGATCGAAGCATTGTCGCCAATGGTCTTTATCCACACACGCCGGATCATCATTGTGCCAGGCCATCAGTATCTGCTCGGCTTCTTTCCGCCACTCTTCGAAAGTCATCGCCGCCTCGTGTCGTATGTCTGCGTCGCGGCCGGTCGAGATTCTGTAGCCAGTCATCGGGCAAGCGACTATGCATTATTCTTTTTCGCAAACGGCAGGTCGCAACATTTTGATCTAGGTCAAGAACCCTTAAATCTTCGCTCGCCATCTTGCCGATCGGGTGCCTGCAGCGCCGCGTGACGGCGCTCCACAGCGTAGTGATGATACAGGACACGCTAATCCGCGGTGACGCCCAAGCAAGCAGATCTCATTCGACGATCGTTCGATGCAATTTGGCCGGTCCGTCGCAAGATCGCGTCACGATTTTACCGCCGCTTTTTTGAACTCGCTCCCGACGCCTAGCGCCTGTTCCCCAGCGATATGAAAGACAGCACCTAAAGCTAATGGACATGATCGCAGCAATCGTTGGCGACGCGTTGATCTGGAGCCTCGAGCAGCAATTTGGCCCTCCATTTACTTGGGCGCGCTAGACGAACGCGAGCTGTTTCAGTCGATCATCAGTCATACGGGTCGCCAGCATGCACGTTTCGGCGTTAATCCATCGCACTTTGTCGCGTCCTAAGCTGCGGGAGGCCTGGATTGCGCTCTACAATGCAATCCAAAGTGAAATGATACGTGCAGCGCAAGACGCGGCATGACGTTACGGCCGTTCTTGAGAGCATTAGCTCTCATGCGCTCCTGAGGAATCGCGATTTTTTGCACGATCTTGTCCGAGAAATCTGCGACTTATCAAAATCCCGATCTAACGCTCAAGCGTTTTGAGATACGCCATGACATCTATAACCTGACTAGGCGTAAGCTGAAATCGCGGCATCGCCGGATGAATTCCCTCAAGCAAAGGTCGCTGCAAGTCTGCAACTGGATATCTGAGACGCAATGCGCGAAATGGGGCCGCATTCGCAAGGCGACTCCCGCCG
>Ga0318522_10000214_pt1 | contig 10345 bp, 10 predicted proteins | sample GRESIP178b2f18_FD_203490 | JGI IMG/M metagenome (GOLD analysis project Ga0318522, IMG submission 203490) | Tropical soil microbial communities from Luquillo Experimental Forest, Puerto Rico - GRE.SIPMG.178b2f18 | ecosystem: Environmental > Terrestrial > Soil > Tropical forest > Bulk soil...
CCCGTGAGCAGCCCATTCTCGGTCTCGACTTGGGAAAGAGAACGTGTGCTACGCCGAGATCTCGTGCAACGGGGTCTACCTGAAAGTGCGTGGCCGACGACGCGATTGCGACTGTGTGCCGCATGCGTTGATGCGCCCGGATCAACTCGCGTGCCTGCGGCCTGATGGTGGCGCCGATGCGCTGAACGAACAGCCGTTCGCCCAATTCGACAAGGTCTTCTTCGACCTGACCGGCCAGGCCGGCCACACCGACGTCTCCCAGCCGTCCCTGGTCGCCGCCGAGCTTGGTGTCGGCAGCCAGAACGAGGGTCCGAGCGAGATCACTGGGCCGGACGTCGCCCTTCCTCAGTCGGTGCTCGTAGAAACGCCGCCGCCGTGAACCCCGGCACGATAGTGCCGTCCAGATCGAAAAGCGCACCCACCGAGGGACCGCTGGGACCAGAGTCGATCTTCTCCAGAACGGCTGCGATGTCTGCATTCGTCATCAGAGATAACGACTTTCGACCTCGGAAGCCGCGAGCGCGCGCATCGCCTGGATTCGTGCGAGCAGTTCGGCTAATTCGGCCGCGAAAAGACGCCTCCGCCCGACGAGCTCCTTTCCGCCGGGCCCCAAGAGATCCCGGTGGGCGGCGAGCTTGAGCGAGGAGCTGAACACCTCGGTGGAGGTCGAGTCGGAACTTCGCAAGCGTTGCTGCATTCGGCGTTGCCGCGCGATTCCGACACACTCGGTGATGAACCCATCTTCGTCGATGCTGCGGGACGGCGAGCGGACCGCCAGACGATCGGCTGTGACGAAATAGGTTTCGACAAACGAATGCAGGGCGCGGTGCGCCAAATGCGGGCGGGCTTCGGCGAGTATTCGTTTGGAGTATTCGGGATCGGAGATGTGGTCTCGCCAGTCGGGTGCGATGAACGATAGTTCGGACTTGAGGTTGTTCCTGTATTCCTCTTTGTCGGGGAAGAAGAATTCGAACTTCAGGAGGTCGCGCAACCGCAACGCCTCGCCCCAGGCCTCGCTCTCGAGTGAGATAGCGCCGTCGGCTGCAGCGGCGAGTACCAGCTCTACGATTGCCCGGTCGAGCAGGTGGTGGACGATACTGTTTCGGTAGAAGGCTGCCTCGAGGTGGCGGTCGGGCGAGATGCCCCAGACCGGTTCGCTGCCTTCGGCGAAGCGAACGACGACGCCGTTATCGCTGAGCCAATCGAGTGTGTGACGAAGTTCGCCGCGTCGAGTCAGATCTGCGGTGATCGGCAAGCTTCGTTGCGCGAAGTACGCCACGAAGGGATCGACGACAACCTCGATCTCGGTGAGTGTGAGAGCACGGTCGTCGACACCGAGCAATGCCAGCGTGACGAGTGCTGTCGCGGTGATCGGGGTCGCGCGGTTGATCCGATGGCAGACCTCGAACGCAACCTTTTCGACCCGGTGACGTTTGGATTCGTCCTCGCCAATCCCGAGCGCAGTACGGAGGGACAAAGGTTCGCCGATGCAGACGTGTACCTTGCCGAACCCTTTTCCGGTTGCCCGTGGATACTGCAGAAGCCACGCGATGCTCTCCGGTTTCTTCGCAGCGCCGCGCTGCTCGGCGGTCAGCGACACGACTTCGGGCAGACCGTCGTAGACGATCGACATCGGAACCAGGTATACATCACGGCCGGTATCGCCGAGTTGGTCGAATGCGTCGATCAGGTAGGTGAGCAGACCGAATCGAGGTGGTCGCAATTTCCCGGTCCGTGTCCGTCCGCCCTCGATGTACCACTCCAGGTTGAGCCTCTTCGTGGTGAGGTAACCGAGATACTCGCGGAGAACGAATTTGTACACCGGGTCGTCACCGATCGACCTGCGAAGAATGATGTTGCCTGTACGTCTGGTCCAATCACCCATCGGCCACCACGCCATGTTGTTGCCGGCGAAGCAGTGGTTGGCGGGAAACCTGTTCGCGAGCAGCATCGACCTGACCACGAACGGATCGAGGTAGGAACGATGATTGGGCAAGAAGACAAGTGAGTGGGTGCGGTTGAGGTCTACAAGTGCTTCGAGTCGCTCGGGGTCGACACCGACTTCGTACGCGCGCATAAGGAAGCGGCCGAAACGTTCGAACAGATCGATCGCGAGTCTGCTGTGCGCTGCTGCCATCTCATCGAGATAGCCTTCCGCGGTCCGTGCGATCTCATCGACGCGGTGACCGGTCTGTTGGGCAAGCATTTTCGCACCCGTCACGAAACTGCGACTGGAACGGATTTCCTCCGACACGAGGCGCGGAACTTTGTATCGGCCACTACCGATCGCGCGCTCGGCTCGTTCGAGCGCCAATTCCGCCTGACGGCCAATGAACGCTTCGAAGCTGCCGTCGCCGCTCGTTGTCGAATGAAAGCGCGACCGCAGATCTCTGACCGAACCGGGCTCTGCGCAGATCACCGTGCACCGTTCCGGATTGTCGTGCAGGATTCGTTTCTGCACCGCCGCCAATGGCTTGCGGGCATTGAGCGCCGCCAGCGCATCCGTCCACCGTGATGTCCCCATTTGTGTCGGCGCCGACCATGCGATTCGTATCGGAACGATCATCATGTCGTCCGGTTGTTCTGCGACCCGACGATGCCAGTCGAGATCGCCAACGGAAAAGCATTCCGCGACAACACCTTTCGGGAGGTTATCGCTCATCCATCGGTCGAGGACCGCTCGCTCGGCGGGGGTTCGGTCGAAACGCAGGACAAGAGCGGATCCTGTCCTGCCTGCCGGCCAAGTATCTGTCGGATCGGTTGTCAGTATTCTCATCCCGCGGCCAGCTCCGTCGTCGGCAAGGTTCGAAGCAGCCCACGGAATGCGGTCCGAGCCGGCTGCAGACCGTGGGTCACGCGATACACCTCACGTGAAATCGGCATATCGATGTCGTGCTCGTCGGCGAGTTGCGCAACGACGCTCGACGTCTTGACGCCTTCTGCGACCATGTTCATCTGCTCGGTGATGTCTTCGATCCGACGTCCACCCGCGAGTTGTTCGCCGACGTATCGATTGCGGCTATGCGGACTGATGCACGTCGCGATCAGATCGCCCATGCCGGCCAGACCTGCGAACGTCTCGACGCGACCACCCATGGCGACCCCCAGGCGACTCATCTCCGCCAGACTCCTTGCGATCACAGTCGCGCGCGTGTTGTCCCCCGCGCCGAAGCCTTGTGCCATTCCCGCGGCGATGGCGACGACGTTCTTCAACGCGCCACCAAGTTCGGCACCGACAACGTCGGTCGATGTGTACACCCGAAACAGGCGGCTGCGGAAGATCCCTTGCAGGGCCTGTGCGATGTGTTGGTCGGGCATCGCAACCACGGCCGCTGCGGCCAATCCCCTGACGACTTTCTTGGCGATGTTCGGGCCGCTCAGCACTCCAGCAGGATGACCCGGCAGCACTTCCGCTACCACCTGCGTCATCCTCGATCCCGTACCCAGTTCCAGGCCCTTAGTGAGGCTAACGACGGGGATCATCGGCCGCACGAACGGTGCTGCGTCAGCGAGCACCGCGCGGAACCCACTGGAGGGGATTGCCATCACCAGAACGTCAGCGGAGTGCACCGCATCGTCCACTCGCGTGGTCGCGCGAAGCTGCGGGTGCAGGCTTTCGCCAGGAAGGTAAGCGCTGTTGGTGTGCGCGCGTTCGATCTCTCGCACGGTTTCGGCGCTGCGGGCCCAGATTGTCGTGAGTGTGTTCGCTGCGACGAGCGAGGCTACCGTTGTGCCCCACGAACCTGCTCCGATGATCGATACAACCGGTGGGGACACCACGTCTTCGCCTCCTATGTCGGATGCAATCCAGAGCGCCGCGCCCCGGGTTCCCTGCAGTTCCATTCCGCAGGAGCGTGTCGTCGGACACGTTCGACGCTGATGCGAACTGCAGCATGCTCCACGACACAATAGATCGATCGTTCACACATTGGCAAGTCCCATGCAGGCTCGTCTAGTTTGCAGAACTCCGAGAGTCATTGAGTGTTATCCCAGGTGAAATCTGGTTCAGCATGCGATACCGGACCTACCCGAGCGGTCATTCCCGATGCAGCGGCACAGAGTTGTGAATGGTCATTGACATCGCGCTATCGCTGCGCGAGGTTCTTCGGTGGGCCGCTTGCTGTGATCCGAGCCACATAGCCGTGCTGCGGCGTCCCATCCAAGGACAGACGACGCGGCTTGGCGGCCACGGACCGGGGGGCCGGAGCGACGGCACAGATGGACGTGATGCGCCAACCATCGCCGTCCAGGGCTACAACTCCCTGTCGGGCATTGGCGTGGAAGCGTTGACCGGCTTCGTGTCCGCGTACGTCTTGCTGGAACTCGAGAACCTGTGACAGCCACTCTCCGGCATACTATTGATACACAGCATCTCAATATGAGACGCTTGCGGGAGAGCGATTCGACGCGATCATCGAGACGCCTCGACCGGGAGGGTTCCACAATGGCAAGCGACCCGCATGCGATTCCGTACGGCGCGCCATGGCACGACTGGGTGACATGGATCAGTCACATGCCGATATCGACGCAGTTGGGTATACGGTGCACCGAGGTCTCCCACGGGCGGGTCGTTCTGGAGTTTGACGATCCCAACTGGCTCAACCCGACCGGAGCCGTCCACGGAGGGATCGTGATCGCCTGTGCGGACCAGGGATTCGGTGCCGCCGCCGCGACGGTATTGGAGGAGGGCTTGGTGCCGGCCACTGCGACTTTCACCAGCGATTTCCTTCGCCCGGCCTTTCCGCCACTGACCTTCGAGGCGGTCGTCGATCGCCTCGGGCGGACGCTGGTCTTCGTTTCGGTGACGACCCGAGATCGCACCGGTAAGGTGTGCAACCAAGCGCGCGGCACACTGGCGCTGGATGGCTCATCCCGATTGGCGGACGGTATGAGGCGTTCCGGGCTGGACCATCAGCTGAGCCAATTGGAACCATCGCCACCGAACATGCAGTGATGCACAGAGTTCAGGCGCGGTTCTCGTTCACCTTTTTAAGATTATCGTCTCGGAATTGTAGCGACAGTACAGCAGATGCATCAGAGTTGCCCGCACTAACGGCTGCGGGTGACCAATGAAGTTTCGTGGTGTCACGAGTTCAGCGTGGACCTGACCCAAGCACTACGTCCTTCTACTGCCTTGGGGGCCAAGCTGTGAAACGTGCAGGAGTGAGGGTGGACATCGCAGTGAACGGGCAGGACGACAACGAGGACGCCGCGATGGAGCTGAACGCCGCGAAAGCGTCAAACGACCATCCGCTTGTGGGCGAGATGGCCCGCAGTTGTTCTGCTGCAGATGAATTCGATTCAAAGGAGTCCCTGGCATGACGACGACCAGACCCAACCTCGGCACGTTCGGCGTGTGGGGCGGCGACCCGGTCTCACCCGAGGTGGCCGTTGAGATCGAGAACCTGGGCTACGGGGCGGTCTGGGTGAGCAGTGCGGCGCCCAGCGACTTGAGCTGGGCCGAGCCCATTCTGGATCAGACCGCGACACTGAAGGCTGCCACCGGCATCATCAACATCTGGAACTCGCCGGCTGGACCGGTCGCCGACGCTTTCCACCGGGTGGAGGCGAGGTTCCCAGGACGGTTCTTGCTCGGAATTGGGGCCGGTCACCCCGAGGTCATCACCGAGTGGAAGAAGCCTTATGACGCGCTCATGGAGTACCTCGATGACCTCGATAAATACGATGTACCCGTAAACCGGCGCGTGGTCGCGGCGCTTGGTGACGGCGTGCTGAAGCTGTCCGCGCGGCGTAGTGCGGGCGCGCACCCCTACCTCACGACGCCGGAACACACTGCGCGGGCACGTGAGCTAATGGGTCCTTCGGCTTTTCTGGCGCCCGAACACAAAATCGTGCTCTCTACCGACGCTGAAGCCGCGCGCGAGCTCGGTCGCGAGGCTGTGGCGCTCTATCTGAATCTCAACAACTACCTCAACAGCTGGAAGCGGCTCGGCTTTTCTGACGCCGACATCGCCAAGCCCGGCAGCGACAAGCTCATCGATGCCCTCGTCGCCTACGGGACTGCTGCTGAGATCGTCGCGCGTCTCCAGGAGCACGTCAGTGCCGGTGCCGATCACGTCGCCGTGCAGGTTGTCGAGAGGGACAAGATGATACCCGTACTGACAGCCCTCGCTCCAGAGCTTGGCCTGGAGCGACGCGCCTAGCTACTTCGACCTGAAAAAGTCGGCGCGTTGATTTGTGGGTTGACGGTGCCGAACAGGGAAGATGGCCTCAAACCCTTGTGCGAGAAGGGATTGAGGCCATCGTGTTTCGTACCGTAGGTGATCAGGCGTCGAGCGACTCGGCATCGGCCCGGACGTCTGTCATGCGCGCAAACCGAAGCTTGTGTACGCGCGCATGACCGGCTGGGGCCAAGACGGCCCGCTATCGGAGACCGCGGGCCACGACATCTCCTACCTCGCCCGCACCGGCGTACTTCATGCCGTGGGGCGCGTTGGGGATCCGACCGGTGCTCTGCCACCAGCCCGCCCCACCCGGGCCTTGAAGGCCGAGTGCATCCACACCATCGTCTTCTAGGGCGGCCCTTCAAGGGCCCCTTCGCGTGTATTGGCCTTGCGCCACGCTTCATCCACAGGACGCCGGGAGCAGAGGCAATCAGCATGTTGGTGAACAGGAACCACTGCAGGATGCTTCCCTGTACGACGTTGATCAAGGCTTGCCGCAGGCTCACCTCATCGCCGTAGTACTCGACACCCAGGTGAGATGCCGGCCCAGCCATGTTGACCTTCATCACGATGTCGCTCGACGCCGGATCGTTCGTCAAGGGCAGCGCCGACGTCCACGCCCGGGACCACCCGATAACGGTTGCGGACTCTGTTGATGCTATGCCCGGACCCCCGAAAACGATTTTCGACACGGTCGATTTCGCCCTCTCTGTGCCGAGTGCGCATGTGCTGAATTAGCGGAGCTTATTGTCCTAGGTGGTTTGCTCTGGGGACCCTTGGTCGGTAGAACGTTGAGACCGCTCTTGAGTTTTCAGGCTGCCTTGGGCAGCAAACGAGCGTGGTCGATGGTTTCGGTGATGTGAATGTCGATGGTACGCAACGCATTTCGTAGCGGCGGTGGCGCTGGTGGCTGGTCGGCGGCGAGCAGGGGGCGTAGCAGGCGGTCGTGCACTTTGGTGTAGAAGATGGCGAATCGCAGGCCGTCGCCGGTCAGCCGGTAGCGATTCTTGTCCGGGATGCGGGTGATGAGCCCGTTGGTGCGCAGCCGCGCGAGGTCGTAGCTGGCCTGGTTCATCGAGTACGGCGTGCCGCCGAGCAGTCCGGTCATCAAGGCGCGCAGGCTCTTGTTGGTGATGGCGGTGACGGCGAGCACGCTGGTGCATAACGCGCCGGCCAGGGCTTGGACCCGAGGGTCGCCGAACCGCAGGGCCGGGGCCCTCCTGCCATCCTCGGTGAGGGTGGGCTGGGCGATCCGCTCAAAGGCTGGACTCGCCAGGACGCAGCCCTGACCGACACGTTCAGTATCGAGCAGGGTGGTGTTGACCGCACGCGCGCGGGCCTGCAGCTCGTCGAGATGGGCCAGCCGGCGCGGGCAGCCCAGGTCGTAGGCATCGTTGATCACGGTTTCGATGCGCAGCGCCCGCCCGTCTTTCAGGTACTGCTTGATCCGAGAGTGCCGGTAGAAGGCGTTGACGTTCACCTCGGTGCCATAGGTGACCACCTTGGTCTTGAACTGCCCGGCCGCCGGCCGACCACGGCGTTGCCCACGCTTGAAGATGAGCTCGATGAGCTCCGGGCGACCGATGTCGAGGTTGTCGACCACCAGGGCCTCAAAGAACCCGCGAGCGTGGCGGGGCGCGTCGAACACCAGGGTGCGTGAGGTCTCGACTTGGCGCATCGACAGCTCCCACCAGTAACCGGCGGCACGGTCGTGCTCGGTGAGCGGCAGCGGCAGAATCGACCACCAGCGTTCGGCGAACACCCGGATCGCGCCGGGCCCGAGCCGGTCGCAGATCGCCTGCAACGCAACGGGGTCGGTACAGGTGGCGAATCCGTTGGACAGCTCGGTGAACGCGATGCCGGCCTTGGTCGCCTGGCGTTTGGCCCACTGGTGCCCGTTAAGCCAGATCTTCATCGGATACGGGAAATAGGCGCACACCTTGACAAAAGCAGGCCCGAAATCGTCGTCCCAGACGTAAAGGTAGTAGCAGGTCACCCGCCGATCGGCCTTGGTGAAGCAGAACCACACCGTGTTGCCGCGCTGTTTCTTGGTGGCGGTGAACACCGGCGCGAACTCCTGCGCGACCCCGATCGCGGCCACCCCGGACCGGCCCGCCGCCGCCTGCCCCGCCAGATATGGGCGCATCACGTCGATCTTGCGGTCGTTCTTGGCGAACCGCACCACCGGGATCCTATTGTCGGCGGCGAAACGCTCCACCGCCCGCCGGAACGCGGTGCCGATCTTCTCCAGGATCGCCGGCGACGGGATCGGATTACCCAGATGCGCGGTCAGAAACGAGACCACCTGCCCACCCACCTGCAGGTTCGGCACATAGCCGTTGAGATAAATCCGATCCAGACACTCAACATCGAGCCCCACATGCCCATCGAGCACATCGTTGACCGTTACTACCGCAGCCATGACAGTTAGCCTGGTCGGCCAAGTCAGTCCTGACCAGCGCCCAGCTTCGCGGCGGCGCCGCGACCGTCGGAGGGCAGGCTCGGACCGCTTCTCAACCAGCAGCCAACCGCAACGAACGCTCCCAACCCAACCGCCCACCTCGGCGGTCCGAGGCTGGCCTCATTAGGTGGTTTGCTCTGGATTTATGCTAAGACACATCGCAGGGAGCCGATGATGGAGGGCGATCCCTTCAGGACGCAGCGCGACGTGGGTCCTGCCGTCGTCACGGAGTTGAGTGCGGCCGGATTCGACGGCGCCGAGGAGATCGGCCGCGGCGGCTTCGGGATCGTCTATCGGTGTACCCAGGTCGGGTTGGACCGCACGGTGGCGGTGAAGGTCCTCACCGGCGAGCTCGACGAGGACAAGGAACGCTTCCTTCGCGAACAACGCGCGATGGGGCGACTCACGGGGCATCCGAACATTGTGAGCGTGCTGCAGGTCGGTCAGACCGACAGCGGTTATCCCTACCTGGTGATGCAGTACCACCGGCAAGACTCCCTGGATGCGCGGATCCGCCGAGACGGGCCCGTGCCGTTGGATGAGGTGCTGCGGCTGGGGGTGAGGATGACCGGCGCCCTGGAGACAGCGCACCGCCTCGGGATCGTGCACCGCGACGTCAAGCCGGCCAATATCCTGCTCACCGACTACGGCGAGCCAGCGTTGAGCGACTTCGGCATCGCCCATGTCGCCGGGGGGTTCAAGACCGCCACCGGCGTCTTCACCGGCTCGCCCGCGTTCACCGCGCCCGAGATCCTCAGCGGAGAGCCGCCGACCACGGCGTCGGACATCTACGGGCTGGGCGCCACCCTGTTCTGCGCGCTGACTGGGCACGCGGCATTCGAACGCCGCAGCGGCGAGCAAGTGGTGGCGCAGTTTCTGCGGATCGCCACCGAGTCGGCCCCGGATTTGCGGGAGCGCGGCATCCCCGACGACGTCGCCGCGGTCGTGGAGAAGGCGATGTCGCGCGAGCCCCAGGACCGCCCTTCGGCTTTGGCGTTCGGTGAGCAACTCCAACAGGTTCAGTCGCGTCGCGCCCTCCCCGTCGACGAGATGGCGCTGCGCGCCGAAGCGGACACCCAGGAACCAGCGCGGCGCCCCGCGGCATCTTCCGGATTTCGGCGGGCCACCGGGGACCTCCCACTGGAGTTGACCAGCTTCGTTGGTCGCAGCGCCGACCTGTCTGAGGTGAAGAAACTGCTGTCGGAATCCCGGCTGGTCACGTTGGCCGGAATCGGCGGGGTGGGCAAGACCCGGCTTGCGTTGCGGGCCGCGGCCGAGTCGGTCGCCGACTTCCCCGATGGCGTCTGGCTGGTCGAGTTCGGTGAGCTGCGCGATACGTCGTCGTTGGTGGACCTGGTAGCTGCGGCTGTGGGCCTGCGGGACCAGTCGGCCCGACCGCTGCTTGAGGTGCTCGTCGAGTTCCTGTCCTCGCGGAAGCTGCTGCTGGTACTCGACAATTGCGAGCAGCTGGTCGACGCGGTCGCGAAGCTGGCCGAGAAGCTGCTGCGCGCGTGCCCGGAGCTGCGGATCCTCACGACCAGCCGCGAGTCGCTCAGCATCGGCGGGGAATCGGTGTGGCGGCTACCTCCCTTGGCGTGTCCGAACATAGATGCCGAGCCATCGCTTCGCCGGCTGCCAAGCTACGACGCCGTGGCATTATTCGCCGAACGGGCCGCCGCCGCGGTGGCGGGTTTTGAGC